>Ga0209628_10002184_pt1 | contig 13142 bp, 3 predicted proteins | sample TergutCu122P4_FD_187285 | JGI IMG/M metagenome (GOLD analysis project Ga0209628, IMG submission 187285) | Cubitermes ugandensis P4 segment gut microbial communities from Kakamega Forest, Kenya - Cu122 P4 (SPAdes) (version 2) | ecosystem: Host-associated > Arthropoda: Insects > Digestive system >...
GTGCCGTACCGTTCGATTCGCCGTAACACCATACATCTGTTGTTTCTACGCCCAAGATATGGGGTAGAGTAGAGGGCGCTATCAGTTGCTCCATGTATTGGGTACAACCATTGGCATCGGTTACATACAGGCGGTAGAGGGTACTTTGCTTCAAACCTGCAATGATTGAATCTGTTCCGATAATATTGTCTTCGGGATCTTTCCATTGATAAGCATACGGACGGGTTCCGCCTTTCGGAGAAACCTCGATTTGTCCGTTGTCTTCGCTACAAGTGGTATGCGTAACATCAATGATTCGGAATAGCAGCGAATCCGGCTCCGTAACGGTTACCGTCAGGATATCGGGACTTGTACATTGCAAACTGTCGGTAAATTCGAAAGTATGCAAGCCTACCGGAAGATTGATTGCGATATTGCCTTCTTGCCAAACATTTGTTCCCGATTTCTTGAAATAATAAGGCGTATTTCCTCCCGAAATATTGAAAGTAATTTTTCCGTTCACTTCGTCTTTACATCTCACGTTTTCTATATTGGCAACGCTTGCCCGCAACAAATCAGGTTCGGTAACGATTACTTTCAGTTGTGCGGTCTTGCCGTATTTATCTACCGTATAGAAATAATGATCGCCTGTTTCCAATTCGGAATAAGTTTCTGCATTGCTGTATTCAAAATTATTACTTTGGGGTTGACGATAATGTGCATAACGGTAATCGCCCCAACCGCCAATCGCCGAAAGAATCGCATACGCATTTACCATTCCGTTACAACTTTGATTTTTTTGTTCCAAAATCGTTAATTGCAAGGCTTGTTCGGGCGCCAATACTTCTATTTCTTTCGAAATCGTATTGCCGTACTTGTCGGTAACAGTCAATGTGTATTTTCCTGCGGGCAGATCGCTTAACCGGGTGCTATATTCATCATCGCTTGAAGACAGTGTATTTCCCTGTTCATCTGTCCAGACAAATGTATTTCCTCCTGCGCCGCCTTGTATTTCAACACTGATTGAGCCGTCGGAACCGTCGGGCGATGAAGCGGGTATCACATCTATTCTGCCAAAGACAAAAGCTTTATATGGTTTTATTTCAAATCCGGCAATCGCATTTTTTCCTAAAGTGTTTGTACCGATAATAAACCATTTTCCGCTACTAAGGTTATTAAGGTAGATATTGTTGTTGCTTATGTGGAAATCTGCGTTGTTTGTTGTTGCCGGATAATCGACGTAATTATTTTCGGGATCAATTACCCTGACATTCGTTAAATTCAATTCGTAATACAATATGGCATAACCATTGGCGGCATCGACAGCTGTTTCATCGCCTGTTTCTACAACAGTCATCGTTTCATCGCTCGGATCGGGGAGATAAACCGAATTTGTTACATTGCAACCGATTCCGTCAGTTACTTTCAATTCATAATATCCGCTCGAAAGATTGTTTATTTGCGGATTATTGGGGTACGAAGCAGCATAACCGATTTTCTTCCAAGCATATATCAAAGGAAGTTCTCCTCCCGAAATTTTTGCTTTTATTGTGCCGTTTGCACCTTGCGGAACGTTAGGCGGAATGGTTTCAAAACCGTTGATGCGCAACAATGCCGTGTCGGTTACAACCGTTTCCAATTCGAACTTACAGCCGTTGGCATCGGTCAAGTGCAGCAATAAGGCGCCGCTTTCAATATTCGCCCATTGCACGGTTTTTGATACATCGGCAAAAATCGTATCATTGCCTGCTTCGGAGAATAGCTTGTAGGGTGGCGTTCCTCCCGAAAGGGATATAGACATAGCTCCATTACCGGCACAGGTAGGAATTTGAAGATTTACAATTTCCGCTTTCAAGCTGTCTTGCGGTTCGTAAACGGTTACGGATTGCGTGGCGGTTGCGCCTTTTTTATCCATAACGGTAATATGATAAGTTCCGGGATACAGGTTTTCAAAGCGATTGAGTTCGGCATATTGTCCGCCGGAAGCACGCTTGTAGCGATAACCGCCCCAGCCGCCTTCTCCTTCCACCACGATTTTACCTGTTTGCGATTTACAAAGCGCATCTTGTACTTCCTTGATTATCAAGCGCAAGCTGTCGGCCGGTTCATCAACCGGTAATATATCCGTAGTAAATTGACAATCTTTGCTGTCGATCGCTTCTAATGTGTAAGTCCCTGCTTTTACGGGCAACTCATTGGTATGACCTCTGACAACATAAGCGCTGTCTGTTTTTATATTTTCAGCATCTCTTAAATAAACGGCAACATTTCCGGTATTTCCACCGGTAACTCGAAACTGTATTACCCCGTCGTTTGCTCCCTTATTGATTACCGGAACAATCGCATCCACTTCAATACGCAACGTATCGGGTTGTCCCACAATAATGGGATAGGCATTCGATTGACAGCCATTAGTATCAAACACGTGCAAAGTATAATCTCCTGCCGGCAGGTCTTCAAAAATACCGGTAGTATTTTTAGTTTCGGCATCGTCTGATTTTTTTGTTAATATGAAGTAATCGATATTGGCCGTTCCTTTTTGTGCGGTTGCCGTTATTTCTCCGTTACTTTCACCAAAACAAACAACATTGTTCACGACTGCGCCGCTTATCGCAGGATTTGTATAAGGATTAATAGTTTGCAATGCGCTTTGAACTTCACAATTATTATCATCGGTAACGGTTATGCGGTAAGTATCTGCCGGAAGATTTTTGAAAGAAACCTGTTCGCCGGCATCCGCATCTTGTGTTTGGGTATAAGAAACATTATTCTGCGCCGACAATTTATAGATATAAGGCGCTACACCGCCGGAAGCTTGAACTTTCAACTCTCCGTTATCTAATCCGCAGGTAGTATGCGTAGGGCTTGATATGCTCAATTGTAATTGAGTGGGCTGGGTAATTGTTTCCTGTGATGTTATTACACTACAATTCCGGCTGTCTTTAATCGTAAAGATATAGTCTTCTTTTGCCCGCAAGCCCGACACGGTTACCAGCGTATCGCCGTTGGCAATAGAATATGACACGCTTCCTTCGAGGGTTGTAAGCGTATAGGGATATGTTCCGCCCGAAACCTTGTAACGAATCCAACCGGTGTATCCTCCATTACATGGAACATGAAATATACTGTCGAGAGAAACAGTCAATAGATTGGGTTGACCGATAGTAACCGTTACCGATTTACTGCCTTTATACTTATCCCTGACATAAAACTTATAAGTTCCTTTAGAATAACCGGTATATACATTTTGGGATGACCATTCCGTACTGTCTGTACTGTATTCGTAATCATAAGCGTCCCAACCGCCGGATGCTTCGAGTGTAACGATACCATTGTTACCTCCATAACACGAAACAGGTGTAACGGTTGCTTGGAGTTGGAGTGCGGTTTGCGGCTCCGGTATAAGAATTATTGTATCTTTTTCACAACCTTTCGAGTCTTTAACGACTAAATTATAGGATTTTCCGCCGTTAGCATCGCCGGATAATCCGGAAAAAGTACCGGGTGAAGTTTCGGTATATGATTTTGAATCATCATCAGATAAGCTAAAGGTAAACGGCGCACCGTTACCACCGGAGGGATTAAGTACTATCTTTCCGGTTTCCGATCCTTTGTCGGAGACAGGGGTAACTTTTGCTCCGACGTTAATAGCCGGTTTAGCATCAATTTTGAAAGTTACATTCTCAAGTTCGCATTGTCCTGCATCGGTTTTTTCGATAATAGTACAAGTATAACTTCCCGGCAACAATCCTGTAAAGGTTATAGTACTTCCGTTAGTGTCAATATTGCTTTGCGGAATGAATGGTTTTGTATCCGTAACAGATAGTGTTCCTTGTCGATTAGCAAAATGTAAAACACATATACCATTGCGACCTCCTTCATCGTCATCTATGGGACAGGTTGGTAATATTTCTGTTTTCGAACTTACAGATAAAGCAGATGTGGAAGAAATCGTTGTCGTGCGTTTAATTACACAGTCGCAACTGTCTTTTACATAAAAATCTACAAGGCCGTAAGGATAACCGAGCAAAGTGTTATCAGTGCTAAAACCTTTATTGCTTTCTTTGCTGTATTCAAGCGTTCCTGTTCCACCAGATGCCGAAACTACTATTTTACCATCAGGAAGACACCAAAGAGATGGCGAGGTCGTGGAAGATGTTATAGAAATGGCGTTAGGTAGTGGTACTGTAATGCCACTAACAGTTTTTGCATTGCCGGCTCCATCCAAAACAGTAATGGAATAGGTTGTGGCAGATCGATTTTCAATAGTGATACCGGTATTGGTGATAGGGTACTCAGTACTTGCACTGTTTATCTTATAATAATAGGGTTTTCCGATACCGCCGGTAACACCCGACAAGATAATTTTGCCGTCACTGGTGCTTCCATTGACCAACCCCGTCTGTATGCGGCAACTGGGTGGTTCAGTTGAATAAGAAAAATCAATTGGCGCGGGTTGGGTAAGAGTTATACTCCTCTTATCGCTGATACAGGGTGAAGGTGAATTAGTAGAAACATATATACTATAAGTACCGGCAGGGAGATTAATAGAGGCTGTTCCACTATAATAGCCATTTGATGGGGGGCCTGGTAAATTTACTATATTTTGGTATTTCGGTTGGGAAGCAGAGTCTGCATATACCGTGATACTTTGAGATTTGCTACCTGAAACACTAAAAGATACCTGAACTTTGTCTCCTATCTTTTGAATGTTGGGAGTTGAGGATGGGTATTGGAGAGTACCAATTGTAAAGGCTGGGATAGAAGGAACGGTAAAAGCAGTATCGTATGGGCAGGGAGATTTTCCATCAAACGCACCATATTCAATTATTAATATATTGTTTCCTGTTGGGAAATCATCAGTAATAATATAGTGAGTAGGTGTTTTTTGTACTTTATTTCCATTTGCAGCAGGATTCTCCCAAGCATAATTATATCCATTCGCCCAATCTCCAAGTGTACCTTTAATCGTAAAATTGTAATTAATAGTACCTTCGTAGGGAATCATTATCTTAGTTGGTTCTCCTTTACAAGCGGGAGGAATTACGTCAACTTTTGTGCCTGGAGGGAATTCAAATTTAGGGAAATAGTGCATGGCCCTTGAGTAAGTATGAGTAGAATATGGTATACTGGGATCAAAATCGTCACGAGGTGGGTCAGAATTCCATTGTTTAAAGTATAAATTAACTTTTGTCCTAAATATGAAATCTTGATATGGATCAATATTATGATTTTTAAGATGTTGAAAATCAGTCGAAAATGAATACTGTTCCATACCTATTGTTTGCCATTCTCCTCCTATATTCTTACATTCTATAAATGTGTTGTACCCGTACCCGAGAGGATAGGTTCCATTCATAAGAATTTTAATTTTCACATCCGAACAGGCATAATTATTTTCAGTATCTTCGAAAGATACTTCTTTTATTGGATTTCCACCTGAAATAACATATGTACCACCTACACCAGGATTATTATTGCGATCTTTTATATCAAAACTAACACCAGGATCGGGATGATATTGATTTTCATTAATTGTGAATGTTGGGTTTGCTACTCCTGATCCGGGCGGCAGATTTACTACAAATGAGGTTGGTTTTCCATAAAAATTTGTCCAACCACATGATAAATAGTCATAGCCACCGGCACATGATCCTTGTCCTGTTGGAATACTCCCGCAAGTGTAAGATCTACCATCCTCAGTGTATATTGTTATTGTAGTATTAGAACCTATATAATTATACCATGTTGTAAGATAAAACGCATAACAGCCCTCTGTTTCATAACTTTGCCCCACAATATTTCCTACTCCGAGTAGCAAAAGTATTAAGCATGCTATTATTTTTTTTACATTCGTTTTCATATCTTATTCTTTTATGCATCGAATAGAGAGTGCGCATCTTTTGCCAATAAAACGACCTGTAACACCATTGGAACCTGATTGTGTGAATGATAAAAATCGTCCACTATCTGCAACACCAGCAATCCAAACTTGAGTTTTTGTATAATATGCACCTTCACCAACATAATGAATTTTATCGGCAAAAAGCAATCCATTGGCAGGTAAAAATATAGCTTTACCCGGTAATGCAAAAGTGGCAGTAGAAGCATCCTGGCCAAGCCAAGCACCGGCAGGATCATTTACCCAACGATAACCCGACTTACGAAGATCTTCCAACTCAACATCTGTGGGCAATCTCCATCCGCAAGGACAAGGATCATTAAACAGTTCCCAATCTCTATTTTCATAAGCATATTCAGTAGCAAATGCGGGTTCTACACTCCCACCTACAATATCATTATGACTGCCATCTTGTTCGATATTCCCACCTATATAGCTATAACCTACTGCACGGTTAAATTGATAATATTTACCCGACTCAGTAGCAAAATCGGTAAAAGTCCCAAAATTATTCACATTTCTTGCTGCCCATGTAATTCCATTGATAGCGACTCCTATATTTGGGTCTGAATAAACTTCTCCATCAATTTGAAAAATTGTATCTGTTTTTTGTATTCCATCGCTAATAACAGAAATCAAAGCATGACGACGAGCATAAGAATGATTTTTTGCTACTGATACAGTAATGGTTCCATTGCCAAAACCTGTATTCGGAGTAATTGTACACCAACTGTTGAATGTAGCATCATTAACCGCAGCAGTCCATTGTGCATTGCTTGTAACGGTAATAGAATATTCATTTTCTCCTTTTACAGTAATAAATGTAGGACTAATGGATAATTCCGCGTTTCCAGCTGCTTGGGTAAGTGTGATAATCTTGCTCAACGAGCCAGCTTGAATGGTAATATTTGCTGTACGCTCTGCCGCTATCGGATTGGCACCTACACTTGCAGTAATTTTTGTTTGACTGACTGAACTTCCTTTGCCTTGATTCGGACTTATTGAACACCAAGGGACATCAATAGTAGCTGTCCATGGTACACTACAAATAAAACTGATAAAATGTTGAGATGTTTCTACAGGTACAGAAAGTGTTGATGCAGATGTTAATTGCAACATAGGCTCTACAATAGGCTCTACCGTTTCTTCGTTTTCGCTACAAGACATAAACATTGCCATACTTACGATAGCAAATAATAATAAATGTTTCTTTTTCATGATTTTACTTTTTAAAAATTTATATGTTTATAATTTTTTTTATGTTTTTTATGGTTCTAAAGGATTAAACATTATCAGACTTACCGTTGAGGTAGTTGTTTCCTTTCCCGGCAATACATAACTCACACTCACAGGATAATCGCCCTTGAAAACTACAGGTGGGTAATTTTGCGCCAGCAGATCGACTTCCTGTTGCGTTATTGAGCCATTGAGTAGTTTCTTTTGAGCAATAGTTTTCTTGACTTCAATGAAATCCAGGGCACTCCTGTGCGGAATGGCATAACGGAATATCCCCTGCGTATTGTAACCTGATGTAGAATTAATACTCACTTCATCATCTGTCAATACTTTATCGGGCAGACCTGTGAGTATCTCTACTTTATCGGCCGGAGATGTCAGATAAGTTTGCGATTGATACATGCCTTTGTAAAATGTTTGGTTATACCAATCGGTCTGATTTAGCTGTGCTGCAAACCGCACTAATTTTTTACCGTTGAGACCTTGTATTTCGTATTTATCAAATAATTCCGGCTCTTTCAGATTGGTTTTGATATAATGAACAAACAGCTCTATATAATCACGCCACCCTTCCGACGGTTTCTCGAATGCTTTGACTTTTTGATAAAACGTATCGTAGTTACTACTGCGGAAATTCAGGGCATAGATTTCTTTTTCTTCTAATCCGGCCAACACTTCCGTTGCTTGTTGCCGCGTAACTTCCATTTCATCGTCTCCTTCTACTTCTACCGCCGTTGTGGTACTCGAAATATTACTCTTTATATCTTTGTTTTCTTGCGGGATATTGACAATCGCCATTTTATAGATTTTACCATTTTCAAAAGCAACCTGGTCTGTTGAAAAATTTATTTCCAGCTTTATGCCGCTAACCGAACTACCGGTTGTGTAAGTAAATGCCTTTTCATGCTTTTTCCCTGTTTCGTCGGTGAAACGCAATTTTTGGTCGAATCCAACAGGTTTTTCTGTTGAGAACAGATAAGAATAATTTTGTGTAAGCAAAAGGTATCCCTTATTATGTTCTTTCGGGTAATAATTGTACTGCCGGTTGATAGGGTAGCTGTATGCTACATGTTCGGGTAAAATTACATCCGGACGGTCACCGGTACGGAATACGGCTTTTTTCTCTTCAATTACCAGCTTGCCGTCGTCGCCTTTTACAACCTCCCACTTGTTATTTACTTTTTTCTTAAAAGCAACTTTGGCGTATATTTCTACTTCTTTTTGACTTTCAAACGGTTCATCCATGGTAAACATGCTTACCGTGCCGTCTTCGCTGATTCTGCTTCGGCCGGTTGCTGTTTTTCCGGCACCTTTGTATTTGATACTGAATTCTTCCAAGGTAGCCATATAAGTTCCTTTCACATCCTCTTCATCAATAACCATTTCCTCATTTATCGGGATATTGAAAACAGCCTGCGGAGCGGCAAACACATTGATGTCTTTTTCTCCTTCGCCCGGCGACAATTGGGCGATAACATCTTCGCCAAACGGAGAACCCGCGCTCAGGATACATTTATCTCCAATCTCGAAATCGAATGTACATCTACCCTTTATCAGACCACCTAATAACCTATATTGTCCACCCACAGATCCTGCAAAATATAGCGGATTCGGACCTGCTCCTTCCAGCAAGGCAGCCAATGAAAGGTCAAGGATGCTAAACCTCCGCTTCTTTCCAAACACTTTGGCTTGAAGACCTATATCTGCATCTATATACGCCCAAGCCTGACCTTGTGCATACCAACCGTTGAGACCGGGAGTACCGCTGTAATTACTGCAAATGCGATCACCCAAATCAGTCAGCATAAATTCTGCACCCAATCCGACACCAAACCTGGCATAAAAAATCGCTAATTCTGCTTTGAAATTCACGTCTAATGCTGCGCCGAATCCCAAGCCTTTACCCATCGACATTTTATTCGTGTTTTTCCGCTCTAATCTTGCTTTCTTGTCGGCGCTCAAATTATCTAACACTTTGCTAGGCGGAAGCGGTAATCCGGGAATATCGGATCCAAGCATAAAATATCCGTCTAATTTGGCTAAGTTCAATACTTTCACTCCCAAACGATCGTTCGGCGTACCGAGATAGGTGTACCACTTATCAGGCGAAAAGTAAGCCGAAGCCCAACCTAAACGGTCATTTGGTCCGACACCGGTAATAAGTCCTGCATTCAGGTAAGTGACAAGGTCGGCCGCAAATGTTTTATTAATAACATCGTATTCGATCTTGAGCGATGCCGTTAAAAAGCCGCTGACCTTGTTTTCAGGCAGCATTTTTTCCAAATCGCTTTTTGTCGCTTTTTCAGGTCCCGTAATACCTGCTTTCTCCAGTTTATCCATTCGCTGTATGATATTGTCGTTCAATTTGCCCCATTTAGAAGAATTATCGACAAATGCGGCATCGCCGCGCAACTGAACGAAATTCAATCCGCCCTTATCGTTAAATTGCATTTCAAAGCCTACTTTGGCGTTGAAAAGATTCGGCGAACCGCTGGATGCAAACTTAGTGGTGGCCATTACACCCAACCCGACTTCTTTTTTAGGTATATACGATATGCCCGATAACGCTCTTCCAAATTCGAGGTCAGCGCCGGCGGCTGCCTCTTGCGGCATTTTCATCGATTGTTGCATTCGCCGGTATAAACCGCCCCCAAACCCGTAGAAATTAAGCGCCGGCGGGACAAGTATTCCTGCCGGTGGATTCATTTCATAAAAAGCATCTGCCAAAAAATAACGGTAGCCGTCTTTTTTACCAAATACGCCTACGGCATCGAATGTAAATTTTTCGATTAAAGTTAACTTAATATCTCCACGGAAACCGTCGCCATAGAATTGATCGCCATTTTTAAACCAAACGCCGCCTGTTAAAGAATATCCTGACGATTCAAATTTGACATCTACCTTTTCTACCGCTACTTCCTTGAATTTCCAGTTAGGATAATCTCCGTAGAGTTTCAAGTTGGTAAAACCTCCGAATATTTCGCTTAAAGTAATGCCTGTATCAAATGACAAGCCGCTGCCATTGCTGTCGGTAAAAGGGTTGATATTACTGATAGAAAGTTCGAATCCTGCCAAGTTCGGCGTTTTCAAATTACCTGTAACTCCGATAGAACCGATTTTCAGATAAGGACTTTCACGGCTGATGACCATATTTTCGAAAAGTATATCGGGAACGCTAAATACCTTTGTAGTGTCTTTTCCCAATGGTGCATTGATAGTCAGTTTGCCGGAAGCGTGAATGCTTGGGTAAATTTCGCTTTCCCGAAGAAGAACATCTATATAGGAAAGTTCGTTTAGGGTAATGGTACTGCGCAATACCGGAAAATCGTATGTGCCGGTTATTCCTACCTTAAACTCATATTCGTTGGTAAGGGGATTGATAGTTGCCGTATAAGGACGCAACGAATTTTTACCGAAAGGCGGAATGTTGAGTTCGCCGCCAAAACCGAAACCGGTGATTCGGCTTTTCAATATTGCTAATGAAAAATCGGTGAGCGAAATATCCCATTTTTCGCTATTGATATTTTCGCCCGGAAGCAGGTTTTTAGTGGCAACACTACCGGTAAAACCGTTTTCATCAAACAGGGTTTCTTGCAACGAAACAACAAGGCGTTCATTTCCGCTTGAGCCCGGTTTCTTGAATATCGCCGGCAGACTTATCGATGCCTCCGAAATATACAAGCCTTTCCACAACTGAACGGTTTCTTTGTTGGGTTGGGAAAAATAATTGGCAGGGAATCTTACCATCCTCGAAGTTTCCGTATCGCTTTGATCTAAAGTAGCGCCTTTCAATGTAAATATTATGTCTTTCAACCCTTTAAAAGAAAAGGATTGATTGATGTTTAACGAAACGGTATAATCGTCGAAATTGCGGAAATTAGTTGCAAAGGTTGTTGATAATAGTTTGTTGGTTGGTTCTCCGCGCTCATTAACCGCAATAATGTTGGGAGAAGTTGCTACCCATGTTATGGATGCATCGAACGATTCGATGCCTTCGCAACCGAAATTCACGGCAGTTCCGGCATTGATAATCAGGGCTGATTCATTGCCGATTTTTCGGCTTACGGGAGCAATGAGGGCTAAACGACCTTCTGTGTCTAAACCACTTTTTCCTTTCAGAACAGCTTGACCTTCAAATGCAATCTTTTGTCCTGTATCCTTGAATTTAAAAGCACACGAGGCATGAATGATTTGTTTCTTCTTGTCATCGTCCCAAGTGATCTCCTGAACAATTAACGAATAATCGCCTTTCTTTATCCCTACAGGCAAAGGCATTGTGCCGTCAGTAAGCAGTTCAGACAACGATTTGATATAGGCACCGGCTTTCTCTACGGCATCCAACACCTCAAATGCGGCATTCATTTTTTTCTCTTGCTCGGGCGACATGGCAGTGCCCAAGTCAATAGTGGGAACATCATCGCTCGGGTTTTCCTGGGCATATCCCTTAACCATGCATAGAAATCCTATCAATATTAACAGTACTTTTTTCATAAAATCCCTCAATAATATATAAATTTCATAATCTGATGTATTATTCATGAACGCTTATTTATTCCTATATGGTCTTAAAGTAGTATTATCAAAGTAGGGTGAAAAATTAGGATTAATAATATAATTTCCTTTATTTTCTTTCATCCATTGGCGGGCTTCTTCTAATACGCCGGGAGGTAATTTGTCTATACCTCTTTGAGTAAAAACATTATTTGTAGTTATCAATTTTGGAAAATTTAAAATTCCTTTTTGAAGTTCTAAAATCACTTTATATACTATTGGCACCGCTGTTGTTGATTCTGGAGCACCGGACAATAATATTCTCTTTTCTTCCGAATACAATTCATTGCCATATTTGGCAATCAAATCCTGAGTACCTATATAGAAGTTTACATACATATTATTTTCTTTGTGGCTCAGAAAATATTCCTGATATTCTTTATTTCCCATCCTGGCCAAAGCAAGCATCACACTTACATCGCCATCTACATTTTGAATACTGTCTAATAAAGGTATACAATCCTTCATATTTAGCCACCCTACTAATATAGGCAGATGAATACTATAACCTTTCCCATATAACTTTTTTTTGTATCCATCCATAAGGGTTTGTGTAATACTGTCTTTCGCTTCTCGATATGTTTTATTTACGCTGTAGGCTAATTGAGTTATGTATGTGGTATCTGCAGTAATAAACCGAGAAGAATGTTTCAGATATAATTCTTCTTCCTCTTGCGTGTATTGTTTACGAAGAAGTGTTGCCAATCTTTTTCTCGCTTTTTCGTCAAAATCTTCTTTTCTTATATCTATATCTACAAGATCATCAACACTAAAAGCATAATCTCTTAACAGCAATTCATTAACGGCTTGTTTGCGGATAGTAGCTGAATGCCCTTTCCTTAATAAATAATCAAATATGTATCTAATATAAAATTCAGTAGAATCCCCCAAATATCCCTTTCCTTTAGTATAATTGAATAAGGTATTTTCACAGAGACTATCGGGCTTGTGCTTACCGTATATATCCAAATTATCTACTTTTATTAATGAATCTACCTTTAAAACATACCTGTCACATTCATTTTGAGAATGAATCACACTTGCTGTAATAAAATACAGCACTAAACAACTTAATAATCTTTTTCTTTTCATATCCTTATTCATTATCGTTATTATTTTCTTCATTATTTTGTTTATGTATTTTGAAAATTTCGTCCCATTGCCATTTCCAAAACATATTCCTTTTATTGCTGTAATCCATAAAATTTTCAGTATCGTAAAAAACAGACGGATATTGCGCTCCCAAATCCCAAAATCCATGATTATGGCCTAATTCATGAATGATAGTTTTTGAAGTATTGTTACAGCCGGACAAGTTTACGCCAACAATGGCATATCTATAAGGGGATTCTTTAAGAGGATAACCATAACCACAGGCTCCGGCGCCCTCCGAAACAAACATTACATAATCATTTTTCTTCTTTGGATAATTGCTTTCAGCAGCATATAAAATATTTTCTAATTCTTGAGGATC
>Ga0209628_10002185_pt1 | contig 13141 bp, 17 predicted proteins | sample TergutCu122P4_FD_187285 | JGI IMG/M metagenome (GOLD analysis project Ga0209628, IMG submission 187285) | Cubitermes ugandensis P4 segment gut microbial communities from Kakamega Forest, Kenya - Cu122 P4 (SPAdes) (version 2) | ecosystem: Host-associated > Arthropoda: Insects > Digestive system...
GCTGGCCGGCGACGATGCCCGCCTGCTGGCCCTTGTCGATGACGATGCGGCGGGAAAACGGATCGCGCGCCGTGTACATGATCTGCGCCACCTGGCCGCCCGCCTTTTCCCTCTCCTTGACGGCCATCAGCCGGCGCAGGCGCTCGTTCTCGGCTTCCAGATGGTCGAGGCGTTGCAGATTCGGCGCGATCAGCAACTGCGCCTGCCTCAGCCGGCTGTTTTCCTCGCGCAGATCCTGCATGCCGCGCAGATAGGCCAGCGCGTGATCGACCAGGCTGCCCGGCGTCTGCGCCACGCGCTGCACCGGATCGACGAGCAGCGCGACGCTCTGGCGCAAGAGGCCGAGGCTCTGCACACGCAGATCGACGACGAACAGCGCCAGCGAAACGGCCAGGTAGAAGGTCAGCAGGGCCAGCGGCGCCGGTCCGCGCTTGAAGAATGGAGGCGGTGCGTGGTCGATGCCGGCCATCACATCAATGCGGCAATGCCGTCAGGCGCTCAATCCGACGCAAAGATGCTGCCTAGCTTGTCCATCTTTTCCAGCGCCAGGCCGCAGCCGCGGGCGACGCAGGTCAGCGGCTCGTCGGCGACGATCACCGGCAGGCCGGTTTCTTCCATCAGCAGCCGGTCGAGATCGCGCAGCAGCGCGCCGCCGCCGGTCAGCACCATGCCTTTTTCGGCGATGTCGGCGCCCAATTCCGGCGGCGTCTTTTCCAGCGCCGACTTGACGGCGGAAACGATCTGGTTGAGCGGGTCGGTCAGGGCTTCGAGAATCTCGTTGGAGGAAATGGTGAATTTGCGCGGAATGCCCTCGGCCTTGTTGATGCCGGACACTTCCATCTCCATGACTTCCGCGCCGGGGAAGGCGGAGCCGATGTTCTTCTTGATGTTCTCGGCGGTGTTCTCGCCGATCATCATGCCGTAATTGCGGCTGATGTAATTGATGATGGCTTCATCGAGCTTGTCGCCGCCGACGCGCACGGAACCGGCATAGACCATGCCGCCCAGCGAGATGACGCCGACCTCGGTGGTGCCGCCGCCGATGTCGACGACCATCGAGCCGGTCGCGTCCGACACCGGCAGGCCGGCGCCGATGGCGGCCGCCATCGGCTCCTCGATCAGATACACCTGGCTGGCCCCGGCGCCGATCGCCGATTCGCGGATGGCGCGGCGCTCGACCTGGGTGGAGCCGGAAGGCACGCAGATGATGATGCGCGGACTCGGCGAAAAGAGCTTGGAGTCATGCACCTTCTTGATGAATTGCTTCAACATCTGCTCGGTGACGGTGAAGTCGGCGATCACGCCGTCCTTCATCGGGCGGATCACGGTGATGCTGCCCGGCGCCTTGCCGAGCATTTCCTTGGCTTCCCGGCCGACGGCCTGGATGGATTTCTTGGCATGGGGGCCGCCTTCGAGGCGGATGGCGACCACCGACGGCTCGTCGAGCACGATCGAGCGGCCACGCACGTAGATCAGCGTGTTGGCCGTGCCCAGATCGATGGCGAGGTCATTGGAAAAATAGCGGGAAAGGAATCCGAACATCTGCTGTGCTCCGCTGGGGGGTGCGGTAGATAAAGCTTTCATGATACCTTACAAAGCTTTCTTTTCCAGACTTTGTGCACCGCACGGTCTTTTGAGCCTATGTCGCTTACTTCAGAACAGGTGCGCCGGATCGCCCATCTGGCCCGCATCGAGATCGGCGAGGCGGAAGTCCAGGCCAGCCTGGGCCATCTCAACGGCATTTTCGGGCTGATCGAAGAAATGCAGGCCATCGACACCCGCGGCATCGAGCCGCTGGCCCATGTCCAGGAATTCGGCCAGCGCCTGCGCGCCGACGCCGTCAGCGAGGGCGACCGCCGCGACGCCTATCAGGCGGTGGCGCCGGAAGTCGAGGCCGGCCTCTACCTCGTGCCCAAGGTGATCGAATGATAAGCAGCAGCCTCAAGGAACTCGGCGCGGCGCTGGCGGCCAGGAAAATTTCCAGCGTCGAACTGACGGCGCTGTTTCTCGACCGCATCGAGCGGCTGAACCCGGATCTCAACGCCTTCATCACCGTCGACCGCGACCGCTCGCTGGCCGCCGCGCGCGCCGCCGACGCCCGGCTGGCCGCTGGCGAGGCCGGGCCGCTGACCGGCATCCCGGTCGCCCAGAAGGACATTTTCTGCGCCGAGGGCTGGACCACCACCTGCGCCTCGAAAATGCTGGCCAATTTCGTCTCGCCCTACGACGCCACGGTGATCGACAAGATGCACCGCCAGGCCGGCATGGTGCCGCTGGGCAAGACCAACATGGACGAATTCGCGATGGGTTCGTCCAATGAAACCTCGTATTTCGGCCCGGTGAAAAATCCCTGGGATCGCACCCGCGTGCCCGGCGGCTCGTCCGGCGGCGCGGCCGCCGCGGTGGCCGCCCGCCTGGCGCCCGCCGCCACCGGCACCGATACCGGCGGCTCGATCCGCCAGCCGGCGGCGCTGTGCGGCCTGACCGGCCTGAAGCCCACCTACGGCGTGGTGTCGCGCTACGGCATGATCGCCTTCGCCTCCTCGCTCGATCAGGGCGGCCCGATCGCCGCTTGCGCCGAGGATTGCGCGCTGCTGCTCAACGTCATGGCCGGCTTCGACAAGCGCGATTCGACCTCGCTCGACCGCCCCGCCGAGAACTACGCCCGCGATCTGGAACGGCCGCTGGCCGGCCTGCCATTGCAAGGTCTGCGCATCGGCCTGCCGAAAGAATTTTTCGAGCACGGCTGCGACCCGGCGGTGATGACCGCCGTGCAGGCGGCGCTGGACGAATACCGCCGCCTGGGGGCGACGACCGTCGAGCTTTCGCTGCCCAATTCGCACCTGTCGGTGCCGGCCTACTACGTGATCGCGCCGGCCGAGGCGAGTTCCAACCTGGCGCGCTTCGACGGCGTGCGCTACGGCTATCGCGCCCCGGAATACGGCAACATCGACGACATGTACATGAAAACCCGCGCCCAGGGCTTCGGGGCCGAGGTCAAGCGGCGCATCCTGATCGGCGCCTACGTGCTGTCGCACGGCTATTACGACGCCTATTACCTGCAAGCGCAACGCATCCGCCGCCTGATCGCCGGCGATTTCGCCACGGCCTTCCAGTCCTGCGACGTCATCATGGGGCCGACCTCGCCGTCCACCGCCTTCAAGCTCGGCGAGCGGGCGGCCGACCCGGTGCGGATGTATCTCTCGGACATCTACACCATCGCGGTCAATCTCGCGGGGCTGCCCGCCATGTCGATTCCCTGCGGCTTCGCCGACGGCCTGCCGGTCGGCCTGCAACTGATCGGCGGCCCCTTCGCCGAAGCCCGGCTGCTCGATGTCGCGCACCGCTTCCAGCTGGCGACGGACTGGCACCGCCGCCAGCCGGCGGGCATCGCCTGACATGAGGCGATGCCCGGCGCTGCTCGCCGCCGCGCTGCTGTCGGCCATCCTGGCCGCCTGCGGCGTGACGCCGCCCCGGCCGACGCCCGCCCCGCCTCCCACGCCAGCGCCAGCCCCGGCGCCCAGGGAGGAGACGCCCCAAATCAGCAATTCGACGCAGAAATACCTGGCCAGGCGCAACCTGAAACCGCAGCCGACGCGCCCGCTCAACGTCGCCTCGCGCTGCTCCCATGACGACAAGGTGGACACCCGCATACAGCTCGATCTGCGCGTCGAGAATGCCGTGGTCAAGACCTTCGCCGCGCAGGTGGCGATGAAGGATCACGGCGTCTGCCGCTTCGACCTGAAGGATTTCGAGCAGACCGCGACGCTGCCGCAACCCCTGCTGCGTCACCAGCGGGCGGGCGATTGCACGGTGCGGATGTGGGAACAGGAAAGCAAGGTGACCATCGCCTTCAGCAGTTGCCAGATCGCCTGCGAGGGCAAGGCTTTCGATTATCTGTGGCCCGTCGTCGTCGATACGCGCGGCGGCGGCTGTTATTAAAACGCTTTTCATTTGCTTGAGATCACATCGCCCCCTTCATTCGCGTCATTGCGCGCTCCGTCGCGGAATCCATGCGGCCCCTGGATTCTGCGACTGCGCTTCGCTCCGCGCAGAATGACGGGAGCGCGGGACGATATAGGTAAATACTTGAACGAAAAATGCTCTGCCAGGAAAACATCATGACGCAGTGGGAAGTGGTAATCGGCATCGAGACGCACGCGCAACTGGCGACGGTCTCGAAAATTTTTTCCGGCGCCGCCACGGCCTTCGGCGCGGCCCCGAACAGCCAGGCTTGCGCCGTCGATCTGGCGCTGCCGGGTGTGCTGCCAGTGCTGAACCAGAAGGCGGTCGATTGCGCCATCCGTTTCGGCCTGGCGATCGGCGCGCAGGTTGCCGAAAAATCGGTGTTCGCGCGCAAGAATTATTTCTACCCGGATCTGCCCAAGGGCTACCAGATCAGCCAGTTCGAGCTGCCGGTGGTGCAGGGCGGCAGCCTGACCGTGCAGGTCGGCAGCGGCGACAAGGCAGTTGAAAAAACCATCCGCCTGACCCGCGCCCATCTCGAAGAAGACGCCGGCAAGTCGCTGCACGAGGATTTCCACGGCCGATCGGGCATCGACCTCAACCGCGCCGGCACGCCGCTCCTGGAAATCGTTTCCGAGCCGGACATGCGCTCCTCCGACGAGGCGGTCGCCTATGCCCGCGCGCTGCACGCGCTGGTGCGCTGGATCGGCATCTGCGACGGCAACATGCAGGAAGGCTCGTTTCGCTGCGACGCCAATGTCTCGGTACGGCCCAAGGGCCAGGCCGAATTCGGCACCCGGCGCGAAATCAAGAATCTCAATTCCTTCCGTTTCTTGAAGGAAGCCATCGATTACGAAGTGCAGTGGCAGATCAACGAAATCGAGGAAGGCCGCGCCATCCACCAGGCCACCGTGCTGTTCGACCCGGACAGCGGGGAAACGCGGATGATGCGCAGCAAGGAGGACGCGCACGATTACCGCTATTTCCCCGATCCCGACCTGCCGCCGCTGTTGATCGCCGCCGACTGGATCGAGCGGGTGCGCGGCGAATTGCCGGAATTGCCGCAGCAAAAGCGCGAACGCTTCAGGCGCGAACTCGGCCTGTCCGCCTACGACGCGCTATCGCTGACGGCCAGCCAGGAAGTCGCCGCTTATTTCGAGGCCGCCGTCGGCGCGGCCGGCGCCGCCCTCGCCAAGCCCTGCGCCAACTGGGTCATGGTCGATCTGGCCGCCCGTCTGAACAAGGACGGCCTGGAAATCGCCAGCGCGCCGGTAACGCCTTCGCAACTGGCCGGCCTGATCCGGCGCATCGCCGACGGCACCATCTCCAACAACATCGCCAAGAAGGTGTTCGAGGCGCTATGGAACGGCGAGGGGGCGAGCGCCGACGAGATCATCGAGCGCCAGGGCCTGCGCCAGATCACCGACAGCGGGGCCATCGAGGCGTTGGTCGACGAGGTGCTGGCGGCCAATCCGGGCAATGTCGCCGAATTCAGGGCGGGCAAGGAAAAGGCGTTCAACGCGCTGGTCGGCCAGGTGATGAAGGCGGCCAAGGGCAAGGCCAACCCGCAGCAGGTCAACGAGTTGTTGAAGAAGAAGCTGGCGGCGGGTTGACAGCAGAAGCGGGGGCGGAGGCCCCGGACGAGCTGCGTCCGGTCAATTCGAAATAGCGTTTGCGGTCGATATCGTATTTGGCGCGCACGGCGGCCAGTTCGGCGCGCTTCATGTCGAGCAGTTCCTGTTGCGTCCTGAGTTCGTGGTCGCTGGCCCGCAAATCGCGCTGCAACTCGCCCGGCATGGTCTTTTTCAGATAGAACTCGGCTTCGGCGTCGAGCTTGCGGCGCTTTTCCTTCGCCGCTTCGAGGCTGGCCTCGGCATTGCGGATCGCCAGTTGGACATCGCCCTCCATCTTCTGCTGCGCGATGTCGATATCCTCCGGCGCGGCGTAGGTGTCGAGCAGCGCCTGATCCTTGCGCCGCAACTCGCGGCTGGCCGCCTCCTGCTTGCCGCGCCGCTGCGCTTCCGCCGCCTGCTCGGCCTTCTGTTCCCTGGTCAGCGGCGGGCCGACCTCCCGGCTCAGGTTGCCGGCCCGGTCGAATGCCTGGTAGGCCTGGCCGCGGCATTGCACCGGCAGCAGATCGCCGCAGATGCGCCGCCCGGTGGCCGGGTCCTGGCAGCAGAAAAAGTCCTCCGCCGCCTGCGCGCCGAAGGCCAGCAGCGCCAGCGGGAACAGCAGCGATCTAGCCGACGCCATACCGTTCCCGGTAGCGGGCGACATTGGCGCGGTGAGCGGCGAATTCCGGGCGCTGTTCGAGATAGACCATCAGGTCGCCCAGCCCAGCCACGGCAATGACCGGCATGCCGTAATCGCGGGTGATTTCCTGCGCCGCCGACAGGCTGCCCTGGCCGCGCTCCTGGCGATCCAGCGCGATGAGGAGGCCGGCGGGCATGGCCCCGGCGGCGCGGATCAGTTCGACCGATTCGCGCACCGAGGTGCCGGCGGAAATGACATCATCGACGATCAGCACGCGGCCCTGGAGCGGCGCGCCGACCACATTGCCGCCCTCGCCGTGATCCTTGGCTTCCTTGCGGTTGTAGGCAAAGGGGAAATTGTGGCCGCGCTGGGCCAGCGCCATGGCAATCGTGGCGACCAGCGGAATGCCCTTGTAGGCCGGGCCGAACAGCATGTCGAAAGCAAGGCCGCCGGCCTCGACGGCCTTGGCGTAAAATTCGGCCAGGCGAGCGATCGCCTGGCCATCGTTGAACAGGCCGGCGTTGAAGAAATAGGGCGACAGCCGGCCCGCCTTGGTCTTGAATTCGCCAAAGCGCAGCACCCGGCTGGCGAGCGCGAATTCGATGAAATCCCGACGAAAATCCATATTCCTTTTCACATCCGCGCGCCGGCAAAAGCGGCGCAATAAGAACCAATGTTACGCATCATCTCCCTGAACCTCAATGGCATCCGCTCGGCCTGGCGCAAAAACGCGCTTTCCTGGCTGACGGCGCAGCAGGCCGACATCGTCTGCCTGCAGGAACTGAAGGCGCAGGCCGCCGACCTGACGCCGGACATGCTGGCCCCGCAAGGCATGCACGCCTTCTATCACTGCGCCGAAAAGAAGGGCTACAGCGGCGTCGGCATCTGGAGCCGGCAGCCGCCGGAGCGCGTCGTCGAAGGTTTCGACGGCGGCGAGTTCGACGCCGAAGGCCGCTATTTGCGCGCCGATTTCGGCAAGTTGTCGGTCATTTCGCTGTACTTGCCGTCCGGCTCCTCGTCGCCGGAACGGCAGGAAGCGAAATTCCGCTTTCTCGCCGCCTTCTTCCCGCAGATGCGAGCCTTGCGGGAAGAAGGCCGGGAAATCGCGCTGTGCGGCGACTGGAACATCGCCCACCGCGAAATCGACCTGAAAAACTGGAAGTCGAATCAGAAAAATTCCGGCTTCCTGCCCGAAGAACGCGCCTGGATGAGCCGGCTGTTCGACGAGCTGGGCTGGGTCGACGTCTATCGCCGCCTCTACCCGCAGGCGACCGGCGACGCCTACACCTGGTGGAGCAACCGCGGTCAGGCCTGGGCCAACAACGTCGGCTGGCGCATCGACTACCAGATCGCCACCCCCGGCCTGGCGGCCAGCGCCGTGGCGGCCAGCGTGTACAAGGAGCAGCGATTCTCCGACCACGCCCCGCTGAGCATCGACTACCGCTATCCCGATTGATTTGATTTCGCCGTCTGGACGGGCTACCCTGTACCTTCCCAACCGTCACCGAAGAGGCCGCCAAATGTCCGAACAACTCACCGCCGCCAGCAAGGACAAGCTGGTTTCCGATCTGAAAGTCGTCATCGCGGATACCGAAGAATTGCTGCGCGCCACCACCAATGTCGCCAGCGAGAAGGTCGGCGAATTGCGCGAGCGCCTGATCGTCCGCCTGCGCGACGCCAAGGAGCGCCTGCTCGATCTGGAACAGGCCGTGATCGAAAAGACCAAGGCCGCCGCCCGCGCCACCGACGATTTCGTGCACGAGGAACCGTGGAAAGCCGTCGGCATCGCCGCCGCCCTGGGTCTGGCGCTCGGCGTGCTGATCGGGCGCCGTTGAGCGCATGACGCGGCGCGCGGAAGGCGAAGGCCGCCGTCAGGGCATCTTCGCCTCCATCAAGAACACCCTGGCGACCCTGCTGGGCATCGGCAAGACGCGGCTCGAACTGCTGATCGTCGAACTGGAGGAAGAAAAGCTCCGCATGCTGTCGCTGTGGTCGAAGGCCATCGCGGTGGCCTTCCTGTTCGCGCTCGGCGTCATCATGGCCATCTTCTGCCTGGCGCTGCTGTTCTGGGAACAGCGGATACTGATCTTCGGCCTGTTCGCCATCCTGTTCATCGGCGCCGCGCTGCTGCTCGCCGCCTCGCTCAAGCGGCAGGCCAGAAAGCCGGGCAAGCTGTTCCGCGACAGCCTGGGCGAACTCGAAACCGACATCGCGCAGTTGCGGCAAGACCGCGAAAGGGCGCCGGAATGAGCCGCCGCCTCCGGGCGCTGACGCTCGCCACCCGGCGCGGCGCGCTGGGCGAGCGCATCGCCAGCCAGCGGACGCTGCTGGCGCAGCACGCGGCCGGCATCGAAGCCGCCTGCGCCAGCGGCGACGCGCTGCTCAACGGCATCGACTGGCTCAAACAACACCCGGCGGCCAGCGGCGCCGCCGCCTTCGCCTTCCTCGCCGCCCGCCCCCGCCACGCCTGGCGCTGGCTCCGCCGCGGCTTCATCCTGTGGCGCGGCTGGCGCTCGGCAAGGCGCTGGCTGGGGGTGGAGCGGTGATCGGCGTTGGTTGCCTATATCTGCTCAGGCTTGTCCACTCACCACACGAAAGGGAGTTCCATGAAGAAGCTCGTTTTGGCTGCTGCTACCGTTTTCTCGATGACAGGCTGCGCCCTCATGTCGCCTGAGGTCGACAATGATACCCTGGCGCGTAAAACAGCATATGCGATTGGCGTGACCCAATCCGAGTTCACCATATCAGGCCAGTCTCGGGAGGGAGAAACCACCTACTACACGGCAACGACAAAAGCTGGAAAGCTCTACTCCTGTTTCGTCACGAAAACCCATGACCCCATGCGCACCACCACGATGACAAATTGGGTCATCTCCGACGCCAAGTGCACTCAAATGAAAGGCAATAAACCCGTCGCCAAGTAGCTTTGGCACAGGGTGGGCGGGGCTTGCCGCGCCGAGCAACGCTCGCCGCGATTTCGGCGCGTTCGGCACGAAACCCGCTTCGAGCCGCGCTCAGTAGTGATATCGCAACTGGGCAATGAGCACGGAATCCCCGGTTGCCTTGTAGACGATCCGGTGCTCGTCGTTGATCCGGCGGGACCAATACCCGGCGAGCGCGTGTTTCAGCGGTTCCGGCTTTCCCGTGCCGGCCTTGGGCGTCCGGGTGATTTCCTCTATCAGCCCATTGATCCGCTGCACCAGCCTTTTGTCCGTGTTCTGCCAATACAGATAGTCTTCCCAGGCCCGCTCGGAAAAGACCGGCTTCACTCGACGAGGCTCCGTTCCGTCCCCTTGCCCGATTCCAGTTCCGCGACGCTTTCCAGCAGGCGCCGCATGTTCTTCGGGCTTCTCAGGAGATAGGAGGTTTCCTCCAGCGCCTTGAAATCGTCGAGCGACATCATCACCACCGCCCGCTCGCCATTGCGGGTAATGATGATGGGTTCGTGGTCATCGCAGACGCGGTTCATGGTGGCGGCCAGATTGGCCCTGGCCGCGCTGTAGGTGATGGCATTCATTGGCGCCTCCGTCATGTACGCTTATTTGTACAATAACGCCTTGGTCTTGTCAAAGCGCTGCGCGCTCGTTCCACGGCGCGACCTTGAGGAGCAGCAGCATGCCGGGGAAGGCCAGCGCGAAGCAGAGCCAGAAGAAATCGGTCCAGCCCAGGCCCTCGATCAGCCAGCCGGCGGCGGCGTTGATGAAGGTGCGCGGCACCGCCATCAGGCTGGTGAATAGCGCCAGTTGGGTGGCCGTGTAGGCGGGGTGGGTGGCGCGCGCCATGAAGGCGACGAAGGCGGTGGTGCCGAGTCCGGCGCCGATGGCTTCGCCGGCGATGACGGCGGCAAGGGTGGCGAGGCGCTGCGGGGTCGATTCGCCGGGGCCGATCCAGGCCATGCCGACGAAGCCGAGGATGGTGACGACCTGCACCACGCCGAAGAGCCACAGGGCGCGGTTGATGCCGAGCCTGAGCATCCAGATGCCGCCGAGGATGCCGCCGGCGACCATCGGCCACAGGCCGGCATTCTTGGCGATGACGCCAATTTCCGTCTTGCTGTAGCCCATGTCGAGATAAAAAGGCGTCGCCAGCGCGGTGCATAGCGAATCGCCGAGCTTGTAGAACAGCAGGAAGGCGAGCATCAGCAGCGCCGAAGCCGCGCCGTGCCGGCCGAAGAATTCGCGGAAGGGTTCGACGACGGCGTCGCGCAGGGTGCGCGGCGCGCCGCGCGCGGCTTGCGGTTCGGCGACAACCAGCGTCATCAGCAGGCCGGGCAGCATGAAGGCGGCAGTGATGACGAAAACCAGGCTCCACGGCAGATGGTCGGCCAGGATCAGCGACAGCGAGCCGGGCACCAGGCCGGCGATGCGGTAGGCGTTGACGTGGATGGCGTTGCCCAGGCCGAGTTCCTCGTCGGGCAGGATCTCGCGGCGGAAGGCGTCGAGCGCGATGTCCTGGGTGGCCGAGAGGAAGGCGAGCAGGGCAGTCAGGCCGATGACCAGCGGCAGGTCGTCGCCGGGGGGCAGTTGGCCGAGCCAGGCGATGACCGCGATCAGCCCGGTTTGCGAGGCGAGCATCCAGCCGCGCCGGCGGCCGAGCCAGGGCAGGATGCCGTAGCGGTCGAGCAGCGGCGCCCAGAGAAATTTCCAGGTGTAGGGAAACTGGATCAGCGCAAAAGCGCCGATGGCGCGCAGCGACAAGCCTTCGGTCTTGAGCCAGGCCGGCACCAGATTGAGCAGCAGGTACAGCGGCAGGCCGGAGGCGAAGCCGGTGAAGATGCAGATCAGCATCCGCCGGTTGCACAGCGCGGCGAGCCAGGCGGGCATCAGCGCGTTTGCGTCAGGCGATAGACCGCCAGGCTGCCGAGGAAATTGAGTTCGCGCTCGTCGTCGTTGTCGACCGGCTGGCCGTGTTCGTCGAGCACCCGGCGCTCGCGGATGATGAGGCCCATCCGCTGGCACAACGCCTCGAAATCGAGCAGCGTGAAAAAGCGCACGTTGGGCGAGTCGTACCACTGGTAGGGCAGATCCTCGGATACCGGCATGCGCCCGTCGAGCACCGAGCGCAGGTTCTTCCAGTAGGCGAAATTGGGGAAGGAGACGACCGCCTCGCGCCCGACGCGCAGCATCTCAAGCAGGATGTTCTCGGTATGGCGCACCGTTTGCAGCGTGCGCGACAGCACGACATGATCGACGGCCTGGTCGGCGAAGACGCCCAGCCCCTTTTCCAGATCGCCCTGGATGATGTTGATGCCGCTGCTGATCGCCGCCAGGATGTTGGCGTCGTCGATCTCGACGCCCCAGCCGTGCACGCCGCGATCGTCGATCAAGTGCCTGAGCAGGCTGCCGTCGCCGCAGCCCAGATCGAGCACCCTATGCCCCGGTTCGATCCAGCCGGCGATGACTTCGAAATCGGGGCGGTTCGGGATGGGACTCATAGCGTGATGTTCCGCAGGTAAGCATCGACGATGCCGTGGTAGTGGGCGTCCTCCATCAGGAAGGAGTCGTGGCCGAAATTGAGATCGATTTCGGCATAGGACACATTGCGCCCGCTGGCCAGCAGCGCCGCGACGATTTCCTTCGAGCGGGCCGGCGTGAAACGCCAGTCGGTGGTGAACGAGGCGATCAGGAAATTCGCCCGGCTGCGCGCCATGGTCGCCTTCAGGTCGCCGCCGTCCATGCGCGCCGGATCGAAATAATCGAGCGCCTTGGTCATCAGCAGATAGGTATTGGCGTCGAAATGGCCGGCGAACTTGTCGCCCTGGTAGCGCAGATAGGATTCGATCTCGAATTCCACGTCGAAATCGAAGGTGAAGGAGCCGTTCTTCAGCTCGCGCCCGAATTTCTCGCCCATCTGGTCGTCCGACAGATAGGTGATGTGGCCGAGCATGCGCGCCAGCCGCAGGCCGCGCGTCGGCCGCGTGTGATGCTCGTAGTAATGGCCGCCGTGAAAATCGGGATCGCTCAGAATGGCCTGGCGGGCGACATCGTTGAAAGCGATGTTCTGGGCCGACAGCTTCGGCGCGGCGGCGATGATGATGGCATTGCGCACGCGCTCCGGGTAAGTCACGCTCCAGCGCAGCGCCTGCATGCCGCCCAGGCTGCCGCCCATGACGGCGGCCCAGGCGTCGATGCCCAGGAGATCGGCCAGCCGCGCCTGGGCATGCACCCAATCGACGACGGCGACCAGCGGAAAATCCGCGCCCCACGGCTTGCCGGTGGCCGGATTTTCCGTCGACGGCCCGGTCGAACCGTGGCAGCCGCCGAGATTATTGACGCCGACGATGAAAAAGCGGTCGGTATCGAGCGGCCGGCCGGGGCCGACGATGTTGTCCCACCAGCCGACGTTTTCCGGCTGCCCGGCATAATGTCCGGCGACATGGTGATGCCCGGAAAGCGCGTGGCAGACGAGGATGGCGTTCGACCTGGCGGCATTCAGCGTGCCGTAAGTTTCGTACACCAGATCGTAGGCCGGCAGAACGCCGCCGCTGCGCAGGGCCAGCGGCCGATCGAAATGAGCGCGCCGCGAATGAACGGCGCCGACGGATTGTCCCGGCATGTGATTCCCGACAATAAAAAACCCAGTTGGCCGAAAACGCGAACTGGGCGGTTCCCGTTTTAGCGGTATTTATGCGCGCCCGCAATCGGAATTCAAATCGGCGCGGCCCGGCAAAAGCCAAGCATCCGCCGACGATACCGAGGGGGCCGGCAAAAGTCAATGCGGCGAAAAGTGCTCAGACCCCGCCGGCCAGTTGATAGGTCTGGTCGGCGGTGCTGCTGGCAACGCTGAGGTCATGCCCGGCACTGGCGATGAGGCTGTTCCTGGCTTCAACCGTGCCGCCTTCGAGGCGAATGTCGTTGGCGGCGGCAAGGCTGACGGCTTCGCCCCGGATGTTGCCGCGCAGGTTGTTGATGTTGTCGGCGCT
>Ga0209628_10002186_pt1 | contig 13139 bp, 13 predicted proteins | sample TergutCu122P4_FD_187285 | JGI IMG/M metagenome (GOLD analysis project Ga0209628, IMG submission 187285) | Cubitermes ugandensis P4 segment gut microbial communities from Kakamega Forest, Kenya - Cu122 P4 (SPAdes) (version 2) | ecosystem: Host-associated > Arthropoda: Insects > Digestive system...
GTGCTCGGGCAGGTACAGGCCGCCGTCAGGCGCCAGGCCTTCAAGCAGGATTTCACAGAAGGCGCGGCGGTCCGGATGGCCGCGGGTCGAAAGGTAGCGCATCAGGCGAGTTCTTCCTTGCGGAGCCGCACGACCGGCGCAAGCACGGTCGGCAGCGATTGCAGTTGTGCGAGCGCATCGTCGAGCGTGCCCTCGCGGGTGTCGTGAGTCAGGATGATCAAATCGGTTTGGGTCGAGCCTTCGCCGCCGACCTCGTCGGCCTCGCGTTGGAGCACCGCGTCAATGTTGATGCCCGCATCGGCCAGCAACGCGGTCACGCGCGCGAGCACGCCGGCCTGGTCGGCCACGCGCAGGCGCAGGTAATAGCTCGTCACCACCTCGCGCATCGGCAGAATCTGCAAGTCGCTCATCGCATCCTGGTGGAACGCGAGATACGGCACGCGGTGCTCCGGGTCGGCGGTGTGCAGGCGCGTGATGTCCACCAGATCGGCAATCACCGCGCTGGCCGTCGGCTCCGAACCGGCGCCCTTGCCGTAATAAAGCGTGGTACCGACCGCATCGCCATTGACCACCACCGCGTTCATCGCGCCTTCGACGTCGGCGATCAGCCGCCGCGCCGGCACCAGCGTCGGATGCACGCGCAACTCGATGCCTTTGGCGGTGCGCTTGGTGATGCCCAGCAGCTTGATGCGGTAGCCGAGTTGCTCGGCGTATTTGATGTCCTGCGGTGCGAGCTTGGTGATCCCCTCGACATGGGCTTTGTCAAACTGCACCGGCGTGCCAAAGGCGATCGCGCTCATCAGCGTGACCTTGTGCGCCGCGTCGATCCCCTCGATATCGAAGGTCGGATCGGCCTCGGCGTAGCCCAGGTGCTGCGCCTGCTTGAGCACGGTGTCGAAATCAAGCCCCTTGTCGCGCATCTCCGAAAGGATGAAGTTGGTGGTGCCGTTGATGATCCCGGCGATCCATTGAATGTGGTTGGCCGTCAGCCCTTCGCGCAGCGCCTTGATGATCGGAATGCCGCCGGCTACCGCCGCCTCGAATGCAACCATCACGCCCTTGGCATGGGCCGCCGCGAAAATCTCGGTGCCGTGCACCGCCAGCAATGCCTTGTTGGCCGTGACCACGTGCTTGCCGGCCGCGATCGCTTCAAGCACCAGTTGTCTGGCCACGCCGTAGCCGCCTATCAATTCAATGACGATGTCAATCTCTGGATTGGCAATGACGGCACGGGCATCGTTGACGATCTGCGCCCAGTCGCCCACGATCGCCCGTGCGCGTTTGGTGTCCAGATCCGCAACCATCGTGATCTCGATTCCGCGGCCGGCGCGGCGTTTGATTTCCTCCTGATTGCGCAGCAGCACCTCGAAAGTGCCGCCGCCCACGGTGCCGATGCCCAGCAGGCCGACTTGGATGGGTTTCATGGTGATGGGAGTTGAAGGTTTCATGGTTTTTGAGGTCATCGATGATCAGCCACCGCAAGCGGTAGCGAGAAGAATTTTGAGAAGGGTTTTATCGAACGAGGGGCCATCACAACCCCCTGCCCTGCGCCAGCGCGGCTCCCACGCCCCCAAACGCCCGGGCCGCGAGCGACAAGGGGCAAGGCGATTCGCGCACTTCTCATTTCTTCGCCGTCCGCCGTCGATAGCGTTCCAGAAACTTGGCGATGCGCCTGATGGCCTCGCGCAAGTCATCCTCATGCGGGAGAAACACGATGCGGAAATGATCGGGCGCGGGCCAGTTGAAACCCGTACCCTGCACCAGCATCACCTTGGTTTCCTTGAGCAGTTCAAGAAAGAACTGACGATCGTCCTCGATCGGATAGACCTTCGGGTCGAGCCGGGGAAACATGTACAGCGAGGCAACCGGCTTGACGCAGGTGACGCCGGGAATGGCGGTAATCAGCTCATAGGCCAGATCGCGCTGGCGGCGCAAGCGCCCGCCTTCGCCCACCAGCTCATTGATGCTCTGGTAGCCGCCCAAGGCCGTCTGGATCGCCCACTGGCCCGGCACGTTCGAGCACAGGCGCATGTTGGCGAGCATGTTGATGCCCTCGATGTAGTCCTGCGCACTTTTCTTGTCGCCTGAAATCACCATCCAGCCCGCGCGGTAGCCGCATGAGCGATAGCTCTTCGACAGGGAGTTGAAAGTCAGCGTGAGTACGTCGCTCGACAGGCTCGCCAGTGCGGTGTGCTTGACGCCGTCGTAGAGCACTTTGTCATACACCTCGTCGGCCAGCAGCACCAAACCGTGCTCGCGCGCGATCTGCACGATGCCCTTGAGCAGTTCGTCCGAATACAGCGCGCCGGTCGGATTGTTCGGGTTGATGATGACGATACCCTTGGTGCGCGGCGTGATCTTGGCGCGGATGTCATCGAGGCTGGGCATCCAGCCATTGGCCTCCTCGCACAGGTAATGCACGGGGCAGCCCCCGGAAAGGCTGGTCACCGCCGTCCACAGCGGATAGTCGGGCGCTGGCAGCAACAGCTCATCGCCGTTGTCGAGCAGCGCATTGGTCGCCATGGCGATCAAATCGCTGGCGCCGTTGCCGAGGTAAATATCCTCCAGCGTCACGCCCGCCACGCCCTGCTGCTGCGTGTAATGCATCACCGCCTTGCGCGCGGCGAAGATCCCCTTGCTATCGGAGTAACCCGCCGAGTTCGGCAGATTGCGAATCATGTCCTGCTGGATTTCCTCGGGCGCGTCGAAACCGAAAGGCGCAAGGTTGCCGATGTTGAGCTTGATGAGCTTGTGGCCTTCTTCTTCCATCTGCTTGGCGGCATCCATGATCGGTCCACGGATGTCGTAAAGCACATTGGCCAGCTTGGCGGATTTGACGATGGTCTTCAAAAGCCTCTCCGAAAGGATTTTGGGGAACCACTGAAATCCTCCTCGTGACCGGCCCGTTCTGGTTTTGGGCGTTTCTTGCTGCACCGCAAGGGCTCGCCACAGCGACGGCTATGACTGCGCTTGCGCCTTGCAGTCCATCCCAAACCCAGGCTTGCCGGCTCACGCGGGGTTATTCAGAGGCCCCTCTGCATGAGAGAATCCACGATTTGACCATAAGTCCGCCTGCCTCGATGAAGCTTCATCTTGATAAGCCCAGCTGCCAGATGGTCACCGCGCACGGACCGCGCTGGATCGCGATCGACGGCCAACGCATCGAACACAGCGTCATTTTCAGTTCGCGGGGAGAACGCTTGCCTTGGGGATGCGATCGCTTCGAGCAACTCGATTCCTCGCACTTCACCCAGTTGGCCGGCCTGGAGGCCGAACTCATCATCTTTGGCAGCGGCACGCACATCCGGTTTCCGCCCCCGGCCTGGCTGCAGCCGCTGATGGCGCGGCGCATCGGCTTCGAAACCATGAGCACCGCGGCGGCCTGCCGCACCTACAACATCCTGGCCGGCGAGGGCCGGCACGTGGTCGCGGCACTGCTGATAGAACCGGCTTTCCCCGCGCAAGCACAGCGTTTAGAGGTAGAATAAGAAGCTCTGAGCAAAATGGAAGCTTCACGAGACCAGTCTGTTACGGTCTGAAAGACTGTAACAGGCACTTGTCGATTCCGGAGTAATCCACCATCTCTCGGCCTCAACGAGCCAAGATGCTGGCGGATTTTCCCGGTTTATCCAGCAAGCGACGACCAATACCCCCTCTAAAAACCCAGCGGAGATAACAAGTTTCATGGCGATCGTTGTCAACAAGCCCATCCCTGAGTTTGAAGCCAACGCCACCGGCGGAATAAAGGTTTCCAACACCTCGCACCTAGGCCACGTCCTGGTGCTTTATTTTTATCCCAAGGACAATACGCCAGGCTGCACTACGGAAGCCATGCAGTTCCGCGATCGCTACAAGGACTTCGTGAAAGCCAATGCCACGGTGTTCGGCGTCTCACGCGACAACATGAAGTCGCACGACGAGTTCAAGTCCAAGCTGGAACTGCCCTTCGAGCTGATTGCCGATACCGAAGAGAAGATGTGCCACATGTTCGGTGTGGTCAAGAACAAAATCATGTACGGCAAAAAGGTCAAGGGCATCGAGCGCAGCACTTTCCTGATCGGCACCGACGGCATGCTCAAGGCCGAATGGCGCGGCCTGAAAGTGCCCGGCCACGTCAACGACGTGCTCAAGGCCGTCAAGACTCTCAAGAAAGAAGCGGCCTGATTCCGTGCCGGCCTGTGCAGTACCGCGCAACCCCGCGACAGGTATGCGGTTACTCCCGCAGGCGCAGCGAGCACTGTGCATAATGAACGCATGCCGTTGACGCACGGGACTGCCTTCCACACCAACAAAGCCGCCTTGTTTCGTCAAGAGCGGCTTTTTCATTTCCAGGCATCACACAACATCTCGTTGCCATAAGCAACCCAACCCATGCCCCTGCCTCCCGCCCCAACCAAGCGCGCCACCCTGTTCTCCCCCAATGCCCTCGACGCACCGGTCCGCACGGAAAACAAGCGTCCGCATTCCGGCGCCGTCCGGCGCGCCAAGGAGCACGCATTGGGTAAGGCCCAGGCGCCCGGACAGCTCAACGACCAGATAGCCGGAATAAACGAACTCCCCCCATCCGGTATGCCAGTGATGCCACCGGACAACGCAGCCGCTCCCAAGGCGCCAAGCGGCAGGTCGAAAACACGAAGCCCCAGCCGTGAACTGGCGACGCAGCCGGCCTCGGCGCCTGAGGTCCCCGGCACGAGCGCCAGACGCCGCAAATCCACCGGGCCCAAAAAACTATTCGTTCTCGATACCAACGTACTGCTGCACGACCCGACCTGCCTGTTCCGTTTCGAGGAGCACGACATCTTTCTTCCGATGATCGTGCTTGAAGAGCTCGATAACCACAAAAAAGGCACGACCGAAGTCGCACGAAACGGCCGCCAGGCCAGCCGCACGCTGGACCAGCTCGTCGCAACCGCGCAGGGAGCCGATATCGCCGGGGGGCTGCAACTGGACGCCATCGGCCACCGCAGCGCAACCGGGCGGCTGTTTTTCCAGACCGAGCCGCTGGACTACCACCTGCCGGTAAGCCTGCCGCAAGGCAAATCCGACAACCAGATCCTCGGAGTCGTGCAAGCCCTGCGCGATCACTACGCCGCCGACGCGCCGGGCCGGCCCAAACAGGAAGTGGCGCTGGTGTCCAAGGACATCAACATGCGCATCAAAGCGCATGCGCTGGGCCTTGCGGCCGAGGACTACCAGAACGACAAAACCCTCGAAGACGGCGACTTGCTCTACGCCGGCACGCTTGCCCTGCCGCCCGACTTCTGGACTCGCCAAAGCAAAAGCATCGAAAGCTGGCAAAGCGGCAGCTACACCTTCTATCGCATCACCGGTCCGCTGGTGCCGGCGCTCTACATCAACCAATTCGTCTATTTCGAGGCTCCGGGCGAGCCGAACATGTACGCGCGCGTGACTGAAATCCGCGACCGGACGGCGGTACTCAAAACGCTCAAGGACTACGGATCAGCCAAAAACGCCGTATGGGGCGTGTGTGCACGCAACCGCGAGCAGAACTTCGCGATGAACCTGCTGATGGATCCGGAGATCGATTTCGTCACCCTCACCGGCACGGCGGGCACTGGCAAGACGCTGATGGCGCTTGCCTCGGGGTTGACGCAGGTGCTTGACGACCGGCGCTATACCGAAATCATCATGACTCGCGCCACCGTGAACGTTGGCGATGACATCGGCTTCCTGCCCGGCACCGAGGAAGAAAAAATGGGGCCGTGGATGGGCGCGCTGGATGACAACCTCGAATTTCTCTCCAGGGGCGACAACAACAGCGCCGGCGAATGGGGCCGCGCCGCCGCGACCGAGTTGATCCGCTCCAAGATCAAGATCAAGAGCATGAACTTCATGCGCGGACGTACCTTCCTGAATAAGTACGTGATCATCGACGAGGCGCAGAACCTCACCCCAAAGCAAATGAAGACGCTGATCACCCGCGCCGGCCCCGGCACCAAGATGATCTGCACCGGCAATCTCGCGCAAATCGACACGCCCTACCTGACCGAAGGTTCATCGGGCCTGACCTTCGCGGTCGACCGCTTCAAAGGCTGGCCGCATGGCGGCCACATCACCCTTGCCCGCGGCGAGCGATCACGTCTGGCGGATTACGCGAGCGAAGTTCTTTGAGCCAGGCCGAGCCTGTTCAGGATGTCGATATCAGCCCGGTACTCTCAGTGAGTTCCTGCGCCAAGGCTTCGACAACCAGTTCGCGCAGCACCGATTCGATTTCGTTGCGCAACTGCGGCACCATGGTTTCCAGTTGGCGTTGCACGGCTTTTGAGACCGCCGCGCGCATGCGGGTATCGAGCCCAAGATCGACACGCTGCAGCACACGGTGCAGCAACTGATCCTCGATCCGGAAAGCCTCTTCCTCCGACATCCGCGTTGCGACGATGCTATTGGGCGCGTGGGCGGCCGGCATACCGTCCGCTGCCGGCGCCGCCGCATGAGAAGTGAGTTCCGGGTTCGTGACGTCGACCACCTCGGTCAGGGTCGGTACGAAACGTGGCGGCTTGCGCGGTGGATTGTTCATCGCTCTCCTCGATTTGCAAGGTCTTTCATTTCCACCGCATATCCGCGATGGCGATAGTGACGCACGCGCTCACGCCCGCTTGCACGGTCCTGCGGATCGCGCGTCACGAGTTCGAAAAGATGTTCAAAACGCTCGAAACCGCCGAGCACCTCGTGCATGAGGTTGATCAGCACTTGCTGATGCGGCAGGGCGCCGTCGGCGCGGGTGGCGAGAATCACCGGGGAACGGGTCAGCACGTGCATCGGCGCGTCACCACGGCAATGCGCGACGAATTCGGCCGGGCCGGCCCGCCACAGCGCCGCATCAAGTGCATCGAGTGTGGCCGCATCACCCACCACGACCACCTTGGCATCATCGGCCGTCACAGCGTTGCGCGCCAAGGTGCAAGCGTAGCGCACCTTGTCGGGAACGTTGAAGTGAAAGCCGATTTGCGTCATGCGGAACGCTGGCGCCTGGCGCTGGTCTTGGGTGCCGTTTCCTGACGTTCGACGCGCGCCAGCAGGTACCGCAACAGCAGCGCGACGGGCCGGCCCGTCGCACCCTTGGCGGCGCCGCTTTTCCATGCCGTGCCGGCGATATCCAGATGTGCCCAGGGCGCATCGCCGGCAAATTTCTGCAGGAACTTGGCCGCCGTTACGGCGCCGCCCGCACGCCCGGCTACATTGGCCACATCGGCAAATTTGCTTTTGAGCCCATCGGCGTATTCGTCGTCCAGCGGCATGCGCCAGCATGGATCGATCGCTTCCTCGCCTGCCGCCTGCAATTGGGCCGCCAGCATATCGTCGCTGGCGAACAAGCCGCTGCGCACGGATCCCAGCGCGACCATGCACGCGCCGGTCAGGGTCGCGATGTCGATCACCGCCGCGGGCGAAAAACGCTGCGCATAAGCCAATGCATCGCACAGAATCAAACGGCCTTCGGCATCGGTATTCAGGACTTCGATGGTTTGTCCGCTCATGCTGGTGAGCACGTCGCCGGGTTTGATCGCGTGCCCGTCATTCATGTTCTCGCACGCGGGGATCAGTCCGACCACATTGACCGCCGGCCGCAGCTCGCCCAATGCGCGAAACACACCCAGCACACTGGCGGCGCCGCACATGTCGAATTTCATCTCGTCCATTTCGGCGGCCGGCTTGAGGGAAACGCCGCCGCTGTCGAAGGTGATGCCCTTCCCGACCAGCACCACGGGCGCCTGGCTCTTAGCGCCCCCCTGGTAGCGCAGTTCGATAAAGCGCAAGGGCTCGTCCGATCCCTTGGCCACGCCGATGAATGCGCCCATGCCGAGTTTCTGGACTTCCTTGGGTCCCAGCACGCGGCAATGCACATTGGGCAGATCAGCCAGTTTTTCGGCCGCCTGGGCCAGCAGTGCAGGCGTGCAATGGTTGCCGGGCCGATTGCCCCACTCCTTGGCCAATTCGATCCCGGCCACCGCGGCGCGCGCTTCGGCAAATACGCCGGCCAGCGCGGCCGGCGCATCGGGCATGCCGATCACCACATGGCGGATCGTTCCCGGTTCAGGTTTGGATTTCGTGGCGGTATAGACATAGCCTGCTTCGGCGCTTGCCATGACGGCCGCGCGCAAAGCGGCTTGCGATGCAGCCGAAGCGAAGGCCACCACCACCCGCTTGGCCCGAGCCGGCTTGAGCGCCGCCATCGCAGCCGCGACCGCATTGCGCACCGCTGCCGGTTTGCCGTCGTCAATGGCGGCAAGTACCAGCCGGGGCGCCGCCACCTCGTGGGCGCGGTACATCGACAAGATCTCGCCCGCCTTGGCCGGAAGATCGCCCGCCTTGCGCACCGTTGCGATCAACTTGGCCAGCGCTTCCTTGCCGCCGGACTCATCCCGGCTGACGAGCACGATCAGCGCATCGGCTTTTTCAGTCGCCGCCTGGGCGAGCGTGAGAGCTTTGAATTGAAAGTCCATAATCGTTTCTTTTCCTGAGACGATGTTATTCCATTCCTCCCTGCGCAAAGAGCTGTCACGCAGTTTCGGCGCAACGCTTGTCGTTTTCGTCACCATCGTGATGACGATGATGCTGATCCGCACGCTCGGTCTCGCATCCAGGGGCAGCGTCAACCCGTCCGAAGTCATCCTGGTGATGTCGTACACCGCGCTGGGCTACATGCCGACAATTCTGAGTCTGAGCCTTTTCGTCGCGATCGTCGGCGTGCTCTCGCGCATATACCGCGACAGCGAAATGGCGATCTGGTTCACCAGCGGCCAGGGGCTGACCACCTTCCTGCGGCCGTTGCTGCAGTTTTCTTGGCCGATTCTGCTGCTGATCGGGTTCCTGGCGCTGGTGGGGTGGCCTTGGGCCAACTCGCAGACGCAGCTCATGCGCACGCACTACGAGCAGCGCAACGACATCGACCGCGTGGCGCCGGGCGAATTTCAGGAATCGGCAGGCCGTAACCGGGTTTTCTTCATCGACAAGAACAGTGCCGACAAGTCCGTCGCTTCCAACGTCTTCATCTTCTCGGCCGAACGTAATCTGGAAATCGTCACCTCGGCCCAGACCGGCCGTATCGAACCCTTGGAGGACGGACGCTACCTGATGCTGCGCAACGGCCAGCGTCTGGAACGCACGCTTGACCATACGGGCCTGCGCATCAGCGAATTCGAAACCTATGGCGCGCGCATCGACGACGCGGCGGCCACTTCGGCAACGAACCAGAAACCACGCAATCAATCGACGATGACACTGCTGCGTCAGCCGACCCTGCCCAACCTGGGCGAACTGGGCTGGCGTATCGGTCTGCTGCTGGCCGCCGCAAACTTCGTGCTGCTGGGCGTCACCATTTCCAACGTGAACCCGCGGGCAGGCCGCAGCGGCAACCTGATCCTGGCGCTGTTCATTTTCGTGATCTATTACAACCTGCTCAATCTGGGCGAAAACTGGGTTGCTTCGGGCCGCTTGCAGTTGGGGGCCTTCCTCCTCGCACTGCACGGCGGTGTGCTGGTCGTTGGCCTGCTGTGGCTGGCCAAGCGTCACAACAACTGGGTTTGGCCCCGGCTGCTCAAGCGCCGCGCTGGACAAGCAGCGCATTGATCGTGAAAACCATTCGCCGTCTGATCTACGTTGAAGTGCTCAAGGCCGTGAGCTTTGTCGCGCTTGGCTTCTTGTGTTTGTTTTTCTTCTTCGACCTGGTCGATGAACTGCAGAACATCGCCAAACCAGGCTCCTCCGGCTACGGCATGGTCCAGGCGCTGATCTACGTGGCGCTTCTGGTGCCGGGCCACCTCTACGAGCTATTGCCGATCGCGGTGCTCATCGGCACCGTCTTCGTGATGGCGCGCTTGGCGGAAACCTCCGAATACACCATCTTGCGCACCAGCGGCCTCGGCCCCTGGCGCGCGCTCAGGACGCTGTTGGTTCTCGGGCTCGGATTCGTCGTCCTGACTTTTCTGGTCGGCGACTACGTGGCGCCCGTCTCGAACCAGGCATCCCTGGTGCTCAAAGCGCGGTATCGGATGTTTTACGCAATGGCCGGCACCGGCACCGGCGCCTGGATCAAAGAGCGCCAGGGTGACAAATCCTACGCAGTGAACGTCCGGACGATGGACCCGGACGGGAACCTCAAAAACCCGCGTATTTTTGAATTTGACGCCAAGGGCTCTTTGTCTTCGCAAACCACGGCGCAGTTCGCGCGCATCGAAAACAACGGCGTCTGGACCCTTCATGACGCCAAGCGCCAGGAATACCTGCAGGGGGATCCGGTACATCCGCGCGTCGTCAACGACACGCAGTCCGTCATGCAGTGGCCGAGTTCGCTTTCCCGCGAAATGATATCGGTTGCGCTGCTGGACCCGGAACGCATGAGCACGATCGACCTGTTCGAATACATCCGCCATCTCGATGCCAACGGCCAGACGACGCGGCGCTACGAGATCGAGTTCTGGCGCAAGGTGTTCTATCCGTTGTCTTGCCTGGTGATGATCGTGCTCGCCCTGCCCTTTGCCTACCTGCATTTCCGCCAGGGCGGCATAACCGGCTACGTGTTCGGCGGCGTGATGATCGGCATCAGTTTCTTCCTGCTCAATAACGTGTTCGGCTACATCGGCAACCTGGGCAACTGGGTGCCCTGGATCTCCGCCGCGGCCCCGGGGCTGATCTATTCGGTGGTGTCGCTGGCCGCTTTCGGCTGGCTCGTATTGCGGCGGTAGCAGGCGATGCAAGGCACGCGCGGCATTGTGCTTTTTGCGCACGGATCGAGCGATCCGCGTTGGCGCGCGCCAACCGAGGCAGTCGCCGCGGAAATCAAACGGCGCAACCCTGAAGTGCGCGTGCTATGCGCCTATCTGGAACGAACCGAACCCGACCTGCCCACCGCCGTTAACCAGTTGGCAGCCGCAGGCGCGCGGCGCATCAGCGTTCTGCCGATCTTCCTGGGCAGCGGCAAACACGTGCGCGATGACCTGCCGCGTCAATTGACTGCCTTGCAGGCGGCGCACCCCCAACTGCAGCTCAGCCTGCTGCCGATGGTGGGAGAAAACCCACAACTGATCGCACTGTTGGCCCAGATCGCACTGGAAAATTAACATTCGGACACTTTCATACAGCCCGGATGCATAATGAATTCCGAAAAGAGACGAAATTGTTATGAACCTGCATCAGTTCAAATTCGTTCAGGAAGCCGTGCGCCGCAACCTGAACCTGACCGAAGCGGCCAAAGCGCTACACACTTCGCAACCCGGCGTATCCAAAGCGATCATCGAGCTGGAGGAAGAACTCGGCATCGAGATCTTTGCGCGTCACGGCAAACGCCTGAAGCGGGTGACCGAACCGGGCCAGCACGTCGTTGCGAGCATCGAAACGATCATGCGCGAGGTCGGCAACCTCAAGCGCATCGGTGAGCAGTTCAGCGCACAGGACAGCGGCACCCTCTCGATTGCCACGACCCACACGCAGGCGCGTTACGTGCTGCCGCAGCCGGTTGTGAAGCTGCGCGAAGCCTATCCCAAGGTGAACGTGAGCCTTCACCAGGGCTCGCCCGATCAGGTCGCGCGCATGGTGCTTGACGAAACAGCCGACATCGGCGTCGCAACCGAATCGCTGACGAACTACGATGAGCTCGTCATCCTGCCCTGCTATGAATGGCAGCACGTACTGGTCGTGCGAAAAGACCATCCCTTGGCAACCAAGGAGCGCATCACGCTCGAAGACCTTGGGGCCGAGCCGATCGTCACCTATCACGCCTCGTACAGCGGCCGCACGCGCATCGACCAAGCGTTTGCACAGCGCAAGCTCGTGCCGCGCATCGTGCTTGAGGCGATCGACTCGGACGTGATCAAAACTTACGTCCGCCTGGGGCTGGGCATCGGCATCGTCGCCGAGATGGCGGTACGCGACGAACCCAGCACTGATCTGATCGCGTACCCGGTCGGGCATCTTTTCGGGCAAAACATTGCCCGCGTGGCTTTCAAGCGCAGTGCCTACTTACGCAACTTCGTCTTCAAATTCGCCGAACTGCTCTCGGACCGGCTCGAACGTCATCTGATCATCAAGGCGTTGAGCGGCCGGTACGAAAGCTATGACTTGTGAACAAGACCTAACCCACCTGGATATTCAATTCCTTCGTCAGCCTGCGGAAAGTAGGCCAAATCTGACCGATCATCGTCTTGAGTTCCGCGCCAACGAGCGGCGTGTGCTCGGGAATGCCCAACAGATTCAGCGTCTGCTTGACTTCTTTTGACTCGGCAGGCGAGCGGCGAATCAGGTCGCTCAGGGTTTCAATGATCTTTGCCGGAGTGCCGGCCGGGGCGAGCACCATGTTGTATTCCGTCAAATTCTCGAAAACCGGCCCCGTGAAACCCTCTTCGACCCAACTGCGCACACCGGGCAGTACGGGGTTCTTCGAATCGCTATTCAACAGGAATACGGGCTTGATCGATCCGTTTTCGATCCCTCCCAGCAAACCGGCCAATGAACCCGCGCCGAGGTCGATGTTGCCGGCCATCAGGTCCATCACCATCGGTCCGGTGCCTTTGTAATTCACGATGGTGAATTCGCCGCCCGTCATTTCGCCCAGTTTCTTGATCATGAGCTGCCAGCTCGAACCGATCCCATAGTTGCCCACCGAAATCGGGCGCGTCTTCGACAGCGCGATCAGCTCCTTGAGATTTTTGACGGGCAGGCTCTTTTTCACCGCCGCCGGCGACAACCCGGTGCTGTAGGCGCCGATCGGTATCAGATCGGTGTCGGGATTGATCGGCGGCTTTTTCAAAAGCACCGGCGCCTGGGCCAGTTGGCTGTGCAGCGTGATCAGCAGCGTGTACCCATCGGGATTGGAGTGCGCGACCGAATCCGCCGCGATCATGCCGATCGCCCCGGGCTTGTTTTCAACCACGACGGGCGTCTTCAGTTGAGTCGAAAGATAGGTCCCCAGCGCCCGCGCGGTGGTGTCGTTCGATGAACCCGGCGCCTGAGCCGCGATGAGGCGAATCGGCTTGCTCGGCCAATTCTCCGCGAAGGCGATGCGCGGCAGGCCGCAAGCCACCAGGGCGCTGCCGCTGGCTGCAAGCAGCAACCGGCGGCGTGTGCGATCGCTTGAATTCGATGGGGCGGTAAGGTGCGTCATGTTGATCTCCTTAGGTCTCCTG
>Ga0209628_10002189_pt1 | contig 13126 bp, 13 predicted proteins | sample TergutCu122P4_FD_187285 | JGI IMG/M metagenome (GOLD analysis project Ga0209628, IMG submission 187285) | Cubitermes ugandensis P4 segment gut microbial communities from Kakamega Forest, Kenya - Cu122 P4 (SPAdes) (version 2) | ecosystem: Host-associated > Arthropoda: Insects > Digestive system...
ACGCCGCAGACGCTGTCTTTGCGGGGCAACCCGAAGGGCAAGGCAGCAAAAAGCCGCACTCGTCGTTGCGCGCCTTGTCCATGCATGTAGCATGGACTGCGGCACGCGCCTAGATTGCGACCTTTTGCTGCCTTGCGGGCACTATGAAAATAGTGTTAACAGGCCCTAGCGCCGATCCACCAGCGCGTGGGCAATGGTGCCCAAGTCGACGTATTCCAGTTCGCTGCCGGCGGGCACGCCGCGCGCCAGCCGGGTGACGCGCAGCCCCAAGTTTTTCAGCGCCTGCGCCAAGACGTGCGCGGTGGCCTCGCCCTCGGCGGTGAAATTGGTGGCCAAGATGACTTCCCGCACCACGCCGTCGCCCGCGCGTTGCAGCAGTTGCTCGATACCGATGTCGCGCGGGCCGATGCCGTCGAGCGGACTCAAGCGCCCCATCAGCACAAAGTAGCGTCCATTGAAAGCGCCGGTGCGCTCCATCGCGGCCTGGTCGGCGGGGGTTTCAACCACGCACAGCAGGCCGGCGTCCCGGCGCGGATCCTGGCAGGCGGCGCAGATTTCGCCTTCGGTAAAGGTGTGGCACAGCGTGCAGTGGCATACACGCTCGACGGCTTGATTGAGCGCCTGGGCGATGCGCCGCGCGCCTTCGCGGTCGTGCTGCAACAGGTGAAACGCCATGCGCTGGGCCGAACGCTGACCGACGCCGGGCAGCCGGCGCAGCGCATCAATGAGCGTATCCAGGCTGCGGGCGTCGCTCATATGAGCACAGAAGAGCTATTAAAATGGGAGCTTCATACCCGGAGGCAGCGGCATTCCGGCGGTGATGCCGGCCATTTTTTCGGCGCTCAGTTCCTCGGCCTTGCGCACCGCGGCGTTAAAGGCGGCGGCCACCAGGTCTTCCAGCATGTCCTTGTCCTCGGCCAGCAGGCTGGGGTCGATGGTGACGCGCTTGACGTCGTGCTTGGCGGTCATCAGCACCTTGACCAGGCCGGCGCCGGATTCGCCTTCGACTTCGAGCGTGGCCAGTTGGTCCTGGGCTTTTTTCAGGTTGTCCTGCATGGCCTGCGCCTGCTTCATCAGGCCGGCGAGCTGTCCTTTGTTAAACATGGGTGTGTCGTCTTTTCAGGTTGGAAAACAGGGATTGTGGCAGCCAGCGGCTACAGCGGCTATAGCGGCTTGAGGCTGCCGGGTACGATTGTCGCGCCAAAGTCGCGCTTGAGTTCCTGCACGAACGGATCGGCATCCAACAACACCTGCGCGGCCTTCATGCGGGCGTCGGCGGCAATGGCGTTGCGCGATGCCGGACTGTCGGCCACCGGGCCGACGATCACGTTCAGCCGCACCGCGTGCCCGGCTTGCGCCAGCGCGGCTTGCAGCCGCTCGCGCGCCGGGCTGGTGGCACCGGCCGCGGCCTGCGCCAGCACGGCGTTTTCGACCCGCAGCGTCCAGCATTCGGACGCGCCATCGGCGCCGGCCGGGGCGCGCTCAACCAGTTCCGCTTGCAGCGCCAGCTCCCGCGCCAGCGCGCTGATCGCGTCCTGTTCCACCAATTGCCGCACCAGCGCGTGCCAAAAGCCGGCGTGCGGGGACGGGACAGGCGACGCATCGGGTGCCGCGCGCTGGGGCGGCGGAGCCTCGGTATCCGGTACCCGATCCGGCACGCTGTCTTCGGCCGGCGATGGAGGATCGTCCGGCGGCGGCGGGGCATCCGGCGCTAAACCGGGGTCAGATTCGGCCGGCGGGCCATCCGGGGGCGTTGCCGCGCTGCCGCCGGGGTTGTCAGGCGCTTGCTCCGGCGCGCGGGGTTCTTCCGGCGCCCCGGCGCCGTCAAATTTCAGTGTTTTTTTTTCAGCCTGCGCCGTTTCGGCAACCACATCGACCGGCGCGCCGGCGGGCGGCGCAACCGGCTGGGCCGCCGCCGCGCCCGCCTTGAACGGCAGCAAGCGCAGCAGCGTCATGGTCAGGCCGGCGTATTCGTCGGGCGCCAGGCCCAGTTCGGCCCGGCCATGAATGCACAGGCTGTAGAGCAGTTGCGTTTCGTCCGGCGGCAGCAGCGCCGCCAGCCGGGCGATTTCGGCGGCGTCGGCGTCGCCGTCCTCCGGCAGATCCGGCACGGCCTGCCGCACCGCCATGCGTTGCAGCGCGGCGGCCATGTCTTCCAGCACCGCGGCGGCCGACAGGCCCTGTTCGCGCAGCCGCGCGATGCGCTCGACCACCGCCTTGCCGTCGGCGGCGGCCAGCGCCGCGATCAACTCAAACACCACGCCGCCATCGACGCTGCCCAGCATCTGCCGCACCGCGCCCTCTTCCAGCCGCCCGGCGTTGAAGGCAATGGCCTGGTCGGTCAAGCTGAGCGCGTCGCGCATCGAGCCGCGCGCGGCCCGCGCGATCAGGCGCAGCGCCTGCGCATCGGCGTCGATTTGCTCCTGCGCCAGCACGGTGTGCAAATGCGCCAGGATGGTCTCCGGCGCCATCGGCCGCAAGTTGAATTGCAGGCAGCGGCTCAAAACCGTGACCGGCACTTTCTGCGGGTCGGTGGTGGCCAAGACGAACTTGAGGTATTCCGGCGGCTCCTCCAGCGTTTTCAGCATGGCGTTGAAAGCCGTGTTGCTGAGCATGTGCACTTCGTCGATCATGAAGACCTTAAAGCGCCCTTGCACCGGCTTGTAGACGGCCTGCTCCAGCAGCTGCTGCACCTCGTCCACGCCGCGATTGGAGGCCGCGTCCAGCTCCGTGTAATCGACAAAGCGCCCGGCGTCGATTTCTTGACAGGCCGGGCAAACGCCGCACGGCGTGGCGGTAATGCCGCCCTGCCCATCGGCGCCGGTACAGTTGAGCGACTTGGCCAGAATGCGCGAAACCGTCGTTTTGCCCACCCCGCGCGTGCCGGTGAACAGATACGCATGATGCAGCCGCTGCTGCGTCAGCGCATTGGTCAGGGCCTGTACCACGTGCTCCTGGCCCACCATCCCGGAAAAATTCCGGGGCCGGTACTTGCGCGCCAAAACCAGGTAAGACATGGGGCTGATTCTACGGGCCTATCAGCGGCTCAACCTAGCGCTGGCGCGCCATCCGCGACGGATGAAACGGGCCGGCCTTGCTCCCTCGCCCCACGCAAGTGGAGCGAGCGCAGCGAGGGGCCGGGTTGGGGTGAGGGGCGGGTTATGGCAAGCGCGGCGCTGGTTTTGAGCGCCGTCCCCTCACCCCAACCCTCTCCCCGCAAGCGGGGCGAGGGAGAAATACCGGCTAAGCTTGATTTGATGACACACCCTAAAGCTGGACACATTGAATGACGTGCCGTCAATCATCAACCGGCGCGTAAGCCCCGCCCGCGCCGCTCTTGTTCTCCGGCTTGACCAGGGATGGCGCGCCGATGCCGCCGGTCGTCGCGTGGTGGCTGGCCTCTTGGGCCGGCAGCATATTGGGCCGCGTCACCTTGAGCGCGGAGCCGTCTTGCGGCTGGCGCGGGTCGGCATAAACCGTATCGGTCTGGCCGATTTTCAGCGCGGCATATGCCAAACCCACGCACGCCGCGATGGCAAACGCCAAGAGGCCGATCAGCAGCCAGACATGCCCATACCGCCACCAAGGGCTGGCATCAACAGAAACGGAGGACTGAATGGGTGAGGCGGTCATGGTCATGCAATCAATCGGTTCAGGGATTCAGGGAATTAGGAAAGCGGCTTTTTCGCGCACTTGGCGGCCATCGCCTTCGATGATGTTGAAGTGTATGGTATGCGAGCCCTTGGGACCGGCATTGGCGGGCACCCGGACATTCACCGGCACCCATTGGGTCTTGGCGGCGCCGATGGCGATCTCGCCGCTCAGGCCGACGATCGCCTCGATGCCCGGCAAACCATCGGCGGTGATGGTGTAGGTCTGGGTGCGCTCGGAAACGTTCATGATCTGGATCCGGTACACATTCTCGATCTTGCCGCCCTCGGCGTAACGCGCCAGCGTGGCCCGGTCGCGCACCACGTCGGCCCTGAAGGGCGAGCGCAAGAACAAGCTGGTGATGAACACGATCACGATCAGCGACAAAATCGACAAATACACCAGGATCCGGGGCCGGAATACGTGCTGCAATATGGCCCGGCTGTCCCAGCCTTCATTGAGCGCATGCTCGGTCGAGTAGCGGATCAGACCGCGCGGATAGCCGACCTTATCCATGATCTCGTCACAGGCATCCACGCAGGCGGCGCAGCTGATACATTCGTATTGCAAGCCGTCGCGAATGTCGATGCCGGTTGGGCAAACCTGCACGCACATCGTACAGTTGATGCAGTCACCCAGACCCTGCGCCTTGTAGTCGGCCTTGCGCGAGCGCGAGCCGCGCGGCTCGCCGCGCTGGGTGTCGTAGGTGATGATGAGGGTGTCTTTGTCGAACATCGCGCTCTGAAAGCGCGCGTAAGGGCACATGTACAGGCAAACCTGCTCGCGCATAAAGCCGGCAAAGCCGTACGTCATCGCGCCATACAGAAAGATCCAGAATGCCTCGGCCGGACTCAGCGAGAAGTGGACGAAATCCACCAGCACCCCGCGAATCGGGGTGAAAAAGCCCACGAAAGTAATCCCCGTCCACAGCGCCAGGGCAAGCCAGACCACCTGCTTGGCGGATTTGCGCAGGAATTTTTGCCCCGTCATCGGTCCTGCATCCAGCCGCATGCGGGCCGAGCGGTCGCCTTCGATCTTGCGCTCGATCCACAGAAAAATCTCGGTGTACACCGTCTGCGGGCAGGCATAGCCGCACCACTGGCGCCCGGCCACCGCCGTGAACAAAAACAGCGACAGCGCCGAAATGATCAAGATGCCCGTCAGATAAATCACATCCTGCGGGTAGAACACCAGCCCGAAGATGTAAAACCGGCGCGACGCCACGTCCAGCAAAAAGGCTTGCCGGCCGCCCCATTGCAGCCACGGCATGCCATAGAAAAAAAGCTGGGTGGCAATAACGAAAAACCAGCGCCAGCGGGCAAACACGCCCGACACGCCGCGTGGATACACCTTCTTGTGTTTCTTGTAAAGCCAAACAACCTTGCCGCCCGCCGCGCCGGCAGTTGGGGCCTGGTTGGAAACGGAATCCTCGGAACGATCTGAAACGGGAGTAGTCACGGCTTTCATCCGGTGGAGTGGTTATTACTAATCAACAGCGTAACGACTATACCAGTAACTGGCTTTCTTTGCAGCGAGTAAAGCCATCCTCAACCAAAACTTGCGTCATGCAACTGCCGATACATAACGGCGATGAAGCAAAATTTTCCATTTGCACAGCCTGGCTATAGTTTGTGTTGCCCTAGGTTAACCCCATTCCCACCCAACCCTCCCCTTGAATGGGAGGGCTTTAGGCTGTCCTTTCTTGATGAACAGTGCGTCAGCGCCATGCACAACTCAAATCGGAAATGCGGGATCAAGCAAAACACGCGATAGAAAAAAGGGATGGCACTTGAATCAAGCGCCATCCCTGCCATCGGAGAAACTACAAACGCTTTGAAAAACTAATGTTTTTCGGGTTCCTGCGCCGCTAACCCTTATTTATTGGTTTCCTCGGCCGCGGGCGCCGCGGTCGAGGCCGCCTCGACGGCGGGAGCGGCAGGTGCAGCAGGGGCCGCTGCCGCGGCAGCTTCCTGACCGCCGCCCTTACCCCACACGAAGGCGGTCAGGACGTTGAGCTGGGCCGGCGTGAACTTCTTGCCCCAGGCCGGCATCACACCCGTCTTGCCCGTGTTGATCTGGCTGACGATATGCTCCTTGGTCGCGGGGCCCAACACCCAGCCTTTTGGATCTGTCAGGTCGGCCGCGCCGAGCAACTGGTTGCCCTTGCCGTCGGGACCGTGGCAGGCCGCGCAAATCATCTTGAATTTGGCCTCGCCCGTGGCGGCGCGCACCGGGTCGGAACCGGCTATGCCGGCCACGCCCATCACGTAGTTGGCGACATTCTCCACGTCATCCGGGGTGCCGAGGACTTCAGCCTGCGGCGGCATGATGCCGGTACGGCCATTGACAATGGTTTCATGAATCGCATCGGGCGTGCCGCCCCAGCGCCAATCGGTGTCGGTCAGATTGGGAAAGCCCACCGCGCCCTTGGCGTCCGAACCGTGGCATTGCGCACAGTTGTTCATGAACAACCGGTCTCCAATCGCCATGGCCTGCGGATCCTGCGCCAGTTGCTGGGTGGTTTTGCCGGCGAAAGCGGCGTAAATCGGTTCGATTTGCGCATTGCCTTCCTGCATTTCCTGCTCGAACTGCCCAGTTGAACTCCACTTGAGCACCCCTTGATAGGAGCCTACGCCCGGGTAAAGAACGAAATAGATCGCCCCAAATGCGCAGGTAAGCACAAACATTATAACCCACCAGCGCGGCATTGGGTTATTGAGTTCGCTCAGATTCTCGTCCCAAACATGGCCGGTGCTATTGTCCTTGGACATAACTTCAACCCTGCCGCTGGCGAGCAACAGCCACAGATTGAACAAAACTCCCAGCACGACGATTACCGCGACGTAAATCGCCCAGAAACTGCTTGTAAAGTCACTCATTTTGATTTCCTTGCCAAACTAATTAACGTATAACGGCGGAATATTATGAAACCGACGGCGGCGCGCGCAAGCGGTATAGCCCCGCGCGTCACTCCCCTTCGAAAGGCAAACGGGCGGCTTCATCAAAGCGTTCCCGATTGCGCGCGGACCATGCCCAAATGGAAACTCCGATGAACAAGACAAACGACACCAGAGTCACGATGCTGCGCCAAAAGTTGATGCTGTCGATTTCCATGAAACCACCCCCTTCTTGAACGTCAATCAGGATTACTGACGATGAATCCCCAGCACTTGCAGGTAGGCGATCATCGCGTCCATCTCGGTTTTACCCTTGAGTTCCTCGGGCGCGTTGGCGATATCTTCGTCGGTATAAGGCACGCCGACGATGCGCAAGCCCTTCATGTGCGACTGGATGGTGTCCGCCGCCGGCGCCCAGGGGAACAGCGGCTTGTTGTTGGCCGGCGCCTTGCAATCATCCGGGTTGCTCAGGCAGGTCTTATCCAGCCAGGGGAAAGCCGGCATGATGGACTCAGGCACCACGTCACGCGGGTTGTTCAGGTGCACGCGCTGCCAGTCGTCGCTGTAACGGCCGCCCACCCGCGCCAAGTCGGGACCGGTACGCCGGCTGCCCCACTGGAAGGGGTGGTCATAAACCGACTCGCCGGCCACCGAATAGGGGCCGTAGCGCAGCGCCTCCGAGCGGAACGGGCGGATCATTTGCGAGTGGCAAACGTAGCAGCCTTCACGCTGATAGATGTCGCGTCCGGCCAGTTGCAGCGCGGTGTAAGGCTTGAGACCCTCGATCGGCTCGGTGGTGGATTTCTGGAAGAACAGCGGTACGATTTCCAGCAGACCGCCGAAAGACACGGCGATCAGGATCAGCACGATCAGCAGAAAATTATTGGTTTCAACCCTAGCGTGGCCGCCGGTTTGTTGTTGTGCCATGATATTCAACCTCCTCGAATGTCAGTGAGCCGCCGCAACAGCGGGAATGGAGGCCGGCTCAACACGCCCAGCCGCTACCGTCTTGACCATGTTCCAAACCATGACCACCATGCCTGTCAGATACAACAGACCACCCACCAGACGCAGCACGTAGAACGGGAAGGTTGCCTTGACCGATTCCACGAAGGTGTAGGTCAGCGTACCGTCGGGGTTGACCGAACGCCACATCAAACCTTCCATCACACCGGCAATCCACATCGCGGCGATGTAGAGCACGACGCCGATGGTGGCAATCCAGAAATGCAGCTCAATGGCCTTGACACTGAACATTTCCTTGCGGCCGAACAGACGCGGCAGCAGGTAGTACATCGAACCGATGGTAACCATGCCGACCCAGCCCAGCGCGCCGGAGTGCACGTGGCCGATACCCCAGTCGGTGTAGTGCGAGAGGGCGTTGACGGTCTTGATGGACATCATCGGCCCTTCGAAAGTGGACATGCCGTAAAACGACAGCGCCACGATCAGGAAACGCAGCACCGGGTCGTCACGCAGCTTGTGCCAGGCGCCCGACAGCGTCATGATGCCGTTGATCATGCCGCCCCAGCTCGGCGCCAGCAGGATCAAGGAGAACACCATCCCCACGCTTTGCGCCCAGTCCGGCAGCGCGGTGTAGTGCAGGTGGTGCGGGCCGGCCCACATATAAACAAAAATCAAGGCCCAGAAGTGAACAATCGACAGGCGGTAGCTGTACACCGGACGCCCGGCCGCCTTGGGCACGAAGTAGTACATCATGCCCAAAAAGGCCGCCGTCAGGAAAAAGCCCACCGCGTTGTGGCCGTACCACCACTGCACCATGGCGTCCTGCACGCCGGCATAGGCCGAGTAGCTCTTCATCCAGCCCACCGGAATTTCGGCGCTATTGAAGATGTGCAGCAGCGCCACCGCGATGATGAAGGCGCCGTAGAACCAGTTGGCCACGTAGATGTGCCGCACCTTGCGCGTGCCCAGCGTGCCAAAAAAGACGATGGCGTAGACCACCCAGATGACCGCGATCAGAATGTCGATCGGCCACTCCAACTCGGCGTATTCCTTGCCGGTGGTCACGCCCAGCGGGTACGACAGCGCCGCCAGCACGATCACCAGCTGCCAGCCCCAGAAAGTAAAAGCCGCCAGTTTGTCGGAAATCAGCCGCACCTGGCAGGTGCGCTGCACGACGTAATAAGAGGTGGCGAACAACCCGCAACCGCCAAATGCGAAGATAACCGCGTTGGTATGCAGCGGTCGCAATCGACTGTAGGTTAGATAGGGTATGCCGAAATTGAGATCCGGCCAGGTCAGCTGTGCGGCGATGATGACGCCGACCAGCATACCGACCACACCCCATATCACCGTCATAACGGAAAATTGACGGACTACCTTGTCGTTGTAGACCGTTGCTTGTGTATTGGAAAATGTCATGTCCACCTCTTTCTCTAGAGCCTGAGCAAGTTTAAATGCGCGCCCTCCGCAGGGCTTGATCTATGTCAACTATCTTCAAGAATGCGTTCGCCTTCGCGCTCGATGTCGTCAAATTGGCCACGCTGGATCGCCCACCAGAGGGCAGCCAGTATGGCAAACACGACCACCACCGAGAGCGGGATCAGCAAATACAGAATCTCCATCATGCCACCTTTGCCGCCGATACGGAAGCTTAACCTACTGATTTAGTGGGTTGATTTGGGCGCGCAAGAGCGGTCAGCCGCAGCGCGTTGAGTACCACCAAGAGCGAACTGGCCGCCATGCCCAGCCCCGCCGCCCAAGCCGGCATGTAGCCGACGATGGCTAGCGGCACCGCGACGATGTTGTAAACCGCCGCCCAAGTCAAGTTTTGCCGGACGATGCGCAGCGTGCGGCGCGCTTGTGTCAGCGTTTGCGCAATGGCCTGTAATTGATCGGTCAGCGCCACGAAATCCGAGCGCGAGCGTGCAATCGGCACCGCGCGGCCAAACGCAAACGAGACATCCGCCCCGGCCAGCACCGGCGCGTCGTTCAGGCCGTCGCCCACCATCGCCGCCCGGCGGCCCGCCGCTTGCAGCGCGCGCAGGGCGGCCAATTTGTCGTCGGGACTTAAACCGCCGCGCGACTCGTCCGCGCCGACCTCTTGCCCCAGCCGCGCGGCGGCTTCGGGCCGGTCGCCCGAATACACGCAGACCCGCACGCCCTGGCCGCGCAACTGGGCCACCGCCTGGGCCGCGTCGTCGCGCACGTCTTCCTTCAAACCAAAGGTCGCCAGCCAGCCCGCCGCATCGGCCAAATAGACCGCCAGCCCCGGCACGGTGTGCTCGGCCGCGCCGGTAAAAGCCGCCGAGCCAAGCCGGATCGCGCCGCCGCCGGCCACCACGCCGCTTACCCCGGCGCCGCTTTGTTCGGCGGTAACGCGCACGCCGTCCGCCTCAAGGCCCTGCATGGCCGTGGCCTGCGCCAGCGCGCGCGACAAGGGGTGCAGGCTGGAGCGCGCCAGCGCGCCGGCCCAGGCCAGGGTTTGCGCGCGATCGGCGCCGGGACGCAGTTCGATGCGTTCGAGCACGAAAGCGTCGCGGGTCAAGGTGCCGGTCTTGTCGAACACCACCGTATCGGCGCCCGCCAGCGCCTCCAGCGCCGACAGCCGCCGCACCAGCACGCCGCCGCGCGCCAGCGCGCCGGCGCTGGCCAGCATCGCCGAGGGGGTGGCCAGCGAGAGCGCGCACGGGCAGGTCACCACCAGCACCGCCACCGCGATCATCACCGCCCGCTCCGGGTCGGTATGCCACCAGCCCAGGCACGACAGCGCCGCGGCCAGCAGCACGAAAATCAAGAACGGCTTGGCCCAGCGGTCGGCCAGGCGCGCGATGGCCGGTTTGCTCAGCATCGCCTGTTCCATCAGCGCGATGATCTGGCCATAACGCGTGTCGGCGCCGATTTGCCGCACCCGCATATCGACCGGCGCGGCCAGGTTATGACTGCCGGCCACCACCGCATCGCCGGCCGCGCGCGGCAGCGGCGTGGACTCGCCGGTCAGCAGCGCCTCGTCGGCCAAGGTCTGTCCACTTAATACAACACCGTCGGCCGGAAAAGTTTCGCCGGGCAGCACCCGCACCGTGTCGCCCACGCGCACGCGGCGCGCCGCGACACGCTCCCACTGGCCGGACGCGGACAGGCGCTGCACGCTTTCGGGCAGGCGGTGCATCAGCGTCTCCAGCGCGCCGGCGGTGCGGTCGCGCAGCCGCAATTCCAGCCAGCGGCCCGAGAGCAGAAAAAAGACGAACATCGTCAGCGAATCGAAATACACCTCGCGCCCGAACAGCCCCTGCGGCTCGAAGGTGCCCAGCATGCTGACGACAAAGGTGACCACCATGCCCAACGCCACCGGCAAATCCATGCTGACGCGGCGCAAGCGCAAATCGAGCCAGGCATTGCGCAAAAAAGGTTGGCAAGAAAACAACAGTACCGGCACCGACAGCACCCATTGCGCCCAGCGCATCAGATGCAGCAGATCCGGCGCGATGTCGCCGGGCGCGATGAAGTACGTCGGCACCGAATACATCATCACCTGCATCATGCACAGGCCGGCAACGCCCAAGCGCCACATCATCTGGCGCGCCTCGGCGCGGCGGCGCTCGACCGCTTGCACGTCATGCATGGGGGCGGGCCGGTAGCCGCTGCGCAGCACCGCCGCCATCCAAACCGACGGGCGGGTCAGCGTGTCGTCCCACACCACGCGGCCGCGATGACTGGCGCTGTTGACCTGCACCTCGCGCACGCCGGGCGTGGCCGCCAGAACCTGCTCGATGGTGACGGCGCAAGCCGCGCAGTGCATGCCTTCGAACACCACCGAGGATTCCCAGCAGTGGCCGGCATCACCGGCGGGGGTATCGGCCGCGGCGGTTTGGGTATGGGGGGCGGCGCCAAACGGCCGGCTGAACTCCAGCCACTCGTCGCGCTCGTCGAGCACCCGGAAATCGTCCGGGGACAACGCGTCAGGCGCTTGCGGCCCTGCCGCCGCAAGGGGAGCCAAAAGGACGGTGCTGGCGCTTTGCATGGGCCGCGATTATGCGTATATTTGCCCCTTCCCGGGGATACAATGCCGCCAAAGGCCAAGCGCGATAAGCCTGGGCTGCAAGCATTCTTACCCACATCCATGAAGGAGTGTTTCGCATGTACAAGCGCATTCTTGTCGCTACCGATGGTTCGCCCTTGGCCCAAAAAGCCGTGAGCAGCGCCATCGACATGGCCGCTCAGTGCGGCGCCGAGTTGATCGCCCTGCGCGTCGTGCCGCGTTACCCGCAAAGCTATTTCGAAGGTTCGATTCCGCTATCGGCCGATGACGTGGCACGGCTGGAAGCGCAATGGAGCGAAGACGGCTTGGCCACCGTCGAAGCGGTCAAAGCCGCCGGCGAAGCCAAGGGCGTGACGGTCAGGCCCATCCTGGCCAAGTCCGACATCGTGTCCGATGCGTTGATCGCCGCCGCCAAAAAGCACGAGGTGGATCTGATCGTCATGGCCTCGCACGGCCGCAAAGGCGTTAGACGCCTGCTGCTGGGCAGCGAGACGCTACAGGTGCTCACGCATTCGGAGACGCCGGTACTGGTGCTGCGCTGATCTTCATCTGATCGCGCAGCCCGATCTCCAGCCGGTCGATGCGGGCGTGCAGGTTGCGGTCGAGGGTTGCGATCGACTCGGCCAATTGACCGGCCTGCGTATCCTTGGGCTGCTCGCGCAAGCCGCTTTCCGCGCGATCGACGCGTGAGAGCATTTCGCGCGATTGGTTGACCAGTGCCGTCGACAGGCTGGAGATTTGCTGCTCCAAAAACCCGCGCAGTTCGGTAATGCGCGAGGCTTCGGCGCTATCGGCCAGTTCGCGCTGCGCCGCCAGTTCGCGCGCATGGCGGCGCGCCTCCAGCAGCACCGTGCCTTGCAGATAGGCCACGAACACCATGAACACGGCGCACAGCAGCACCATCAGCCCCAGCAGAATCAAGCCCAGCGGCGCATGGATGCTGGCCAGCAGCAAATTGATGTCGGTCGGCGCGGTCATGGCCGGCCAATTGGCGGCGACGAACACCACGATGACCAAACACACGATCAACAATCCTACGGAACGTATCGACATATTCAACCTCCTTGTTTAAGTATCCGGCCGCCGGTTCGTCGCCCAAGCCCATAACGCAACGCCCAGCACGATCATGGGCAGGCACAGCCACTGGCCCATCGACAGACCCAGCGGCAGCAGCCCCAGAAAATCATCCGGTTCGCGGAAGTATTCGACGATGAAGCGCAGCGTGCCGTAGCCGATCAAAAACGCGCCGCTGACTTGGCCCGCCCGGCGCGGCCGGCGGGCATACAGCCACAGCACAATGAACAGCAGCACACCTTCCAGCAGCGCCTGATAGAGCTGCGACGGGTGGCGCGGCGCGTTGACGCCGCTGTGCGGAAACACCATCGCCCACGGCAGCGACGGGTCGGCCAGCCGCCCCCACAACTCGCCGTTGATGAAGTTGCCGATGCGCCCGCACGCCAGTCCCAGCGGCACGCAGGGCGCGCCGAAATCCATCACCTGCCAAAACGGCTTGCGGCGCGAACGGGCAAAAAACAGCTGCGCCACGATGGCCCCCAGCAGCCCGCCGTGAAAGCTC
>Ga0209628_10002190_pt1 | contig 13120 bp, 12 predicted proteins | sample TergutCu122P4_FD_187285 | JGI IMG/M metagenome (GOLD analysis project Ga0209628, IMG submission 187285) | Cubitermes ugandensis P4 segment gut microbial communities from Kakamega Forest, Kenya - Cu122 P4 (SPAdes) (version 2) | ecosystem: Host-associated > Arthropoda: Insects > Digestive system...
CCCCACCTCTGACATCAAGAGATCCTGAGCCAACCCTTTCATATCCTCCAATGCAAGCATCCTGACTGCCGAAAGAGTGGGTTTTGTAGGGGCCCGCCGCATAGCAATCTCAATGTGTCCCACTAGTTGTTCTGTGATAGAACGATCACCAGTAAGGACCAGGAACTGAGTCTGTCGGTCAGCACTGACTAGCATCACGGTCTGCAAGTTTGGACCAATCTGGTAGCAAAAACAAGCACCCAATGTAATCATAATCATAATACAGGGTAACCCCTTACATTATTTGTCAGTAAGCTCCAATGAGAAGAACCTCACCAGCATTGCATCCAAGTGTGTGTAAGGTATGACTAGCTGGTTGCTGTACATGTAGTTTCTCTTCACTCCAACTAAGTACAAGTTGATGTTGGTAAGCAAGGCAAGTAATGGTTTGCCTATCCCATTGTTAGAGTAGGAACTCCTGACTTTAAAAACCTGAAACAGAAATAAGTAAAGTATATGCTCTTGCTGCTTGATAAATGCATTAAGATTCTCACATAGCTTCCCTACCTTTGCAACTAACAAATAACTCAACCACACAGGCAGTTGTTTGGCTGGATGTTAGTTTTCAAGCTAATCAAGAACTTGATTATGTCTGCTCTCTTGAAATTTTGCAACCAAAAGTTTTTAACCATTTCTCAACTACTGGATGAATGCTTCATGCCCTAGTCAACCTTGCTTATTGATTTCATCACCCTAAGAAATAATGACAGACATAAAACAATACCGATACAAACAGGTTAGCAACAGTACATTTCTCACCCTATATAACACTTCTGCTGGGTCCAGAAACACCTGGGCCCTGAAGGTCTCTTCTAACTTCGGTATCACCAGACTAACCTGCTCCACATTATGGTACACAGCACTGAGCTCAGTTTTGAAGTGTTCCAGTACTTGTTTATGATCAACCTTCGTGGTCGCAGGAATGTACAAAGATCGAGATGGCTTCAGTGCCACTTTCGGCTTCTGCATGAATTTTTTTTCAGTCAAAGACCTCATAAACCTATTCAAGAGTGACGTTTTAGATGCAACATCTCTTGGTGGAATCAAACCAAGGGGCGTGCCTTTCCGTGATTTGTTGTGGGGGCTACGTAGTTTTGATTTGCGAACATCAAGCTGGGAAAGTGAGGCTGAATTTTCAAGAACGTGATTTTCTTTAAAGGATGATGACATCAAATGCGCAGTTCTGCTGCAGATAAATTCACTGTCTGAGGCTGGAATACTTTCTGAATCAGATGACCAGTCAACAAAATCTGGTAATGGTGGAAACCTGTTCAGATTTACACTCAATCTGCAAATGGCCTCAGGTAAACTATCTCCATTTCCTTGCTTATGAAGACACAAACTGGATGCATAACTAGGAGGATCTTCCTGGCCTTCTGGGGTGCCTCTCTCTGCAACTGGGGGGGCATGAGCAGTTTCTGAGAGCATACATTTATCCATCTGCTTATTGCCTGTGTTGTTAGTATTCTGGTCTTCCATACAGACAATTTCATCTGAAGAAGTCAAAGTTGAGGATGAAAGATAGATGTCAGATTTTGTGTCAGGCTCATTGCTACGCCGACGCATGAAGGGAGCATCTCCTTCAGCACACCAACTATATCTCCCTTTTATCGCATCACGCTTTATGATACAATTTGGGGGAAGAAAACTGACTGAGAAATCAGTTCCACTTTTCCCAGAAGACTGACTTTCATTCCTGATAAAATCCTCATGGAATGACACTCGCTTCACTTTTGTTGTGCCATCAGAAGGTACACCATTACGTTTCTTCTTGATGCGGTGTCTGCGGAAAACAACGTCATTAGTATCTGCCCCAGTATTGACAGCCACCTTATCCTCTAACACATTCAGATCACTGTTGATTCTATTCCTGGAATCTACAGATGAAGGTGCTGCACAGGGCCGTGATGGAATGATCAAGTCTTCATTCACGTTCTGATTGGCAATGTCACTTGCAGTCATTACTGAGTATGCACAGCTCGCCAATACATCAGATGTTGGGATCAATTCCTTTTCTGGACAGTTCACCAGCTCTGTGGCTGCTGCTTTGACAACCACAGCAAATGAATGTTTGTCACTCTGTTCTTTGGCTGGTACACGAAGCCATGCAGCCTCTGAGCTGGAACCCACATACTTTTTACTGGCCACATGTGTGTCCAGTGTCTGCAGCTGGTGGTTGATTCGATTGTCTTCTATTTCATTTAAAGTTGAAGCATCCTGGAACCCAAGGTGAAAATCACACTTAAATTAAGCCACAACAGAGGCAACCAATATTACATGCCATTACTGATTAAAGTATAAATTTTATTAAAGGCGTGAGGCAATAAACATGTTACGAAACATAAAACTATTTGGAAGAAATGTAAATGTAAGAAGAAAAAGGAAAACACAAACAAAAAAAAATTGCTTTTGGGTTGTCTCTGCACTGAATTCCTGCACAAGAAATATGGAAAACAGTATAACTAGAGAGAAAGTTTCACAACTTCTGACACTGGCCAAAGCATGTGTCACAAGCATGATAACAAGACACTTACTGCCTCAACAGCAAACAACAGGAAGGTAAACCAATAGTAAACACACTGATTTTCACACAGTGTAGTTTATAGAAACTGGCATATGTAAGAGCTGAGGTTCCCACAGCAGTGACACAGATAACCGTGCTGTGGGAGTCACAATCACGCAGTGGCAGACTGGTACCATTGTTTCAAAGGAAACAGCTGTCTCAATCTTCAGGACACAAGAGTGGCACTAGGTGCTGTTACTTAGCTAACAAACCACATGAAACCACAATCTAGGAGACCTTAACCTTAATTCTGACACAGAATGTCCAAAAATGCTTCCTGCGTAAAACAAAGAAGCTGTTAAAAAAATACTCTGTACCTTCTAGTGGACACCCAGCACCTTGATCATCCAATCTTCACCCAACCTCATTCAAGACAGGCAACTAACTTTATAGAAAACAGTCCCTCCTTGGAAACTAATAGTTTTTCAACTAACAATGACATTCCCCAAATTTTATGGAACCCTAAGATTCATGCGCATTATGTACATGATGTCTACATTCTCACACCACAGTTAAAACAGTCAATTTTAATAATACCCTTCCACATGTCTTTGTCCCCCCCAAGTGGCCTCTTCCCTTTGGGTTTTTGAACTAAAATTTTTTGTACACAATTCTCACAATCCACCAGTTGTTCCTGTCTTCTTGATCAGTTGTTCCTTTCTTCTGGTTGACTTCCTAGTTATCTTTTGTCTTTTAGTTATCTCATACCGCTCTCTCCATCACGTTTCTCTGAGGTTCCCCCAGCTCACAATTTTCACAGACTCCTACCACACACTCACCTCCTTATCATCCCTCAGGCTTAGGTTATCAGTTTCATTTATTGTGGCCTCACTAATGGATGTGTTTTCAGCATCACTGTCCAAGAGAGCCACGCCTGAATCCACCGGAGAAGCCAAAGATGATGTTACTGATGAGGTCATGCAAACACCCAAAACAGATGGATCTCCACATAATGGCAGAAAATCAGATGACACATCCCTCTGCTGCTGCTGGTAAGCTGCCATGTCCAGATAAGCAGCGTCCTGCAAAACATGTCATTGAGATCATGCAAGTCTGAAGAAACAGAAAATTTGAACCACTTTATATCAGCAATAACAGATGAAGGGGAATTTACACATATCAGAACTTTATAAAGTTGCTGGATTCGTACAAGGCTGAGAGAAATCTAACCTTCTGGAATATCAAATGATAATCAAACCATGCAGCAAAGAAACAAGTTTGTAGAAATAGCCTGAAATTTGTTCTTATTCTTCTTCAGCTATCCTGAAGATGGAGGCAACAGTCTTCTCCAAACTGTCAGTAAGAAAGTACTGATCAAAATGGCAACATACATACATGGTCGGACAATAAAGTTCGCAAACTCGCCACCGTGTGCTCGCCATGGCAGCACTGGACAAAAGGCTTAGTATAGTTTGATGATGTTGACATATCAGCATTTCACAGCTGTGATGTTGTTGATCTATGGCAGTCTCTTTCTGAGTGGCATCTATTACTGTCTGCATGTGTTTTGGTGTGCCGCCACGAGAATGTCGGAGCTTGAATTACAGCAATGAATGAACATTAAATTTCTTGTTGTTAGTTGTTGATATTAGTGCGAGTTTATGGGGATAATGCTATGAAAAAAACAGCAGTTTACAAGTGGATGAAACGTTTTCCTGAGGGAAGAGAAAGTGTCACTGATGAAGAGAGATCAGGACAGTCAGCAACAAGCAGAACTGAAGAAAACATTGCAAAAGTTTGTCAAATTGTGCATGAAAATCGTTGGCTTACTGTCAGGAGCATAGCAGAGCAAGAAAACATCGACAGAGAAACAGTTACGAAAATCTTAACTGAAGATCTTGACATGAGGAAGGTGTGTGCAAAAATGGTCCCAAAGGAGCTCAATGAAGAACAAAAGCAAAGAAGAGGTTTTAGCTACCAAACAAATAAGTGTGTTAGAACACCTTGCCTATTCACCGGATCTAGCCCCCAGTGACTTTTTTCTGTTCTCGAAGATAAAGGAAATATTGAAATGAAGGCATTTTGATGACATTGATGACATCAGGAGTAATACAATGGCAGCTCTGAAGGCCATTCCACAAAACCAGTTCCAAAATTGTTTTGAAGGGTGGACTAGGCGCTGGCATCAGTGCATAGCTTCCCAAGGGGAATACTTTGAAGGCGACCATGGTGGTATTCAGCAATGAGGTATGTAGCACATTTACTGTGATAAGTTCGCGAACTTTACTGTCAGACTTCGTATATACATATACATTTCATTTCACACATCCAAAACCCGTTGATTCAGTTGAATATTAAACATGTCAATAATACACACCCACTATATATACAAAAAGATAAATAGTACATAACATACAGCATATAACAACATGCAACACATATCATAGAAACATGTCCCACACAAGAGTAGTCTTCAAGATGGCAGTCATTAGGAGTGGTAAAACATGCCTTAAATAAAAAAGGCTACACATGAATTATCAATGGAAAGCATGTACTTCACGATCCAATAGAATTACCAATGGCAATAGCTGAAATGGGGCAAATAAATATAAATTACTAAGTCCTATATATCAAATTTCAATAAAATCTGTGGGGAGGGTTTATGGATTACATGGAAAAATTAATTAGTGGCCTTACAAAAATTTGGCTTTATTATGAAACAATTAGCAGTTAGAACAGCATGGTCTGTAGAGTGACAAGGCTACACATGCCAGGGGGCTGGTTTGATTCCTGTAGGGGGGAAAAAATCTTCTCTATTCCATGCCCATGCAACCCTCTATTCAATGGACAATGATGATCTTTCTCTGGGAATAAAGCAGCCAGGGATTAAGATGACCCATTACCTCCATCTAATGCTTACATTAAGAATGAGTGGAGGTATACCTCTGCTCTCCCATATGCCTTCTTGGCATGAAAAGGGAAGATTTTACCTTCATTTTACCTTCATTATGAAATAATATGGCTTAAAACTACAATTTCATGATCATTCTTGGCTGAAGTCTCACATGGCAAACTTCAACAAGATCTGTGAAATGATTAAGGGAAAACATGAAATGTTCCACATGCAGTCACTTGTAAGCCTTGCCTTATTATAGATTATGAAAATCAAGAATGCCCAACAACTTTTGGTGGACATTTCCAATGACAAATTATAAGAAAATCTAACCAACACGTTAGGTTCTGATAATAAACCACAACGGGCAATCATTATCACCATTTAAGGCATTCTGTTTTCACTCAGTAAACAATGCATGAAAGTTAAATAAAACATATTTTATGGAACAATGCAGGGCGGAATTCTTACTTATGAATGAGCAGTAACATTCTGAAAGATACACAGACCGTAGCTCATGCAATGGAATTCTGGCACTGACATCAAAGTCAGCATATATCTGCCCAGTTACAAGCAGTGGATTATAGAAGGGGGTTGCTACACAGCTGGTACATAATGGTAATAACAGACATGGCACTGGACTCCTCCAATAATGCACATGTGGCAGATCCACAAAAAAGTGAGTGGGCACCTCCTGTAATTTAACACATCCATAATTTACTTAATGATGCTTTCAGTAACTCATACTGTATAGCACTCAAAGGTAGGATGATTATGACAGGATGTATAAATAAGGTGCTGTGCCTAATTTGAGGTAATATCTCAGCATGTGCCTGGAGAGACTTGGGAAAACCAGAACAGCTGGTCTGCTGGCTGAGATTTACACTTGAAACCTCCTGAATATAAACAGGAGTGCTACCAACTCAAACAAAATGTCTGATGACAATGGTATACAACAAGCAAAGAAGGAAATAACAGAAAAGCTGCTAGATGACATGATCATTAGGCAGTGCCTCTACATACATAATGTGCGGATATGCTTACTGGGTCCAGGTTGAAATGCACGTGTTCCAGACCAGCCAATAATGTGAGGAGTTGCTGCGTGCGGGGCGTATCTCTGATAAGTGCTTGTTTCATGTAGTGCCTGTGTAAGATGCTGACATCTTGACACAGACAGTGCAGATAGCTCTGCAGGGAGCCCTCTGTCAGTGTGTGGTACAGCCAGGCTCGTCCTGTAGGAGCACAAGCAATTACAAAGCAGAAAACACTCAACAAGTCTAATTACTAAAGGCAAATCTAAGTATATACTAGACATGTATGTATTTTTACTCGGAATATGACTGCTTTACAGTGTCACAACATACGCTACTGAAGCTGCAACTTTAAAGAAGGAATAACACTCAAATTAAGAAACTAAAGTTTACTTTAGAGCTTTTGGCTGTGATTCCAATCTTCTTTCCCAGCCTGAATATATCACAATTCCTATACATCATTCTAACAACCATGGTTACTGTGCAAATTTGTAACGGTACAGAGCACATGTCATAGTATCTCTGGAAGTTCTCTGTTACATTCATGACAATAAAGAGTGCAAGAACAACTACACTTTAAAGATTAAAACATGCACTGTAATGCCTCTTGTGAGATAATATCTTCACTCATGATCACTAAACTCAGAAATTTCACTGAATTTTTAATTAGTCTCTCTATATCTATTACAGAAATGAAAATAACACATGCAGTTAGTACACAAACTATTCACTAGGTGGAGGTGGAGTAGAATATGCAAAGTAATCTTCTGTTAATTTCGAAGTTCTAGCATGTGTCATTGTGAAGTACAGCCTTGTGAAGTATGTGTGCTGCTCCCTCCGAGATTTCCATGCCTTCTGAAAATGGCGGACTTTAAAGACCAGCACAAATGCAGTCTGTGTCAAAACTGTTACAAGAACCTCCAAGATGTTAAGTACTGAACAGTTATTCAAGCATATTATTGTTTTTCAAAATTCAAAAGCTATCTCCCAGCAAAGGATGCATAAACACTGCACAAATTAAGAATCATCCATGAAGCCTGGCATGTCAGCATTGTAATGCTTGAAATGTTAAATCTGCTTGTATGTAGCCCCCACTTCAATTCAGGTCTTCTGTAGATCACCACAGCACAAAAGGAGTTAACAAATTTTAAATTCTAAATTCTTGTCCAACAAGTTCATTTCGAATTCAGTTTCACCATGTTTTACCTTAGATACTTCTAAAAATTGTTATATACACTGCTTGGATTTTTTTTAAAACTTCATGAGAACATATTGTAGTCATTCTTTGGCCTTGGTGTCAATGCTACTCAACTTTCAATGGTCACAAGGCCCCATCGGGTTTCAATTATGGATTAACGCATGATGGTGATGTCCCTCAGCTGCATGGGCGTATCATCAGGTAATATGTGTATGGAACCAAGAGATGACTGGCTAATGGTAATGGCTGACACTGACTTCTTCAAACCAAAACAAGCAACACAACACTTTACTCATCTATTTATTGATCATGCATCTCCTCCAATGGCTAAAAATTTGTCTAAGGTTAGCATATGAATTGGTTGGTCAGTTTTGAGTCTAGTTGTAAATTTCAAGTCACTGTAAATTAGTAGCACTGTCTAACATGATACGCTTGCTGTTCTTACACTGAGTCCACATGCAGCATCCATACATCCACCTCACCTTACAACAAAACTCTGAGTACCCCACAGTTTGTGAATTTTCCTACATCATAATGAAGACTGTGCTTCTCAAAGATCTTTAAATAAACTGAAGAACTCTGTCACTGTACACATGCCCAAGCTTGGTCCAAATGTCCCCTCTATTTATACAAAAACAAAGCAAGATTATGACACATGGCAGCAGTCTAAGAAACTTTCCTATGACAAGCTGCTGAGAAACACGTGCGCCTTAAGGACTCTAAGCTCGTGTCATCTTTCGAACTTTACTTTTAAATGTCAACAAAGTAAAATAAAATTAATCTAATTCATTTAGAGTAGGTAGGGGTCACTGATCAAAACCTCCCTGTCACTACTCTCTGTTGGCATAACAAAATTAACTGGCCAACTTATCCGATCATCTTCGCTAACTTGGAATGCCTTTCTCAAAGCTGAATCAAGGCTGGTTGGGTAAAGAGGGTTTCATCTTAGTATAAACTTAAAATATACCCACACTTAGAGACTGTTGTTCTGGGATCTCTTTGTTCCACAACACAGTATTCCTTTTATAATCTGATGGCTTTTACAAATATTCTGTATTTTTTTTAACCATTTCTCCACCAAAAGAATCTTTCATATGCTACTTAAATTTGGACCTTTGGTGAGAGTAATGTGATCTTTCAGACTCCAGCCCTAAAACGCTTGGTAACACATGTGAAATTGTTACACAGACAGTAGATCTGAACTGCATCAAACTGGTACCTCTCCCTAATGTAGTGCTGACAATCTTCAGGGATTCGATGACACGAACAGTGTCTGAATGGCTGAATTTTTGCACAACACGCCAGTAGCCCCGGCGTAGGTCCCGAAGGCCGTGACGCAAAACAAGGTCAAGTAAGTGGCAGAGGGACTGAACAAGCCATGAATCATTACCAATGACTACCACTCCCTCACATCCACACACAGCATATCGCTGCACCTGTAAGCAACACAGTAAAGTGGCAGGCGGAAGTGAATCAAATCAGTATAACAACTGAACCAGAGCCTGAAGGTTTTACAGTGTAATACTAATGTTCCTTTAGCACACAGTCCTAAGAAATTTCACAACCTACTTCCCATGAGTCATTTTAATATTATCCTCCCTTCTCTACCTCAGTCTTCAAAGGACCCAAATCTCAAGAGATTTACCCACCAAGATTCTGTATATGTCCAGCCCTTCACTTCACTACCTGAAGCATAAGGTTCAAATTCAAATGGAACTTGATAACAAGACATGCAGTTGGGTTGGGTCTATAGTAAAGAACCTCTGAAGCCTCAAATCCATCTACATTACATTCCAAACACCGGTTTCTATCTAACAGAAAATACACTGCATCTCCATCACAAAACAAACCAGTTAATGCAGTTTATGGAAATATTGCTGTTTATGTATGAATCATACAAGATACATAAATATAAATAATATTATTACATTATATTACATTAAAATAATTTCTGTTATGTTAAAACCTCAAATATTGTATTAGACCTAGTAACTAAAATTATTGTACACTTTTATACTGACTTCACTTCTAGATTTCTTTTGCAAATTTGACTATTTCCACATCTGAATGGATTTTGTAATGCTGTACGGAATCATGGAATGAAAATAAATGAATGAATGAATGAATGGATGAATGGATGAATGAATGAATGAATGTGTGGCAAGATGCAGAGTTTTTAATGTTCAAGCAAGTGAGCTATATAGGTTAGTAATGACTATGGGTGAAAGAGTTATACACAGAACTTACAATTCTGAGCTGTTTTGAAAATGGTGATGTGGAATATTTTTATAAACTGCTCAGTCTTCAGTCACTGCAAAAATATTAATCTCAGACTTTTGGAAGTTACTCCTGCTACATAACATCTAGCTGGTATTAAGGTATATAACATGTAAATGTTATATACCTTAATACCAATGTTATATACCTTAATACCAATGTAATTTCTTTCACATTCCACATATCCATGATGGGTAACAAAATCTATGGATACAGAACAAGTCATAATACCACATAAAACAGTTCCTGCTACATAAAAATAAACCAGTTATTATACAAGCAAAGTATCAAGATATTACATGTAAGTGAAAAAACAGTTGAAATTAAAAGCTTAATAAAGTGATGAGTATGCAATGAGGTAATACAAAAATAAGTATATATAAAGATTGAGAATATAACAAATAGATTCAAATCAAGTGTTCAAATGCATAAAAATCTGAATAAAGTTTATAGAACACCTGAATACTTAATCTTTATTATAATTAAAACACTCATCTAGTGAATCACAAGAATGTAGGTAAAGAAAACCTTTTAAAGTTGATTTAAATTGAATCATATTATGAGATAAATTCTTTATATGCTCAGGAAGACAACTGAACACCTTAATATCAAAATAATAAGGACCTTTTTGATAAGATGTCAAAACAGATAGTGGCTGATGAAAATTAGTTTTGTTTCTAGTGTCAATGCCATGAATTTAAGAGTTTGCTGCAAATTTCTTTGTATTATTAATTTCAAAAAGTACAATTAAAGCCTGAAACATCCCAAATGTAATATGAATTATTAAAGGCAACGGTGTATCAAAATATTCATTTACAGAATTACTAACCCTTTGTCATTTAACAAGAATGTGACTTATTTAATAATATACACTGAATAACCCAGTGCAAATAGGATAATTTACACATGACATTCTGAGACATAAACCCCATAAAAATGCCAGTCAAAAGATAATATGAATTTAAAAAACGTCTGTATGACGCTGTGGAAGTTCAGAATGAAAGTGGTCTGGAGACTTTTTTGGTGTGTATTTTATAAAGATGCAAGGCTCTTATTCTCATTCACTACCCAAAATACCGTAAACATAAGAAATATAAAAATATTCACAATTTCTGTGCCTAGGATGTATGTATGAATTTTAAAAAATACAATTAAAACCGAGAAATCCGACAATTTCTTTATACACGTATAATATGAAGGATTAAATATGCACATTGCTAATTAAAATTTACACCGCATTTGTGAATTCAAAATGCAAACAGACCTAAAAACACAGAATACTGCTGCAATGTGAGAATACAATTAGATAAGGTAGATAACAGCTACCACACTATTGCGTGTTGGGTACCGAAGAAATTAGACCTTGTGAGGTATATAAGACAAATGAAAGCTCAATTATTCCGAACAGTATAAGTTGTACACAAACACCACCCAATCCTAATTTCCTGAGAACTACCAACAACTAAAATTACCTGGAAATAAATCTGAATGCACTCAGTACAAACTACACACACATTCGGTCAACTAACCTGTAATTAGAAGTTTACTGGACTACGCATCAGGAAAGAAGAGAAATCATAAGAAAATACTGAAATAAAATAAAATAATTTATTGAAATACAGAATTCAACATGACTAAAAGTCACAATAAACACTTCCAAAATTCACTAAATCCACATTTCTGGTTCATGAACACCGTACCATACATATTTCGGTCCTTCAAGTTGCCTATGAAACATACACTACCGTAAGCACCCACAAAAGGACTTCAATCTTTCCATATTATCATATTAACTACGTTAAATGATCTCTTACTGCGATCGTACAATTATAATTAAATACTGCAAACTGACTTTTCCGTTTCACGCCTCCGTATATAAATTATCCAGCACAGTAGTCTGATCAGCTGACACGGATCTTACTTGTCAATGCTATTCACGTATCTCAATCATCGCTATCGCACAAAATATTTCTAGGTTTGAGGACGTGCCCGGAGTAAAACAGACCTAAACGAGTGAAATATCGGTTGTTTTCTCTGTTAAACACATCTGTATGACAGACGAACAGAATGAGTCAACCTCACGTCATCGATCTAATTTTACGTGTCAGACCGCATACATTTAATAACCCTACACTTAAATACCACATACAGTACACCTCGCGTACTGCATATTACCAATGTTTACTATAATATTCATTCAGCATCTCATTTTAGTTTCAACATACTCAGACATTTGCAAACCAGTAAAACAAGGCACACCAAGTGTTCTACGCACCAACTTTATTGACTTTCCCAAGTCGTCCAAAATACGATCCTTTACACCATTCCTGTCGTCGTGAAGTTCCATACTCGAAGACAGGAATTCCCGTTTCGCCTTTTAATCATAACCCTTTGCCGTGACACCAATTTTGTGGCGAAAAATATCGCAGTCAATACTGCTCCTACCCTTAAGCGACATTTTGAGTTTCGAGGAGCTGTACCTCAATCGATTGACAATTCCTAAACAAATGAAAAGCGCGCCGCTCAGAACTGTGGGGTATGAAGCAGTAGGTTTTAATTGCAGATGATACACTTCATTTGGCCAGACTATGGGCTGGCTGATTCGGGCTTCGAATCATGGCAGGGGGCAGAGTTTCATCTCGTCTCCAAAACATCCAGCCTATCTCTGGGGCCCTCCAAAGGGATAACGGGGGTTATTTCCCCATTGGTAAGGCGGCGCGGCCTAGGCGTGAGTCTGACCGCTTACCTCCATCTACTGCCGAGGTTAGGAATGAGTGGTGCCAAACCTCCACTCCCCCTACATGCCTTCACGGCGTGGACAAGGAAATCTGCACTCTTTTTACATTCAGATCTGAATGCATTATGGATAATCCACCAGAATACGCGGAACTAACCGCAGATACTTATGAGCATACATTTGCTTTTTATGAATGAATACCTACATCGGCATAATGCAATAAATGGATATTTAAAAAACGGTAAAATACAATACAATACAATAAAATGCACCAAATTTTGAGCATCCACCTATAAAATTTTCACGGACTGAACCACCATGGAGTTAGCTGTTACAGAATGGAAGATTCAAGTCATCTGGATCGTTACAGTATGTCAATGGGGTTACAGGTCCCAACAATTTGCAGATCACAGCCATTTATCTTCAGAGTGAATCAGTTTCC
>Ga0209628_10002191_pt1 | contig 13109 bp, 14 predicted proteins | sample TergutCu122P4_FD_187285 | JGI IMG/M metagenome (GOLD analysis project Ga0209628, IMG submission 187285) | Cubitermes ugandensis P4 segment gut microbial communities from Kakamega Forest, Kenya - Cu122 P4 (SPAdes) (version 2) | ecosystem: Host-associated > Arthropoda: Insects > Digestive system...
CCACGCGGCGCACCACGGCTTTCGATGCCGAAGCCGCCCGCTTTTACCGCGAGCGATTTGTGCCGCTCATTCGGCGGCGCATGAAAAGTCATCATTTAGCCGGTTTCCGGCAATCGTTCATCGTGGACACCGTTGCCGAAAACAAACGGCGTTTTCCGTATTTCTTACGTACCGACATTCGTTTATATTACCCGAACATGGAACTGCAACTGGAGCGCTTCTCTAATCAGTTAGACCGGATGCTTGACTTGTTGAAAAAACAGATTAAATTGCTGGAGCAATGAAGACCGCCTATTTTCTGTAATCGTAAAAGGCTGCGGCCATGCCGAAGCGCGTAGCGCTTTTTGTCTCCACAACTTTTGCAGGTGAGCCCTCATCCCCGCTCCGGTCGTTGGGTGCATCACTGCAATCAACCCGCACTACACCTGCAACCCCGAACATCGAACTGCAATAGGAACGCATATCTAATCAGTTAGACCGCATGCTTGACTTAATGAAGACTACCGAGGGAAATTTCGTCCTTTTTTTATTTTGGTTGACGATTTTATTTTTGTACCTTTGTGCCGGTTTAAAAACACCTGTCCAAATCACAGACAAGACGTGTAAATATAAATGAATTTTAAAGATTAAATCGGCTCATGATTATTGTTAATAAAACTCTACATAACAACGAAGTAGAGGAGGTTTTGTTTAAAAATGAACCTGTTGCCTTATCGGCGGAAATAGAATCGGAGATAAAACAATGCTTTGATTTTCTCAACCAGTTTGCTTCCGGCAAAATCATTTACGGAATTAATACCGGTTTCGGTCCGATGGCTCAATACAGGATTGATGATGAGTCTCTAAAAGAACTTCAGTACAATATCATAAGAAGTCATTCTACCGGCGCGGGAAATCCGTTGCCCGATTTGTACGTTAGAGCGACTATGCTCGCCCGTTTGGGGACGTTTGTGCAGGCGAAATCGGGTGTACATCCCGATTTGGTGCATCTGTTGGTCGAATTTATCAATAGAGGTATTTATCCCCTCGTCCCGGAGCATGGCAGCGTGGGTGCGAGCGGCGATTTGGTGCAGTTGGCACACATTGCATTGGCGTTGATAGGAGAAGGCGAAGTGCATTACAAAGGCGAGTGGCGGAATACAAAGGAGGTGCTTGAAGAAGAAAAATTGAAGCCTTTTTCCATTCATATACGGGAAGGCTTGGCGGTAACCAACGGAACTTCTGTTATGACAGGCATCGGCTTGATTAACCTGATATACGCCAAACGAATACTCGACTGGTCTGTTGTCGCTTCCGTTTTGATGAATGAAATAGCCTCTTCTTATGATGATTTAATGTCGAAAGCGTTGAATGGAGTTAAACGCCATGAAGGACAGGCAGAAATAGCGCGTGCCATGCGCAACATTTCCGAAGATAGCAGGTGCATCCGCAAACGCGAAAACGAATTGTACAATGGAAGTCAAAACGGAACGAAACTTTTTCAACACAAAGTTCAGTCGTATTATTCTTTACGTTGTGTTCCTCAGATTTTAGGACCGGTTTTCGATACCCTAAAAACTGCAGAGAAAATTTTGATAAACGAGTTAAATTCAAGTTGTGACAATCCGATAGTTGACCCCGAAACACAAAATGTTTACCATGGTGGGAATTTCCATGGCGACTACATTTCGTTGGAAATGGATAAAGTGAAGATTGCCATTACCAAGTTAACCATGTTGACCGAACGTCAGTTGAATTATTTGTTTCACGACCGCATCAACGGTATTCTTCCTCCGTTTGTCAACCTGGGCGTGTTGGGATTGAATTACGGATTACAGGCTTCGCAATTTACAGCGACTTCCACAACTGCCGAATGCCAAATGCTGTCGAATCCGATGTATATACACAGCATTCCAAATAATAATGATAATCAGGATGTTGTCAGTATGGGTACTAATTCGGCATTGATAACCAAAACAGTTATCGAAAACTCGTATCAGGTGATGTCCATTCACTTTATGGCGTTGGTTCAAGCCATAGACTATTTAAAAATACAGGATAAATTGTCGAAACAAACTCGCGCCATTTATGACGAAATCCGAAATTTCTTTCCTGTATTTTCGGATGATACGCCGAAATATAAGGAAATTGAACAAATAAAAAATTATTTGATGAATAAAACCCTTAATTATTGCAAGTTATGAAATATGCGTTAGTAACAGGCGGTTCGAGAGGAATCGGCAGAGCAATTTGTTTGAAATTGGCAGAAATGGGCTTCTCTGTTTTAGTCAATTATCAGTCCAACAAAGAGGCTGCCGAAGAAACGAAAAAACGAATTGAAACTAACGGGGGAACTGCCGAATTAATGCCTTTTGACGTGGCAGATGGTGCATCTGTTGAGAAAATTTTGTCTGAGTGGCAGGCGGCGCATGCCGACGATTATATTGCTGTTTTAGTAAATAACGCAGGCATCTTGAGAGACAATTTTATGTTTTGGATGTCGGACGATGAATGGCACAGTGTGCTTGATACCAGCCTGAATGGTGCATTTTACACCACCCGCGCATTGGTAAAATACATGATGACCAAAAAATTTGGACGTATTATTAATATTGTATCCATTTCGGGAGTGAATGGAATGGCGGGGCAAACCAATTACTCCGCTGCAAAAGCGGGCGTTATCGGTATGACCAAAGCCCTTGCACTCGAAACCGCTAAGAAAAAAGTTACTGTCAATGCCGTTGCGCCCGGGTTTATCGAAACCGATATGACCAAAGGGCTTAATCAGGACGAAGCGAAAAAAATCGTCCCGGCCAATCGTTTCGGGAAAGCGGAAGAAGTGGCGGATTTGGTTGGTTTTTTGGCTTCGGAAAATGCAGGGTATATTACGGGGCAAGTGATTTCAATATCAGGAGGACTTTGATATCCGATATGCGATACCCGATATGCGACTTGCGAAAAAGGCAGTCGCAAATTGCAAATCGCAAATCGCAAATCGCAAATCGAATGAATAGGAGAGTAGTAATTACAGGCTTAGGAATTTATTCTTGCATCGGCAAGAATTTGGAAGAAGTCGCAAAGTCGTTGTATGAAGGAAAGTCAGGCATTGGGATTGACCCTGAACGCTCAAAATATGGCTATCGTTCACCTTTGACAGGCATTGTGGAACAACCGCAACTAAAAGGTTTGCTCGACCGCCGTATGCGCGTTGGTTTGGCTGAAGAAGGCGAATATGCTTATATGGCTACATTGGAAGCACTGAAAACCGCTAATATTGACATGGATTATCTCGAAAAAAACGAGGTGGGTATTTTTTATGGTAACGACTCGTCTGCCAAGCCGGTAATTGAAGCATACAACATCGTTGTAGAAAAGAGAGACACCCAATTGATGGGTTCAGGCTATATTTTCCAGTCGATGAACAGCACCGTTACTATGAATCTTTCGACTATTTTCAAACTACGGGGAGCAAACATGACTATTAGTGCTGCTTGTGCGAGTGGCTCGCATTCCATAGGTCTAGGGTATATGTTTATCAAACAGGGACTTCAAGATATGGTGTTGTGCGGTGGCGCACAGGAAACCAACATTCACTCAATGGCTTCGTTTGATGCCTTGAGCGCATTTTCTGTCCGCACCGACGAGCCAACAAAGGCTTCGCGTCCGTTCGATGTAAACAGAGACGGTTTGATACCAAGCGGCGGTGCTGCAACTTTGGTATTAGAAGAATATGAACATGCCGTAAAACGCGGTGCAACCATTTATGGCGAAGTGATTGGCTATGGCTTTTCGTCAAATGGAGTACATATTTCACAACCAAGCGATGTGGGTTGCCAGATTGCAATGGAAAGAGCGTTGGAAGATGCTAAAGTGGCAGCAAAAGAAATTGATTATGTAAATGCACACGCTACTTCTACGCCGCAAGGCGACGTGATGGAAGCAATTGCGCTTGACCGTATTTTTGGCGAATCGCGACCGTTGGTCAGTTCAACAAAATCAATGACCGGACACGAATGTTGGATGGCTGGAGCAAGCGAAATTGTGTATTCGCTTTTGATGATGCAAAACTCATTCATTGCGCCAAACATCAATTTTGAAACGCCCGATGAATATTCCGCCAAACTGAATATTGCCGACAAAACCATTGAGAAAAAATTGGATATGATTTTGTCTAATTCTTTCGGCTTTGGGGGGACGAATAGTGCGCTAATTATAAAAAAGATATGAGATATGCGATATGCGATTTGCGAAAAGACAGTCGCAAATCGCAAATCGCAAATCTAAAAATAAAGATGCATAATTTTAAAGAATTAATTGTTTGGCAAAAAGCCAGAAACATTGTAAAAGATATTTATTTGCTCACAAAAAAGTATCCGAAAGAAGAATTATTTGGATTAACACAGCAGATACGCAAAGCCGCAGTTTCAATCCCTTCCAATATTGCAGAAGGGTCAGGCAGAGGTACGAATGCTGATTTTGCTCATTTTCTTGATATTGCAAATGGTTCTGCTTGCGAAGTAGAAACGCAACTATATTTGTCATTGGATCTGGGGTATATTTCTCAAACGGAATTTGATGATGTGAATAATAAATTGCAAGATATTGAAAAATTGATATTTAACTTTAAAAAGAAATTAGTATGAATTCGATATGCGACTTGCGAAAAAGACAGTCGCAAATCGCAAATCGCAATAAATGCCCAAAATAATCATCATAGGAGGAGGTATTTCAGGTTTGACAGCCGGAATATATGCCATGAACGCTGGATTTGACGCAGAAATATATGAGTCTCATACAGTTGCTGGAGGATTATGCGGCGGTTGGAGACGAAACGGATCTCTTGTCGCAGGTGGCGTTCATTGGTTGACAGGTATTAAAAAAGATACCGGACTGCGTAAAATGTGGGAAGACGTAGGCGCCATAGATGAAAATACCGAAATTTTCAGTCATGACATTATCGCAACGTGTAAAAATGAGGGGACTTATTACCATCTATATGCCGATTTAACAAAATTGGAAGAGGAATTTTTATCTATTTCTCCGGAAGATGCGGAAGCGACAAAAGAATTAATCCGCACTATAAAACTACACCAGCGGCTTCCCGTACCGGTCGAAAAGCCGGAGGATTTTATGGAAGGAATGGAAAAACTCATCTTCTTCGCACCCTACATGAAAACGGAAAAAGCATTTCCCCTTGCAGGCATAAGCATTGCCGGTTATGTTTCACGTTTTCGTTCGCCTGTTATTCGCGAGTTGTTGTTATCTCTTGTTCCCAATACAAATGTCGGCGCGAAAACCCTGTTGAAGTGGCTTGCCATCAATACTGCCGGAGATGCAGGGTTCCCCCTTGGCGGTTTCGGAGCGATGGCGCAACGGATGCAGAATAAATTTGAAAAATTGGGCGGAAAGATATTTTTTGAATCTAAAGTAAAAAAAATAAATATAACAAACGGAGTAGCTACCGGCATAGAATTGGAAAACGGAACGGCAGTTTCTGCCGATTACGTCATATCAACGGCAAGTCCCGATGTTTTGCTCTGCGAATTGTTAGACGGCAAATATGAGGACGCTTATTTTGAAAAACGTTTGAATACTTCGATATGCGATTTCCGATTTCCGATTTCCGACTGTCGCATATCGGATATCGCACATCTCACATCTCATATCTCATATCCAACTTTTGCCCTGACACTCATTCCGTTAATCATTGATGCGGATATGAGCCAATTTCCGTGCAGGCTCTACTTTACGCCCAAACGGCCTGTTGTTGTGAATAAAACAGAGCTAAATAGTTTAAAAATAAACCATTACGGATATGACCCTGCTTTTTGTCAACATGGGAAAACATTGGCAGAAGTGCTTTTGCATTGTTCGGAATATGAGTATTGGCGCGATTTAAAAGCCTCATCACCACAAATTTATAAAGAAGCAAAAGAAAAACTTGCGGAACATGTTATTGCGGAAGTAGAAGCGGTATATCCTGAAATACAGGGTAAAATAAAACTGCTTGATGTCGCAACGCCCGTAACTTTTCAGCGTTATACCGGTAATTTCAGAGGCTCGTATGTGCCGTTTTGCACGATGCCGCACATCGAATATGAAAATCATTCGGGAGTAATAACGGGCATAAAAAACCTCTACCTCGCCGGACAGTGGGTTTTTCCGGACGGCGGTCTGCCAATGGCGGCTATCGGCGGAAAATATGCCGTACAAAGAATTTGTAAACAAGAGATATGAGACAAATAGATTTCCGATATGCGACAAGCGACAATAGAAAAGTCGCAAATCGCAAATCGCATATCAAAAAAAGAATATTAATTTATAATCAGAATAATCAAAAATGAACAAAGAATTGAAAGCATTTGAAGCACAAAAACTTGCGCATGAAATCTCGTTTGGGCCTGTTATTTTTCAGGTATCACGATTAATGGTAAAGTTTGGCATTATGCAGGCATTACTCGACAGCAAAGAGGGTTTGACACTTGAAGAAGTATCCAAATCGTCCGGTTTGTCCCGCTATGCTGTACAGGCTCTTTTGGAGGCTTCGTTCACCGCCGGTACGGTATTGCTCAAAGACGGACGGTACAGCGCTTCGAAAGTGGGTTGGTTTTTACTCAACGACCCGCTTGTGCAAGTGGATATGGATATGACGCACGATGTTATCTATCAAGGTTTGTTCCATTTGGAAGAATCCTTGAAAAGCGGCAAACCGGAAGGATTGTGGAAAGTATTCGGCGATTACCCGACCATTTACGAAGCCTTGTCGGTATTGCCTCCCGATGTACAAAGAAGCTGGTTTAACTGGGACCACTACTATTCCGACCAGTCATTCGACGAAGCCCTGCCCATTGTTTTTGCCAACGCTCCGAAACGCTTGCTTGATATAGGTGGAAATACCGGCAAATTTGCCTTGTGTTGTGTTGCATATAATCCTGATGTACAGGTTACTATAGTAGATTTACCGCAACAATTGGCGATGATGAAAGATTTCACGGCAGGCAAACCCGGCGCTGAACGTATTTCGGGACATCCGGCAAATATGTTGGACGAATCGGTAACATTGCCGAAAGGATTTGATGTTCTTTGGATGAGCCAGTTTATATCGGCTTTTTCTGAAGAAGAGCTGACGAGTGTACTTCGCCGTGCCGCAGATGCAATGGACAGCAATACACGGCTTTATATAAACGAAACATTGTGGGACAGACAGCGTTTTGGCTCTGCTGCTTACTGTTTGACACAAATCACACTCTATTTTTCCTGTGTGGCAAACGGCAACAGCAAAATGTACAACTCCGCAGACCTCATTCGCTGTATCAACAATGCAGGACTGACTGTGGAGACAATCCACGACGGGTTGGGCAAGGCGCATTCTTTATTGATTTGTAAAATTTGATATGCGATGTGCGACTTTTTCTCATATCTCATGTCGCATATCGAGTATCGGAAATCGGAAATCACATGATTAGAACAGTTTTACTCACTATACTCCAATGTTTTTTGCTGGCAAGCGGACAGGTTTGCTTTAAGTTTGCAGTCGAAAAAATAACGAAATTTCAATTTTCGTGGACGTATTTCGTGAATAGTGTTCTGACGAATTGGTGGCTGCTTATCAGCGGTATCTGTATAACTGTGGCAATGGTTTTGTGGGGTTACATCTTAAAACATTTTGAGTTTTCGGTTGCCTATCCGATTACCGCGTGTGCATATATTTTTGGTGTTTTGGCAGCGATTTTTATTTTCCAGGAAACAGTGCCGGCTACACGTTGGATTGGAGTTGCTTTGATAGTTTTGGGAGCGTTTTTTATTGCTAAATAAATTTGCGATATGCGATATGCGATGTGCGATGTGCGATGTGCGATGTGCGATATGCGACTTTTTCGCAAATCGCAAATCGCAAATCGTATGATTTATATAACAATGTTACTCTTAGCAACGTGTGGAAATATTTTTTCGCAAACCGGAAGAAAATTGAACGAAAGCGAAAAATCGACGTTTGAACAAAAGATGGTTGACCGTTTGAGGGAAATCAAAACGCTACAATGTGATTTTGTGCAGGAAAAAACTTCTGCGCTGGTAACAGAAAAGGCTGTGTCGAACGGTATTTTACTGTATCAATATCCGTTGAAGTTGCGTTGGGAATACTTGAATCCGACGCCATCAACCTTGATATTGAATGCTAACAACGCAGTATTGCTCAACAAAGACGGCAAAAGAACGGGCAACAACAAAATGATTAAGCAACTCGGCGGGCTAATAATCGGTTTAATCAATGGAGACGGCATCAAAAACAGCAAACAATTTTCTACCGAAGTTTTTGAAACAAACGGTCAATTTTGCATCGTATTTACACCCGTGCAAAAGCGGCTTCAAGAGTATTTCAAGTCTGTTGAAATGAAAATAGATAAAAATACTTTACTATCTCCCGAAATTGGATTGAATGAAAAATCGGGCGATAAAACGGTTATCTATATGAATAACAAAATATTAAACAAAGAAATCCAACAAAGTAAATTCGCGATAGAGGAATGACACTGTTGTTGATATATCAGAAAAAGTAGTATCTTTACGCTCCTTTTTTTGAGTAGCAAAGAGAAAAATGATTTTAATATTTTATTTTTTATGACAAGAATAGAAATAGACGAAAAAGTAAAACAATTCCTAATTGAAGATTTGGAAGTTGCGGAAGATGTAATCACGCCGGATGCCAGATTAAAAGACGATTTGGGTATCGACAGTCTTGATTTTGTGGATATTGTTGTCATTGTGGAACGTCTTTTCGGATTTAAAATTGTTCCGGAAGAAATGACAGGCGTAACCACATTACAGCAATTCTGCGATTACATAGAAAGAAAAGCAACTGTATAAAAAGAACTTACAATGCCTACACGACAATGGACGGGAGTTACAGGCGGTGGAACGTTGGGACAGAAGTTACTGATCATTCTGTTTGAATTTGTAAACGTAAAGGCAGTTTATTGGGTCTTGTGGTTGGTAGTGCCGTTTTATATGCTATTTAGCAGGAAATCGTATAAAGCAATTTATCATTATTTCCGGCGACAATGGGGTAGCCCGCCATTAAAAGCATTTTATAAAACATACCGCAATCATATTATTTTCGGGCAGTGTATGTTCGACCGTCTTGCTGTGTATGCGGGAAAACGAAACACTTTTAAATTGCAATTTACCGGCTACGAACACATTGAGCGTTTGATGCAAGATAAAAGTGGTTTTGTTGTGGCTACGGCTCATACGGGCAATTTTGAAATTGGCGGATATTTGACTCCGGAGCAAATAATGCAAAAAAGTACGCTCACGATGACTTTCGGAGGCGAAAGCGAAGTAATAACATCCAACAGGGCGCAACACTTAAATGCTAACGACATTACTGCCTTGAATAATTCTGCCGACATGTCGCATATATTTATCCTGCGCGATGCATTGCTTGCAGGACAAATGATTACTATGATGTGCGACAGGATGTTAGGTGGCGAAAAGAGTATAGAATGTTCGTTTTTGAATGGTCGAGCCGATTTCCCGCAAGGCGCATTTGCGCTGGCTGTAAGCGTGAATGTGCCGGTAATTGCCGTTTTTGTGATGAAAGAAAAACGTTCGGTTTATCATAGTTATGCTGCGCCGCTCAAAATAGACAATATAGATAAAATGAGCCGACAGGAAAAAATATCCGCTTATGCAAAACAATATGTTGCTGCATTGGAAACGGTATTGCGTAAATATCCTGAACAGTGGTTCAATTTTTATGAATTTTGGAAATCATAGTAATCAAAATAATCAATATTAAAATCATAGTTCAGACAATATGAAACTTTTCCCCGCATTAGAAAAACGTTACACCAAAGAAACCAAATCGGTTTTAGAAGCACAACGTTTGGCGCACGAAATTTCGCAGGCACCTGTTGTTTTTCAGGCATCACGATTGATGATTAAGTTTGGTATTTTGCAAATGTTGCTCGATTCCGAAAAGGGTTTGACGTTGGAAGAAGTTGCCGAAAAAACAAAACTTTCGCGTTATGCTGCGCAATGTCTGCTCGAATCGGCATTGACAATCGGCACGATTTTGATTGAAGATGAACGTTTTGTATGTTCAAAAGCAGGTTGGTTTTTACTAAAAGACCCGCTTGTAAAGGTCAATCTCGAATTTAATCAGGATGTAAATTATCTCGGACTTTTCCGCCTCGAAGATGCGTTGTTAAACGGCAAACCGGAAGGGTTGAAGGTGTTTGGCGATTGGGCTACCATTTACGAAGCCTTGTCGCAATTGCCCGAACAGGTGCAAAAATCGTGGTTTGCTTTCGATCATTATTACAGCGACCAATCGTTTGATGAAGCATTACAAATCGTGTTTGAAAACAAACCGAAAACATTGCTTGATGTAGGTGGAAACACAGGGCGTTGGGCATTGCGTTGCGTGGATTATGATGCCGATGTGCAAGTTACAATTATGGATTTGCCGCAGCAAATCGGGCTGATGAAAGAACACACCGCAGGCAAAAACGGCGCAAACCGCATTCACGGACACGGCTGCAATTTGCTCGACAAAAAAGTGCCTTTCCCTGAAAATTTTGAAGTGATTTGGCTGAGCCAATTCCTTGATTGTTTTTCGGAAGAAGAGGTTACGAGCATTCTCACAAGAGCTGCAAAATCAATGAACGCTGATACAAAACTGTACATTATGGAAACATTTTGGGACAGGCAGCGTTTTGAAACCGCCGCCTACGCTTTGGCGCAAATAAGCCTCTATTTCACCGCATTAGCCAACGGAAACAGCAAAATGTATCACAGTGAAGACATGATTCGCTGCATCGAAAACGCAGGTTTGGCAGTCGAAGAAATCAAAGACGGAATCGGTAAGGGACATTCGATAGTGGTTTGTAAGAAAAAATAATGGATGTGCGATTTTCGATATGCGACATGCGAAAAAACGCAAGTCGAGAATTGCAATAAGAATAAAAAAATAAATAATGTTAGCAAATAAATCGTCGCAAATCGCAAGTCGCAAATCGCAAGTCGATGTGTTAGATATAATTCCCCAAAAACCGCCATTTGTAATGGTGGACAACTTGCTTCATTGCGACCCGCAAACAACCAAAACCATATTGACGGTTCGAGAAGATAATATTTTTGTTATAAACGGAGTATTGGCAGAAGCGGGATTGATTGAAAACATCGCTCAAACCTGCGCCGCACGTGCAGGTAACGTAGGCAATGGAAAAGGTGATAACGGTGTGAAAATCGGTTTTATCGGCGCCATACGCAATTTGGAAATGGTACGTTTGCCAAAACTTGGAGAAACCCTTGTTACACAGGTCGATACGGTTCAAGAAGTTTTTCAAACGACCTTGGTCAATGCAACGGTAAGCGTTGGCGATGAAATAATTGCGTCCGGCGAAATGAAAATATCAATGACAGATAAGGAAATATGAAATTAACAGCATCAAAAGAGATTGAAGTCCGTTTCAGCGAGGTAGATTCGATGAATATTGTATGGCATGGCTCGTATGCCTTGTATTTTGAGGATGCTCGGGAAGCATTTGGCGAAAAATATGGGTTGAAATATCTTGATATTGCCGGTAACGGTTACTATGCGCCATTGGTAGATTTACAATTTAGTTACAAAAAACCATTGCTTTACGGACATAAAGCCCGCATAGACATCACCTATACAAATACTGAAGCAGCAAAGATTATTTTCGATTATGAAATTTTTGATGTCGAAGATAATTCGCTGATTGCTACGGGAAATTCTGTTCAGGTTTTTTTAGACAAACAATATCAGTTGGTTTGGACAAATCCGCCTTTTTACGAAGAATGGAAGAAAAATAATATGTTAAACAATTAGATTGCGATACGCGATGTGCGACTTGCGAAAGGGTCGCATATCGAATGTCGCAAATCGCAAATCACAAATCGCATGAATGTAATAATAAAAGAAAACAATGCCTTAGGTACTAACCACGAGCATAAGTTGTATTACTATTTTGACGGTAAAGAGTGGGTCAAAAAATGGGAAGTAAATGAAGATGCTGCCAGAATGTTGATGGAAAATCATATTGAGGAACTTGAACCTGTCCGCAACCAGGTACTTGCCGGCGAATTAAGCCCGCTTGCTTACCACATTGAGTCCAAACTTTTCAGTATCGGTATTCTGTCTTCCTATACAGGAATTTCAAAACGACACATTAAAAAACATCTGAAACCAAAAAATTTCAATCAATTAGACGAAGAAACCCTGAAAAAATATGCCGCAGCATTTGGAATTTCAGTTGAAGAATTTAAAAAAGTATGAATTATGACTATAAATTTTGAACATCGTCCGTCAGCGCATTGTGAAACAGGTGTAGTTTCCAATATGCTAAATTTCTATGGGTACCAACTGAGCGAATCAATGGTATTTGGTATAGGTGAAGGACTTTCCTTTATTTACATACCCTTTGTACCTTTCAAAGGCAATTCGTTAAAATTCGCTTTTCGCTCTTTTCCCGGCTCTATTTTTGCCTGTACAATGAAAAAATTAGGTGTCAAAGTAGGACTGAAACGCTTTTCAAACAAAGAAAACGCAATGAAAGAAATGGACGAATTGCTTGCCTCCGGAACCCCGGTAGGTAATGTAGTTGGTTTGTATCATCTCCCCTTTTCTCCAATTCGAGTTCATTTTAATGCGCATAATCTCTGTGTAGTGGGCAAGGAAGGCGATGAATACATCGTCAGCGACCCAAGTTGGGTTACCACATTGCTGAAAATTTCGTACAACGATTTAATGAAAGTTCGTTTTTCCGAAGGGATGTTCAAACCACAGGGAAAAATGTACTGGATAAAAGAAAAACCAGTTTCAACGGATGTACGTCCCGTTATTGAGAGCAGTATAAAAGCAACTTGCCGAAAAATGCTCGGTATTCCGGGTGTAGCCCAAATTGGAGTACGGGGTATTGCTACGCTGTCGAAAAAAGTACGAAAACTTGGGACAAAATACAGCGAAAAAGATGCCATGTTATATTTGGCAACTTTAGTACAAGCCATTGAGGAAATCGGAACAGGCGGTGCAGGTTACCGTTATATGTACGGCATCTTTTTGCACGAGGCGGCAGAAATGTTGAACGAACCGAAATTAAACG
>Ga0209628_10002192_pt1 | contig 13107 bp, 7 predicted proteins | sample TergutCu122P4_FD_187285 | JGI IMG/M metagenome (GOLD analysis project Ga0209628, IMG submission 187285) | Cubitermes ugandensis P4 segment gut microbial communities from Kakamega Forest, Kenya - Cu122 P4 (SPAdes) (version 2) | ecosystem: Host-associated > Arthropoda: Insects > Digestive system >...
GTGAATGTAGGTATTTGAATACCTACATTCACGCAGTGCACTCAGCTCGTGTCCTGACTACACACTACCGCAGCCAACACATCAGGCTAACACCAGACGCGGTTCTATTCAGTCTGTCTCCTGACGATGGGCATAATGATGCCCGAAACATGTTGAGTTAATCTAAAGTGAATAAACATCTTTACTTGTGTCATCCGTTGGTTTTTTCTTCTCCTACATAATCTATAGTTCGTAATGAAACTGGGTCACTTGCACTGTTTAGAGCATGATTTCTGCATAGCTGGTTATTTACTGCCCATTTTTCTAAGCTTGACTGAGTTCAACATAGATTCTCATAAGTGCTGATTTTCTGTTTTTATGCAGACCTTACAGACACATGGCAAAGTTATTGTCTTGGAATAAATGAATTTTCCCACCAGAAAATTTCTTACATTCTTTGTAATGGATGATAGGTATTCGTATGCTATTTATCTCTTTGTCTGGAACATAAATAAATGTTGCAAGGAATTCAATCAGGTTAGCAGGCAGGTAACAATCCATAGCTCATCCTTTGTTCACCAAAAACAGCTGACGAACCCGTAAAACCATTAGCTGTTTGTGCACTATGGCATTTCCCTGCATGAAAGGTCCATATGAGTTTTCCTTTTCAGTCAGTTGATCAAGAAGAGGCACCAAAATTAGTCTTATGTATTGTTTGAAATTTATTGTTATGTCAGAGAATGACCCTCTTATTTTGTGAGTGGTAATTTCACATAACATCCTTACTTGTTAATCGCGTAGAGCCACCTGATGGCAGCATGAGGATTTTCTGTGGACCAGTATCTATTCTTTTAACTCCCAATTAATGTAAACCACGATTCATTGGAACAAAATGTAGGTTGTGCATCATGAAGACAAACGCAGGTTCTTGAAACAAGCTGCAGTATCACATTCATGACTCACAGTCTAGAGGCAGAATACTTGGTACATCTGTCATCCTGTAGTGTTACAACTGTAGCAGGTTTGCTGCACTGTGGACATTGAACTTTGAATAGCCAAGTGACATAACAGCTTTTTCAGCCTTGATTCAAATCAAGCACCAGTGCAATCAGGTTTTTCTTCAGATACTCCATGTCATTTCATCTAACAGTGATCCTGTTGCATTATATTTTGCCACTGTTCTGCAATTGCATTTTTAATGGGACCACACTTTCAGGGAATTTTCTGTGAAACTTGCTTTCCATCATGGTTTAGTGCTTTACAAAACGTATCATATATAAATACTGTTTGTTCAATACTATATTTTGTGTTTTTTCCACAACACAACATAACACAGTCCTGTCACATGCATAGACACATTCATTGTTTCAAGAATGACTTTGCCTTTGCCTAAAGCAATGGGGAATCTATGTTCACTTGTCAAGGTGGGAATAGCCTGCAAACATTCGATTTGAAAGCCATCAGCCTCGTGATAAAACTGGAGGTACAATACTTGTTAAAATACTGGACATTGAACCTTCAATTCTCAGACAGAGATATGTTGAGAAACCCAATATACAAATATATTTTATAATTCCTTCATGTCAGGCTGTTACATTGTAGATACCCATCATCCTGATAATGCTCGTATGATGAATGGATGAACATCACCAGTCCTAGTGTAAGGCACACCAGGTTCACAGCTGGAATACCAATGGATCTAAAGACTAGAAGTGTACAGTCACTTGGGAGTGTCCTAAACTTGATGTTTACGGGATGAAAATCTCAGGTCTTGGTGATTAAATATCCAAGATGCTTTGATTGTAGGCAGATTGTGTCAGTTGGTGAACAGTTGATGCAAGTTTTCAGGATTTCAAAGCAGGGAAGTTGAGGTCTTCATATCCATCTGGGATATTGTGCTCTGTCACTAGGTGTTTGTTGCCAAAAATTTTGAGACTGCATGGTGATCTCACCTTCAAGGGTTAAATGTTCGGTGAAGAAATGAATTTCATTGGACATTTGAGCCTTCAAGTTGAGACCATTGTCCATTCTTGAAATGTTGAGCAGCAAACACATAGTGGCAGAGTGCAATGCTGCAGAATGATGAATTCCTCCAGTACTCACCTATGTTTTGGAGGAACTTGCCACATCCATCTTCAGGGTTGTCCAAGAAGACCCTCCATCTCTTAGGTGGTATAAAAAAGAGTACTTTTGAGCTTCCCTGAAGATAGAGGCAGCAAGCTCCTCCAAATTGGCAAATGTTTACCACTGAACATTATGTCATGTGAGAAAACTTGAATCTTTATCAGCACTGCGTAGGAACCTTGTGTCTTTCTATCTGTACAAATTTCGAACCTTTATTTTGAATTTAAGCATACCAAAAAGCCATTTGGAAATTTGGAAATTCGCAAACTGTAATTGAAATTTGCTGTTTCATACATAAAAATGTTGGTCTTACCAAGTTTTAATTTGCAGTACATGTCAAAAAATCTGTTTTATCTTCTGAACTCCTAACAGAAAATACTGACTTCATTTTGTAATACTAGAAGTCAGCTTAATTACAAGACAACACCTTGTGTACTAGAATCAGCTGTGACCACAAAAAGCTGCTATACCATGTTCATTAGCCTCAAGGACAAAATTAAATTCTTTTCTTCTATAATTTCATTGAACATAACTACAGGAAAAACATAATGATGGAATTTTTCAGTAAAGAATAAATTGACAAATACTTTAATTTACCAAGTCATAATTTTTCTGTTACATTTTGGCTCTGTCAGGTTCAGATTTCCATTCTTAAGGCCAAAATTGGCATTGATTTTAAAAGTTGTGTGTTCCTCGTGTATCTTGAACATAGAATGTAACATTTTATTGGGTTCCATATGTGCAATTGTCATTTCTGGGCCTGCAATACATGTGCTTTATCTCACAAGAAGTACAGCATACAAAATGTAATTGATAGTCCTTATTAAAAGTTCCATTATTTACAAGTCAGGCTGGAGGTCTCTTTGCGTGTGTACACATGAGTGATAATTAGGGGCACTGGTGTGTACCAGATTTACAGTTTCTAATTTAAACTGGGCTGTGCATAGTAAATATCTATACATAGCCTTAATTGTATGCTTTAGATCCCTTGGTATATGGCTAGACTGTTGTTGCCTTAAGCTTATGTACAAGTCTGTCATCATTGTTGCATATTTGTGTCCAGAATTTTATTTTCCAATAGGGGCACACAAATTTAGAGTGAGAAGATTTATTTTTGGAATGGTTTAGGTGCTACAGTACCAAGATTCATTGTAATTTGTACAGTGTTATTTGTTAGTGTGTATATCAGTTAGCAAGACAAGATTGTTATACTTAAAGAGTTGTTTGTGTTTATAGAGATGCTGTTTGGTTCAGTATGACTTGTGTGTAAAAGTTAAAGTTTAAAGCCTCTTATTTAAAATCTCTTAGTGTATAAATGCAGACCTTATTTACTGTACTTCACAGAACTCCTTGGATTTTGAATAGGAATTCCTGCTGGACTTGTCTGCCGTCTACTGTGCAGTGTGCATTGGTAGTTGTAAACCAAACAACTACACACATGTGCTGTGTACAACACAGAAGGGCGAAGACCTCATCAGCCCTGTGGCAGAAGCCTGCAATCTCGCATAACATACATCTTTTCGTAGAATTGCATTTTGGCCTTGCTGTATGTCTGGTAGTGGTGTTTTTAATCTGGCACATATCTGTGTTTTGTTCAGAAGTTACGGTGCCATGCCCATGACAAATATTTTCCAAGTACACTCAGTAATTGCATGAGCATTTTGTCACGGGAGACTGTTGCCAGCACGAAGCACCAGAGAGCAGATGGCCAAAATATATTTTGCGCGTGATTATTACATATGCTGCCTTTTGGCTTGTCTTAACTTCCCAGAAGTTGGAATAGACTGCTTGTATATGGACATGTATTATTTTGGACAAACATGTTACTTCAGAATAATCATATGATTCTCCTTAAAGTTATGCTGTTAATATACAGTCATATTTCGTAACCAAACAGCATTTCTAGACTGAATACATTCCAATATTTATGGTTCAGATTTGTTTGCATCTCTAATATGTGTTGTCTGAACAGAAAGGTAACAGTTTCGTTTTTACCCAAGGCTGACGTGTTGAATAAGTTAGAAATGTTGATCCAAGCATGCAGATCATTGATTGTTTTGAGACATTTTACAGCAGAACATATATTTGAAGTTTATGTCTTGTGCAGTGCTTGAATTTCGCAGTGCACATCCATTATTGGCAATTTACTGAATTTATGCCAGCACACAGCTGACATGTGTGGCCCAATAGCAGTGACATTGGTTGAGGATGGGGTCCTTTGACAAGCTGTTGTAAGCTCTGTAATTTACAGTTTTCTTGCAGAAAAGCTGGGGAATTTCTTGACTAGGTGAGCAACTTTAGTTTCCCAAGGAGTTAGTGGAGTTAGAGTTAAAGGGTTTATATTACTTTTAGCCAAAGTAAGGTATGTTGTTGCAACAACACTAACTTACTTTACTTGATTGTGAATTTTGTTACTTTGTAATTTATGTTGCAGTAGAGTACCAACTGCCCATGTCACAAATATTGTTTTGTTTAGGACTGACACATTTCAGTGCCTATATTATGTCCATCTTTAGTGTCTTCTACAATTGTAGGTTATGTTTGTCACATGCCCATTCATTTCATTCTCCTTGACACGTTCGCTGCCTGATAGCAAGGCGTATTATAACGAATTGGTTTTCCAACTTTGTAATACGAACCATTGTAAAGAAGGTGAACTTGAGCTAAGTAGTAAGAGCATTCACTTTTACTTACCACATCACTTGATCACCACACAAACTTTACCGAGTGATTGTTATTACAATTTTCTGAACTGCCTGTCTGTACTGGCAGTGATGAATCTGAAGTTGCAGTCACGGTTTATTTTCCAGAGATTAGCACATTGCCTGAATGCAGCATGTTCGACATTTCATGAAAACAAAATAATGTTCCATGGTCTGCATGTGAATTTGAATAACTATAAACTAGCGGAGATAATTTTTGCCACTGATGCAGAATTTTACTTAGTAGGAATTCCATTATGATAATAAAAGGATTGAAGTCCATTACATCATGCAGATGCATTCAGCCCTTCTGTAATTCTGGTCTTTGGGTATTTAATGCACAAGAAAATATGTGAAATTGTGATTTATGAGTATGTGCATGACATAAAATTACTGTGTCATCCAGGGAGAGGTTATATGATTGCAGTACTGAGTGGAGTGACATGTCTTGCCTTATTGTGTAGGAACATAAAATAAAAAGTAGTTGAATTGGTTCTGGATGATTTGGAAAGTTCCATTATGTGGAACTTTACAGAGGCCCAGTATGTTGTGTTTTGCCTACCAGCAGCACTCAGTGCTGATTCTGAGAACTCAAAATGCAGAAGTTGGTCAGGAAAAACTATTTAGAGTGTAAACGAACAGTTGTGATGGGGGCAGCAAAATGTGTCCTGGTGTACTGTTGGTGTTTTGTAGACTGCATGTGCACCATGTTACATAAGTAGTGATGACAAGGGAGCAGAAGGTGTGGTGGGGACAACAGGACAGGGTATCAAGTGGCAAATTAAATGGTCGGGTCTGTCAATGATGTTGCGAGGTTATACATAGGTATAACTTTCTAATATTGGGAAACTTGCAATATCCAGTAAATATTTGATCCCAGAAGTAGCTTATACTGAATTTTATGTTGCTCATGAATGAAATAAGTAATAGAAATTTTGAATTGCATAAAGATATTTTTAGTTACAAGAATGATCTCTCACAGGGACTAAAGTCAGCCTTGGGTGTAAGCAGGAATTGTATTCCTTTTACCACGCATATTCTTAAATAATGTGTCTGGTTGCTTTATATTGTTGTGTTAAAGTGATTTCTGTATGTACAACTAGCATCACTTGGAAGTTGCCTGTACGTATTGCACCGTACAGAATGTGACTACACTGTTGTAATGCCGTACTGTGCCCCACCTCTTAGTGTATATTTCTTATGTATGGGAGACATTTTTTAGTACTGTTGGATGTAATGGGAATATCTGTACCTTCAGCTGTGGGGCTTCTGTTTGAGTAGGACATCAAAACAGACTCTCATTTATTGTGGCTAACAGTAAAGCAGCATTAGAACTTGATGTGTTTATACCCATACTCACCCATTGAAGTCACTTAGACAGTAAAGCTGCTGGTTTTAAACTGTACAGTTACAAATGATTCCAGAAGATGCTTAAGAGATTTTTGTTTGCAGTATCATGTCCAGAATACTTTGAGTGCATTGCCCAGTTGGTACTGATGGATCTGCAGGAGTGAAGCTGTGCTGGATGTAACAGATGTATCACCTCTTTGCAATGCTAAAGTTAAGACTGCCCGTAGCTCTGTCTTCATCCTCTTTGTTGCTTTTACATTTTGTCACTTGTTGGAGTTTCCAGTGTACTTCTCCTCTGTGCAACTCCAACAGCGCTGTTGGAATTTTAGATGTTTAGGAAATCAAGTGACAAATGAGGCAGGATGCATAGTAATCAAAACAAATTGTGTTAGCTCTAGCACCAGAAGCCTTCCCTTATGTTTAATCTGTGCAAATGTACAAAGTTTCAAATGATGGTCTTGTGGGTTCTTACACTGTTCAGTAGAGCGGTTTTTTTTTTGTTTCATTTTGGAGGAGAGTGCTGCCTCCTTTGTCAGGGTTACTTTCAGTTCAAATATCATCCTTTGAAGAACATCTGCCATGAAAACCTGCAAACTTATATTTGAATTTTATTATTTCCAACAGACGTAAGATATATGTATATTTGAAACTAGAATGTATACTTTTGCATTTAGGCACAAAATTGGTATAGTAAATAGGAAAACAATGAAAGCAGCATGTGTCAGTGTGACTGCTCAGAACAGGAATTTTTTTTGTTCTAAGTTCTGCTGTAAAAAAGTACTGTGGTTTGTTATGTTTCACTTTTTGTACATAAAGTGGGACATGAAACAGTGGTTGTGGATTGAGGTTGTTTCAAGTACAATGATACGTGTTTCTTGACATCTCAGTCATGTTATTTTCAGTAGTCTCTAAAGAGCCTGTGAAGTATGTACAGTATTTATTATTGTGTATAATTTATTTTTTGGGTGTTCAATACTTTTGGGTGGCTTAGTTACATGTTAATTCCAACTAATATTGATTGACCCACAGCATAATTGAGCAACTGTTAGTGTCATTCTTGCAACAGTCTGTGTGTATCACTAAGACTATGTTTTTTGCTTCTGTTCCTTTCATAACAAAATGAAATGTATATATTCAAGTCACTATAGTGTACTGATCTGATTGGCACATAATCCGTCCAATTGTAGAATTATAGCAGCTTTGGCAAATATATATATATATATATATATATATTTTTTTTTTCTTTCTTTAGAATACATAGTTCAGTTCTAAGCTTATTTTTCTATCAAAATGAAATACAGCAACAAGGGACCAGCGTCTGAAATACCTTACTAACTTGAGGAAATTTAAGGAGGAAATATTGTGTTTTCCTTTCTCTGTATGAAATAAGTTCTTTCAATTAGGACTCAGTTTCAGGGTCACAGTAAAATAGCTCAGTTTGAGATGGGATGTTGGTGACTTAGTACAGATGTGTTCCATATTTAGATGGGTTGTGCTATGTTGTGAAGCTGTATCAATGAGTTGCACTTACAGAACTACTACGTCAGTACAGTAAAGTACTGTTGTACTGGGAAACAACAGATTAGGAACGTCATTAATTAATAAACATATGAAATACTTAATTTGTTTTCAGTAGTAACACATTATCGTTTAGCTTTGGCATTGATGTAATCAAAACAAAATCCAGCCAAATTATAGTGATAATAAAAATGTTGGGTGGTCATGGACCAAACCCTACTTTTAAGTTGGCCAATGCATAATTTTAAATCACCAAGTAATATTCATAGTTATTTAATATGCATTATTTTTAGTGCATCCTTATGTAAAGAACTGTATTTTTAATTTTTTGGAAAAGCTTGTGGGGTGGGATGAAGGGTTTTCATGAAGTTCTGGAAAATGTGTCTCAGGAATACCTTGTAGTGTAGTGATGTCTCATGTGGGGTAAATGTTTTGACAGTGCTCTTGGTTCTTGCTGTGACAACTGTATCCAGTATGTTCTACTGAATTTCCGTAACAGATAACTGGTTTATGGATGCTCCTTGTTGTGATACTGTAATTACCAGAATGGTAAGATGTTTTCACTTTTTCATTCTCCACATTCAGCGTAGATCAAGAACACCTTGGTTTCTTTTCAGAAACTTAGTTAGAGAGGGGTAAAAAATCATTAGGAAGACCACATGTCAGTACTTTGATACAGTAATCAGCTGTGTTGGTGGCTTAAGTGGTAATATCTTAACCCTTTTTTTAATTTTTTTTATTAATCCCTCCATGCATTATGATATAATTGTTACAAATTAGACCAACGAAATGCACACACTTTAATGTAATTGACAAAACTCCTACATCTTTCAGCCCTCACTGTCCCACCATTAGGGAGCGCTACTGTACAAAACAATTGCTAGTCCATGCTTTCTTCCCCAATATACGGAACTGTGGTGAGATCATCAGTGTGTGATTTACAGAGGCAGATATGTACATAATAATTGGAACAGCCTGTGGGTTGGAGTGTGTTCACGGTACCATATATTGGAGATGATAGTATGGCCTAGTGATGGATTTGTGCAACTGCACTCTGTGATGTTGGGCCGAAACGTAAGAGTTTAGTGAATTAAAACATTTAGGGCCATGCATTTTGTTGGTCTAATTTGTAATGGTCTTCATCTTATAAAATTTTAATTCAGTGTTCAAAACAATTTTTATGGGCTCACAGTTTGTTGGTTTGGGAAGGGGAGAGGTTTAAGCCTGTGGTCTGTCTTTGTGTGTGTGTGTGTGTATATATATATATAGCTGCACTTTCTTTATTCCAAGGGACTGAGCATCAGACATCAGACTAATGATGACATGATACTCTGCAATTTCTTTTGTCTTAGCCTTTATGAAGTCAGCAAAACCTCCCAGTCCATTTGTGACTCCCAATGGGTCTGTGGATTGAATGATTTCTCATGAATTTCCTAGTCGTTTCAGGTGTTCCTTTCACACAGGCAGATTCTTTTGTAACTAAATAATTAAACCAATGCCACATTGCAGCATTCTTGATAAGCCATTTGTCATAGGATTCCGTTCTATCTAGTTTGTAACTCGGTGAGTTGTTATGTCATTTGCAGCAGAATTATGGGACATAATATTATTATAGCTTCAGTCTGTTTTGTTTTGTGTTTGCTCTTCAGTCTCTGATTTGTTATAGCTTTCATTATATTAACTATAGGGGACTTAAGCATGGAACAGTAGCCCTGATAGAAAGACCTGTACCTTACTGGTATAGTACTTCATCTATAAATCAATTAGTAGTTGAAATTTTGTCTTAAACATAACTACCCAACTGCAGTTTGTCATGAAAGTTTCTTGTCATAAAGCCCATGCCTGCTATAAAAGTGCTGCAATGCTTGTGTCTTAACATAGTAATGGTTTTATTAATATTTGTTCATGGAATATTTTACAAGCTATGCTATCTGCAGCATATCATTTGTGAATATAATTTGAATTCCAAATCCACTCACACTTGTATGACCTATTCCTTTGTATGTAATATATTTTCATAATCCTAAACACAAACTGGAAGCCAATATTGTGTTAAATTCAAATACATTCCATTATTTAAAACAAATACTTTCCAGTGATGCTAATGTATGTTGCTGTAACTGTTATGTTATTTTGATACTACATGGTAATAAGAGAGTGGGTGTGCAATATAAACTGAAGTTTTCTCATTATTTGCTGTACATTATGGTCCAGAATGAAGTGTAACTGTTTTCCATTTTTAGTGCATTGTCTGCTGGGCTTTTTACAGAATGATGATACTGTAGCTTATCAGATATTTCTTCAACGATGCATTCCATTAAAGGTTGTATTAATTAAGAGGTTTTCTATTTACTACTGCCATCTCTTTTGTTATGTCTGGAACTCAAGAGTTCAATATGTCTCATATTATGAGGGACCTGCATGTAATTGGTAATTGGTGAATCAAAGTGTGCTTATTCACAAAAATTAATGTTGTCTAGAGTACTGAAAGAAAATTCTTAAAAGGAATAATCAAATTGGCCTTCTGTTTGAAGAATATAAGGTCTTGTTCCAACTGGAAATCACTAAAACTGGCAGGAAGTGCTTAACATTGCACACTGCCCATGTAGCTATTTCAACTGCTTGTCGTCCAGTCATTACTTCCTTGATGTTCTGCATCCTGTGTAAACTATATACAGGATCATTTTATTTCATTAGAACAATGGATAAGTGTGTTGCTTTTGACACAGTGGGTAACATTGTAATGTGTTGGATTTTAAATATCCCAGTCAGTTAGGTAATCATACAAAAATATACACAAGGGTAGTGATTAAAAATTGTGGGTTAGTTCCTTGTCAAAGTTCAGTAGTTTGATGTTTTCTTGTTTTTATCTTCCTTCTTCCGGGTATTACAGTCTATCGAACTGCCATTACGTCATGTAAATTTCATTTCCAAATTGAAAATTCTTTACTGTATTTTTTTGTGTCACTTTACATCACATAAAAGTCACATTACTTGACTGGTTGAAAGCTCAGTGGTAACTGTATGTGCCACCTGTTTCAGCATTAAGGAATTCCATATTTCATCAACAGTTTCATTATTGTGTTCTGTGTGACTGAGATTACAAATTGCAGTATTTTCCTAAACATCGGGTGTAGACCGAACTTTTTTCTGTGGAATAGGAATGCAGTACGTCAGTATGTGCAGTGGATGCTTCAGATGGTTCAGTACTTCAAATGTATGCACATGGTATGCAGTGTTCTAACACAGTTTTTATCTTTGACATCCCATTGTGTTGCATAAATTACAAAATAGTTGTTAAGTACCATCAATACAGCTAATTTTATTACATTATATAAATGTGTAGCTGCATGTTTCAACCATTACATGGTCATCTTCAGGCCATTTCTGTACATAAAAACCAATTTACAGTTGCAAACATTATATATGGGGTCAGATTTGGTGTTACAAAATACATGACCTTAATTTTTTGTAAAAAATAAGGTATCTTTAGCATAAAAATTTGCAGTGCTGCAGTTTGTTGTGTTCATAAAAAGTAGTGTCATTTTAATGTGGTGTGTGATGGTATGTGGAAGGTATCCATTGATATGTTGGCATGAAACATATTATCTATATTCCGTCTTATGTTTCGGGGATGGTTTATTTACATGTGTGCTTGTTTTTCATCGAAAGAGAAACATTTAATGGTTGAAACATTTCTCCACATATTTATGTATAATGCAATATAATTTGTTGTGTTGATTGTAATTAAAAACCGTTTTGTTTCATGGGTAACATACGTTTTCAAGTAACACTTCATTTTTAACATTTGAAATCAGGAGTTTATAATCTTTGCCTGTGTGAGCTTACCTCTCATCATGATTGGTTTTACTGCACACCATTTTTAAAGTGGTTCCATTCCACTGTCATATTTCTACCACACCCTTTCATCACTTATGCTACTGACTGCAATGAAAAGGGCTTTCAGTCTTGGCAACATGTGATTGATGCAAATGTGTGAAGTAGGAAAATTGTGGGAGCATGGTGATGCTAATTGTTCTCACATCTTCTGTACCAGAAGAGACCACTGTCACTCTAGCAGGCAATTTCAGATGACACTGGCATGTAGCATTTGTGTACAGTCTTCTTGACACTATGCCTTCCTGGAATTCAACTTGTACACCGGTCCCATTATGAGCTACAAATGGTGTACCATAATTTTCCATTTATTGTTGGCAGTCCATGTCATTGTCCTGTCTTCAAAGGTTTCCTTGTTTGTGACATAAGTCTCTGAGATGATTGTACCAAGTTGTGCACAGACCTCGTAGTTTGCTTGCCGTTCAAGTTGCGCCACACTGGTATATAAGGTTCTGATAAAGAACAGAATTCACAAAGCTGATCAGGCTGTGGTGTCTTTCAGGTTTTGCTGTACACTAACTGAATGTTCATGCTTGAGTAAATTGCACAGTCCACATTTCCCATTATATCCTTGCATGCTGAGATATGGAGATACAGGCAATGTCTGTAACAAACATTTACATTCCTGTGGGCTTTACCATGTGTAGTATCTTATCAGGTATGGAATTCCTGTGATAATTGTTGTCTTACATGTCATATTGTACCTAATTGGCATAAGTCAGGTAATAGTTTTGGATAAATTGGATGCAATTTAAATGATATATACATTCATGTCATAACATTGAAGAAGTTTTGTGCCTGCATACTTAATCTTTTACTTTGTTTCAGTTGATGTTTCAAATAAATTAATTATTCCATTCATAGACATGCAGTACTTTGTTACTTGTAATATCAAAAGATATAATTTGACTTATATGTGAGAAAATATAATATTTTATTATGAATTTTTTGTATTGTGTATTTTCCATTTGGTCATTATTGCTGCCAGCATGTGTTATGCCATTCTGTTTCAAATGCCTGTGTAGTGTCATGCCATACTTTTGAATGTTTACACTTCTTATAAATTGATCGCTACCCAATTAAGATTCTACATGTATTTCTGTATTTGCTTCATTTAGAGTTAGGGCCAGTTATGTTATCAGATCAGTTGTCATATAATCTTTCTACTTTTTATGCACCATGTTGGTTCATATTAACAGAAAGGTAATGCAAGTGCAAGTGTTTGAGTGACTTGCTTCTCTGGTCCATGTTAATCAGATTGACAGAATGAATTATCCAAGCATAACTGCTGAGGATATAAATTGTGTGCAGTGGAATATTCATACTTGTCTGAGGTAGACTGTGTTTTGAATAGGAGGGTTTTCTCAATTGATTAATCATTGTTACTTCATTCAGTAAGTGTGTCAGTTGTGTGACCAATCCTTGATATCAGTTACATTATTATCAACTGTGGTGAATGTGACACAGTTTTTGTATTTCTCTCTTTCACACATTCTCTCTCTCTCCTCCTCCTCCTCCTCCTCCTCCCCCCCCCCCC
>Ga0209628_10002193_pt1 | contig 13104 bp, 15 predicted proteins | sample TergutCu122P4_FD_187285 | JGI IMG/M metagenome (GOLD analysis project Ga0209628, IMG submission 187285) | Cubitermes ugandensis P4 segment gut microbial communities from Kakamega Forest, Kenya - Cu122 P4 (SPAdes) (version 2) | ecosystem: Host-associated > Arthropoda: Insects > Digestive system...
CCTGCGTTCTTCACTCGGGCGATAGAATACCGCAATTTTTATGTAGGTTAGCGCTTATGCGCCTGCGCGGGAATGACGATGGCTACGGCTATCGCATTGAAATAGAAACGGAATAACCCAGGATTTCGTCGTCGCTGCGCTGATCTGGCAAAACGCGGGCCGGCAGCGCATCAACCTCGCGCGCCAACATCGCCAGCCGTTCGCGCCGAGGCGCCTCCTTGCGCTCGATGGCCGGGCCGCGCAGTCCGGCGAGCGAAAGCAAGCCCTCCCGCAACACATCGGGGACGGAGACGCCTTCGGCGGCGGCAATTTGCCGCGCCAGACGCTCCACTTGAATGTCTTCGATCACGATGGCCATGATGCTCTCCCGTTAGTCACCCGGCCATTGAAGATTGCTACGTAGGGGCACGGCATGCCGTGCCCCTACACGGTTTCCGCCACGAAACAGTTCAATATTCAATGGCCGGTTCAATAGCCAAGCGTAGGATGGTTGTCCTGGCGGGATAAATCAAGGGATATGGGGCGGGCCTCGACCCGCCGATCCCGCATCCACCCAGATTTTCCATTTCGTATGCGCTTGACCCTCTCCCCAACCCCTCTCCCACGAGTGGGCGAGGGGCTTTTTCTCCCCTCGCCCGCTTGCGGGAGAGGGGATTTTCGTGGCGCCGGACATGACCAGGCAGGCGGGCAAGCCGCAAAAAACCGTTCAACCTAAAAACCGTAGTTGGACGCGCCCGAGCGGGCCGTCATCGGGCGGGCTGGCAAGGCGCGACGACGCGGCAGGCTCGCGCCTGCAAGGAGGAGCAACGCCGCCAGCGCGGCCGAGGGCGGCCTGATCGGGGGCGTAGCGACCTCACCCAAATGGTGACGGTCATCGAAGCCAGAAAAGGTGGTATTCATGCGGATTTCTCAAGGATCACAAGCGGTCAACTGCGGTTTTTAGGTTCAATGCAGCGCCTGGCCCGCGCTTTCGGCGAACAGGGCGGCGATGTCGTCCGGGGTGAAGCGGTATTCGCGGTTGCAGATGTCGTCGCGGATCAGGATTTCGCCGTGTTCGGCGAGGATGCTTTCGGCTTCCCGCCGGCCCAGGGCGCGGATCATGCCGCGTATTTTTTCCCGGTCTTCCGGGCAGTGGTATTGCACGGGCCGGGCGTCGAACAGGCGCAGGCCGCGCGCCGCCATGTCTTCGTGGAACAGCCGCGTGAGCAGCGCTTTGGCGTCGAGCTCGAGCAGTTCGGCGGGCTTGACGGTGGCGGCGAGTCGTTCGATGCGGCGCCAGCCGTCGGCGTCGCGGGCGTCGGCGTCGGGCAGTTTTTGCAGGAACAGGCAGGCGGCGGCTTGCGGGGCGGCGGCGGCGATCAGCCGCGAGGGCTGTTGTTCGGATTGTTCGAGGTAGTGTTCGAAGATGGCGGCGATGCTGCCGCCGTTCATCGGCACGATGCTTTGCCAGGGCTGGCGGGCGCCGGGCAGGTCGAGGCTGATCTGCAACTGGCCGCCCTGGCGGGCGCCGAGCAGGTCGGGCGCCGGGGCTTCCGGCACTGCGGCGGCGCAGCGCGCCATGCCGCGCATCTGGAGTCGTTCGTTGCAGTCCATGACCAGCAGGCTGATCGGGCCGCCGCCGCGCAACTGTAGCGTCAGGCGGCCCGGCTGTTTCAACTGGCCGGCGACCAGCGCGGTGACGGCGGCGGTTTCGCCGAGCAGCCGGGCGGCGGCGCTCGGGTAGCCGCGGCCTTCCTGCATCTGCCGCCAGGCGTCGCCGAGGCGCACGAAGGCGCCGCGTATGTCGAGTCCTTCAAACAGAAAGCGGCGGACGAAGCTGTCGCTCATTTGAGTTTTTCCGCATAGCTTTCCGGGGTGAAGCCGACCAGCAGTTCATGTCCGGTATCGAGCACCGGCCGCTTGATGAGGGCGGGGTATTGCGCCATCAGCCGCAGCGCCTTGGCGGCGTCGACGTCGGCGCGCTCGGCTTCGCTCAGTTTTTTCCACATCAGGCCGCGCCGGTTGAGCAGGGTTTCCCAGCCGGCCCTGGCCGACCAGTCCGGCAGGCGCGCTGCGGCGACGCCGGCCTTTTTGTAATCGACGAATTCATGGGCGATGACGTTGTCTTCGAGCCAGGCCAGCGCCTTTTTCATGGTGTCGCAGTTCTTGATGCCATAAATGCGGATCGTGGGCATTCCGGTGCTCCGTTGGGGGATGGTGGATTATCCCAGCTTTGCCGGCGCGCGCCGTATCATTCTCCTTCCTGCCTCGCCCGGAGATTGCCATGTCCCTTCTGTTCAGCCCCTTGCAACTGCGCGCCGTGACCCTGCCCAACCGCATCGGCATGCCGCCGATGTGCCAGTATTCCGCCAGCGGCGGCCTGGCGAACGACTGGCATGTGCAGCATTACGGCAGCCGCGCCGCCGGCGGCGCCGGGCTGGTCATCGTCGAGGCCACCGCCGTGCTGCCGGAAGGGCGCATCTCGCCGGGCGACCTCGGCCTGTGGGACGACGCCCAGATCGAGCCGCTGGCCCGCGTCGCCCGCCTGATCGCCGCCCAGGGCGCCGTTCCCGCCATCCAGATCGGCCACGCCGGGCGCAAGGCCAGCGTCGGCCTCGGCTGGGAGACGCAGCGCACCCTGACGGCGGAAGAAGGCGGCTGGACGACCGTCGCGCCGTCGAACAGCGCCTTCGAGGGCTACGCCGAACCGCGAGCGCTCGACCGGGAAGGCATATCGAGCATCGTCAAAGCCTTCGCCGCCGCCGCCCGGCGGGCGCGTCAGGCCGGTTTCCGGGCCGTCGAAATCCATGCCGCGCACGGCTACCTGCTGCACCAGTTTCTATCGCCGCTCGCCAACCGGCGCGACGACGACTATGGCGACGGCTTCGCCAACCGCACCCGCCTGACGCGCGAGGTAGTCGCCGCCGTGCGCGCCGCATGGCCGGATGAACTGCCGCTGCTGATCCGCCTGTCGGCCACCGACTGGATGGACGGCGGCTGGGACGCCGAGCAGACGGTCGAACTGTGCCGCCAGCTGAAAACGGCTGGCGTCGATCTGGCCGACATATCCACCGGCGGCCTGGCGCCCAACGCCAAGATTCCCGCCGGGCCAGGCTTTCAGGCGCCCTTCGCCGCGCGGGTCAGGACGGAAGCCGGTCTGCCCGCATCCGCCGTCGGCCTGATTACCGAACCGGCACAGGCCGAGGCCATCCTCGCCGAAGGCCGCGCCGACCTGGTGTTGCTCGGCCGCGAATTGCTGCGCAATCCCTTCTGGCCGCTACAGGCGGCGCAGACGCTGGGCGTCGAGGCGGCCTGGCCGAAGCAATATTTGCGGGCCAGGCCGATCAGGCGTTGAGCCATTGCGTTTGCGCTTCGGCGCGCAAGATATGCCGTCGTTCCCGCGCAATGACGCGAACGAAGGCTGCTTTGTAATCACCTGAGGCAAAACCGCCCTAAAGCCTTTCCGAGGCGCCCCCCGCCTGACCAACCAGGCGCTTGACGACCTCCATCGGCAAAACAGCCCGTAGCGACTCCGGCAGCCGAACGAATCCGTGGGCGACATAGAAACTGGCCGCACGCTCGTTGATCGCGTCCACCATCATCATGGATGCTCCAATCGTCGCTGCGGCTGCGTAGACGCGATGCATCGCGTCGGCAAGCAGCAAGGCTCCCAGACGCTGGCCCTGCCTTGCCGCGCAAACCGCCAGCCGGCCGATCAGAATCGCGCTGACCAAGGGATAGCGCGGGAGGCTCTTGCGCGCCGTAGCGGGAATTTCGCCCTGGGGCAGGCTGGTGGCGCAGAGTGTGTAGTATCCCAGTACCGCATCGGGCCGCGCCGCTTCAACGAGCACGAAAACACCGTTCGCCTTGCGCCGGACATCCTGGCCTGCTTGTGTTTTGAGGTAACGGTCGAGATCGTCGATGCCGCAAAAGAAATTGGCCCGGTCATGATGCGGGGCCAATGCCTCGACAAACAGATCGGATGGCGGCATCAGTTGGGGACGGAAAGGCGCCGCCGGTGTTCGGACAAGGCGCGTTGCAGACGCTCGCTCGGCTCTGGCGGATGAACGAGCGCGTCGAAGAACGCCTTGCGATCTTGTTCCGACAACACCAGGGTTTCATGTTCGGCAATCGTTCGGCGCGCCGTATCAACCAAGGCGTTGATGCAGAAATCACTCACCTTGCGCCGGGCCAACTGGGCCGCCCGTTCGATCAAGTCCTTCGTTTCCTCATCCAGTCGAAATCCCAGACGTTCTGCGCGGTGCGGTGTTCTTGTTGGTGAGACGGCCACGGTTACGCTCCTGAGACATCCAATGTTTTCCATTGTACGTCAGTTTGACAACGAATGCCCGCACAGGCACAAAGGGGAGCGGTTTCGCTTCGGTTTTTACTTCCGTCGTCCCCTCCCAATATCCAAAAGCCCAATCCGCGCCGTGCGTCAAGTTCCTGCTGAACCCGACCCCAAGGTTCCTGGACGCTGTCCCGGAGTGTTTGTTCAGGTGTGCCATTGACGGCTGTCCCCTGTAATTCAATTTCCACTTCAAGCATTAAATTATTGAGATGGCCCGTCATTCCGCGCGTAGTCGCTGAATCCATGCGGCGCCTGAATTCTGCGGCTACGCTTCGCTACGCGCAGAATGACGATAGGCATTATTGTTATCGTTTTGAAGTAAAAATCGAATAATTCCATTTCCACTTCAAAACGAAAAGAAAGCGTCACAGAAAACCGTCATTCCCTTGATCGCGGGAATGACGATGGCTACGGCTATCGCATTGAAATAGAAGCGGAATCACCCCCGCAGCTTGGCAAATGCCGCCGCCATGGCGTTGCCGGCTGGCGGCTGGGCGTTGGGGCGGGTGTGTTGGCGCGATGGCGGAGCGCCGCGCTGGCCGGCGGTTTCGGTTTTGCCGGGTTCGTCGCTCATGCGCATGGTCAGCGCGATGCGCTGGCGGGCGAGGTCGACGTCGAGCACCTTGACGCGCACGACCTGGCCGGCCTTGACGATGCTGTGCGGGTCCTTGACGAAGCGCTCGGAAAGCGCCGAGACGTGCACCAGGCCATCCTGATGCACGCCGATGTCGACGAAGGCGCCGAAGGCGGCGACGTTGGTGACGACGCCTTCGAGAATCATGCCGGGGCGCAGGTCGCGCACATCCTCGACGCCGTCGGCGAAGGTCGCGGTCTTGAATTCCGGGCGCGGGTCGCGGCCGGGTTTTTCCAGTTCCTTGAGGATGTCCTGCACGGTCGGCAGGCCGAAGCGTTCGTCGGTGTACCTGGCGGGACTCAAAGCCTTGAGCGCGGCGCTGTTGCCGAGCAGTTCGCGGATGGGCTTGCCCAGATCGACAACGATTTTCTCGACCAGCGGGTAGGCTTCCGGGTGCACCGATGAGGCGTCGAGCGGGCTGTCGCCGTTCGGCACGCGCAGGAAGCCGGCGGCCTGCTCGAAGGTCTTGTCGCCCAGGCGCGGCACGTTTTTCAGTTCGGCGCGCGAGCGGAAAGCGCCGTGCGCGTCGCGGTAGCGGACGATGCCGGCGGCCAGCCCGGCGTTCAGCCCGGAGATGCGGGTCAAGAGCGGCGCCGAGGCGGTGTTAACATCGACGCCGACGGCATTGACGCAATCTTCGACGACGGCGTCGAGATTTTTCGCCAGCTTGCTTTGCGAGACATCGTGCTGGTATTGGCCGACGCCGATGGATTTCGGCTCGATCTTGACCAGTTCGGCCAGCGGGTCTTGCAGGCGGCGGGCAATCGACACCGCGCCGCGCAGCGCTACGTCGAGTTCCGGGAATTCCCTGGCGGCCAGTTCGGAGGCGGAATAGACCGAGGCGCCGGCCTCCGAGACGACGATTTTCTGCAGGCGCGCTTCCGGCTGGCGCTTGATGGCGTCCTGCGCCAGCCGGTCGGTTTCGCGGCTGGCGGTGCCGTTGCCGATGGCGATCAGGGTCACGCCATGCGCCGCCACCAGGCGGGCGATGGTCGCCAGGGCGCCGTCCCAGTCCCGGCGCGGCTCGTGCGGGTAGATGGTAGCGGTTTCCAGCAGCTTGCCGGTGGCGTCGACGACGGCGATCTTGCAGCCGGTGCGGATACCCGGATCGATGCCCATGACCACGTGCCGCCCGGCCGGGGCGGCGAGCAGCAGGTCTTTCAGGTTCCTGCCGAAGATGCGGATGGCTTCGTCCTCGGCGCGCTCGCGCAATGCGCCCACCAGTTCCAGTTCGAGATGGGGGTGAATCTTGATTTTCCAGGCCCAGCGCACGGTGTCGGCCAGCCACTTGTCGGCCGGCCGCTCCTGCGCCTTGATGCCGAAGCGGGCGGCGATGCGCCGCTCGCAGGGGTTGGTGGCGGACGGCGCGGCGCCCTCCTCGCCTGCCGCGTCGAGCGCCAGCGTCACGTTCAGGATGCCTTCGTTGCGCCCGCGCAGCAGGGCCAGCACCCGGTGCGAGGGCATGCCGGCGAGGCTTTCGGCGAAGTCGAACCAGTCGCGGAACTTGGCCCCCTCGCTTTCCTTGCCCTCGAGCACCAATGAGCGCAGCAGGCCGTGCTCCTGCAAGTATTGGCGCAGGTCTTGCAGCAGTTGCGCGTCCTCGGCGAACTTCTCCATCAGAATCTGGCGCGCGCCGTCCAGCGCCGCCCTGGCGTCGGCGAAACCGGCTTCCGGGTTCAGGTATTTTTCGGCCTCGATTTCCGGCGTCAGTTCCGGGTTTTCCAGCAACGCCAGGGCCAGCGGCTCGATGCCGGCTTCGCGGGCGATCTGCGCCTTGGTGCGGCGCTTCTGGCGATAAGGCAGGTACAGATCTTCCAGCCGCTGCTTGGTGTCGGCCTCCTCGATGCTGGCCTTGAGTTCGGGCGTCAGCTTGCCCTGTTCGGCGATGCTCGCCAGCACCGCGGCGCGGCGCTCGTCCAGTTCGCGCAGGTAGCCCAGGCGTTCTTCCAGCAGGCGCAACTGCGTGTCGTCCAGTTCGCCGGTCGCCTCCTTGCGGTAGCGGGCGATGAAGGGCACCGTCGCGCCTTCGTCGAGCAGGGCGACGGCGGCGGCGACCTGGGCCGGGCGGACATTGAGTTCGAGCGCGATGCGCTGTTCGATGGAGGCGGACATGAGCGGCGGGGACAGCAAAAAAGGGGTGGAATGATGCGCAATCCGGGAGCAAATTACAACCACCGCCGGGCCGCTGGTGTAGCATGGCGCACATGCTCATCACAGGAGGCGAAACATGAAAGTCGATACCTATCTCTTTGGTTCCGTCGAGGTCGATCCGGCAAAAGTCATCACCTTTCCCAATGGCCTGGTCGGCTTCGAAAACTGCTCGCGCTACACGCTGATCCAGGAAGACGCCCAGGGCGCGAGCTTCGCGCTGCAATCGCTGGACCAGCCGACGCTGGCCTTCCAGATCGTCGATCCGGGCACCCTGGGCTTTCATTACGAGCTGGAACTGAGCGACGCCGAGGCGGCGCTGCTGCAAACGCCCGCCGACGGCGACGTGGTGGTGATGCAGATGCTGTACAAGAAGGGCGACGGCGGCAAGGCCGAAATCTCGCCCAATCTGCGGGCGCCGCTGCTCATCAACCTGCGCACGCGGGTCGGCCTGCAGAAAGTCATGGAAACCTTCCGCCCGAACATCACGCTGTCCAATCTCGCCAGCGTCGTCTGAAAGCCGGGCAAAAATTGTAGGAAGCGCGGGGCCTCGGCCCCGCGCCGCCGTTTACAGCAGCTTCAGTTCATCCCGGTAGCTGGCGGCATTGGCCGCGTAATTCGCCGCCGAGACTTGCAGGCGGACGATTTCCTCGTCGCTGACCTGGCGCACCACCCGGCCCGGCGAACCGACGATCAGCGAGCGCTCCGGGAAGGTTCTGCCCTCCGGGATCAGGGTCTTGGCGCCGACGATGCAGTGCCGCCCGACCGACGCCCCGTTCATGATGACCGAGCCGATGCCGATCAGGCAGCCGTCGCCGATGGCGCAGCCGTGCAGCATGACCAGATGGCCGACGGTGACATCGTTGCCGAGGCGCATCGGCACGCCTTCATCGGTATGCAGCACCGAGCCGTCCTGGATATTGCAGCGGTCGCCGATGTGGATCGGGTCGTGGTCGCCGCGCAGCGTGGCGTTCCACCAGACCGAGGCATGGTCGCCGAGGCGGATGTCGCCGATCACCGTGGCGTTGGGCGCGATCCACACATGGGCGCCGAGTTGCGGCTCCTTGCCGCCGAGCTTGTAGAGGGGCATTGTCTCTCCTGGTCATGAAGGTGCCGGCGGCGCCGGGCCTGCCGTGATGCAGCGGCCATGTTACGCCGCGTCGGCGCGCTGAGCCAGCAGGAAAAGCGCCGCGATCGCCACCAGGCAGCAGACGATGGCCGCCCCCGCCGGCAGGTCGAAGATGGCCGAGAGCAGCAGGCCGCCGCCATAACCGGCGGCGCCCAGCAACCACGACAGCGGCAGGCGCCGGCCCCTGGCCCGGCGCAGCGCCACGGCCGGGGCGATCAGGCTGGCGAACACCAGCAGCACGCCGACCAGTTGCACCGAGGAGGTGACGGCCAGGGCGAAAACGCCGTAGAAGCCGATGTTGCCGAGGCGGCGCCCGGCCGTCAGCCACAGCGTCAGCAGAAGCGCCGTCAGCATCGCCAGCGCGCCGACTTGCGGCCAGCTCACCCAGAGAATCTGCCCGGCCAGCAGATCCTTCAGATGCTCGCCGCCATGCGGATTGTTGGCCAGCAGCAGGATGCCGGCGGCAGCGGCGGTGACGAACAACAGGCCGATCAATGCCTCCTGAATATCCGGCCAGCGTTTTTCGACGCCGGTCAATAGCAATGCGCCGGCCAGCGCCGCCGCGCCCGCCGCCAGTTGCGCGGCCCAGCCTTCCCGCAGTCCGGCCAGGCCGGCGGCGATGACGCCCAGGGCGGCGACCTGCGCGATGGCGAGGTCGATGAAGATGATGCCGCGCCGCAGCACCTCGACGCCCAGCGGCACATGCGTCGCCAGCACCAGGAGGCCGGCGGCGAAGGGCGCGGCCAGCAGCCCCCAGTCGATGCCCGTCATTGCAGCCCCCCCAGCAGGCGCCGCACGGTGTCGTCGAAAAGCGCGAACAGGTCCGACGCGGCATCGTTGCCGCCGACGGTGAAGGGCAGCGTGACGAGCGGAATTTTCACCTGGGCTGCATACCATTCGGCCGGCCGCGGATCATTGTAGGCGGCGCGGATAACCATGCGCGGCGGGGCCGTCCCGGCCTCGCCGACCAGCCTGGCGAGATAGGCGGCGGAAGGCTCGACGCCGGGCTTGGGTTCCAGCGCCGCGACCACCTTTAGATGCAGCCAGTCGGCCAGATAGCTCCACGCCGTATGCTGCACGGCGACGGCGACGCCGCGCAGGGGGGCCGCCTCCTGTTCCCAGCGCGCCTCTGCCGCCTGCCATTTGCCGGCAAAGGCGGAAAAATTGGCGCGATAGGCGGCGGCGTGCGCGGCGTCGATCGCCGCCAGGCGTTCCGTCAGCGCCTGGGCGACCTTGAGGATGTTGCGCGGATCGGTCTGGATATGCGGATTGCCTTGTGCATGCACGTCGCCGTCGGCGCGATCGAGGCGCGCCGGCACGTCGAGCATGCGCACCGCGCCGGCCGCCTCGAAATAACCCGGCTGCCCCGGCTGCACCCGCGCATTGCCGGATTCGCGCAGCACCAGCGGCAACCAGCCGATTTCCAGTTCGCCGCCGGTGGCGATCACCAGATCGGCCCGCCGCGCCCTGGCGATCAGCGAGGGCCGCGCCTCGACCCGGTGCGGGTCTTGCAACGCGCGGGCGGCGACGAACACATTCGCCTGCTCGCCGCCGATTTCCCGCGCCAGCGATCCCCACTCCGGCACGCTGGCAAAGATTTCGACCGCCCGCGCCGGCAGCGCCAGCAGCAGCAACAGGACGAGCGACAGGGTTCTTGTACGCATATTCATCTCCTAATAGCGGTGCGCGCCGTGGGCGCCGAGGCTGACGATGTATTGCAGCCATATCTGCTTGTCCGGCGCGGCGCGGCGCGACTCGTCGCGCGCCAGTTGCAGGCGCAGGCGTGAAAACTCGGAAGCCGAATAATCGACCATCAGCGTGTCGCGCTTCGGCCGGTACGGCGCGAGCAGCGGCAGATCGGCGGCGTTCAGGGGTTCGCCGATCCTGGGCCGGCCGGAATCCAGCCAGTCATGACGGTAGCCGGCCCGCCAGCGCGGCAGGAATTGGTAGACCGCCTGCGCGTAGAAGCCGGACTGCGTGGCCGCATAGCCGCCGGACAGCGCGGCGCCGCTGCGCTCGAAGGTCAGCGCGCCGTTTTCGCGGCGGCGGAAATATTCGCCCTGCACGGTCAGCTTGCGCCCGTAGGGAAAATCCTGCTTCCAGACGGCATCGGCAATCCAGGTCCGGCTCTTGCCGCTGAAGCTGTTGACGACATCATTGCCCAGGCTATCGACATCGTCATAGCGGCGGTCGCGCGGCGAAGCCCCCAGCAGCGACAGCCCGGCGCGCCAACTGCCACCCTCGCCCGCGTCGCCGCCGGCATGCGCGAACAGCGCGCCCACCACGCTGCCGTTCCTGTTGCGGTCGGTGGAAGGAAATTCTCCGCCCGCCCCCAGCTCGCCGCCCACTTCGAGCAGCAGATCGGTCGGCGCCACCCACTTCGCCTGGATGCCGTCGTTCTTCCACTGGCCGCCCAAAAAGGCGGTATAGGCGAGCGGCCGATCGGCGAAATCCCAGACATGGCTGTGCTGCCCGTTCAAATAGCCGATAGATCGATAAAAGCGCCCGGCCCGCAAGCTCACGCCGCCATCCAGCCCCAGCGTCTGGATGAACGCCTCCTCGACCTGCGCGCCGCCGTTGGCCGGCAGCGCCAGCGTGAATTGCCCGCGCAGGATGTGGTCGATATTGGCGGCGATGCCAAGCTCCGACTCGCCCAGCCCGAAAGCGCGCCGGGGCGGCCCGGCATCGCCGTCGCCGGGAATGAAGCCGTTGAGCGCGTAGCCCTTGGGGTCTTGCGAAAAACGAGAGTAAGCGCCCGCCAGCACCAGCGAGACGGCGGGATTGAACGCCGCCTCGCCGCTCGGCGCGCTTTTGGGGGCGCTCTTGGGTGCGCTGTCCGCCACGTCAACCGCGACCGCTTCCGCCCGCGCAACGCGGGCTTCCAGCGCCGCGATGCGCTGCTCATAGGACTTTTTCAATTGCGCAATCTCGTCGCGCAGTTCCTGCAATTCGTCGACCGGCGGCGCTGCCGCGCCCGCCGCCGGCGCGGCCAGAGCAAACGCAATGGCCGCGCCGAAAAAAATTCTTCGCATGATGTTCCTTGAAACCAAATGACGAGCGGCGCCCCGCAAGCCGGGACGCCACGATCAGGCGGGATTCAGGAAACGGCGGGCGGCGCGCGGGCGAGATAAGAAGGCGGATCGACCGCCAGCGGCGCGGCGCGCGGCGCGCCCCCCGGCGCCCAGTGCGCGCCGCCAGAAGCCAGCGGCGGCAGGGCCTGCGCGGGAACGGCAAAAGCCAGCGCGGCGGCGGCGATGCAGGCGGAACAGGCATGCGAGAGCTTGAGCTTGTCGTCGTCCTGCTCGCCCGCCCCCTGCTGCGCCTCGACCTCCCCCCGCGCCAGCATCTCGCCGAGATGGCCGAGCATATGCCCGCCCGCCGCCTGCTGCGCGAGGATCAGCAGCAGGGAAAGCGCGACGGCAAGGGCGGGAGGCAAACGCAACATCCCGCCAGCGTAACAGAAACGCGGCACGGCGGCGCGAGGTCTGGCAATCGTCATGCCGCGGGGCGAAGCCTTGCGGCGCGGCTAGAGCGGTTTCGGTTCAGTCATGAACAGTCCGTGATTGCGTCATTCCGCGCGAAGTCGCGGAATCCATGCGGCGTCTGGATTCTGCGACTTCGCTTCGCTCCGCGCAGAATGACGATGGAGCGGGCGATACGTAAATACCTGAACGAGAAATGCTCTAGCGCCCGCAATACGGCGCGCCGCCTCTGGCGCCGATCTGGTCTGGCTGCTGGTAGGTGGAGCGAACCAGGCCGGTGCTGGCGTCGAACAGCACGCCGAAACGCGCCCGGCGGCTCCAGTCGTCGCAGAAGGCCCATTCCCAGACCAGTTCGTCGCGCGCCTTGAAGTAGAGGGTCCAGCTCGGTTCGGGCGGGCCGAGCAGGCGCAGGATGCTTTCCTGGTTATCCTGCCCCGGCGTGATGCGGGCGAAGCGACTGGCTTGCAGGACGTTGTCGATCCGAATCAGGCGGCCGTCCGGCGCGATTTTGACCATGTAGGTATGCACCCCGGAGGGGCCGCGCGGGTAGGCCAGTTGCTGGCTTCCGTCGGCGTCTTGCCAGCGCATCGCGGGCGCGCCCATGACGGCGATCACGTCGTCGACGCTGGCCACGCCGGGTTGCAGGCCGCGCCCGTCATAGCCGGCGCAGGCGGCGAGCAGGGCCAGCGCGGCCAGGGCCAGGGTTTGCCGCAACTTATGCGCCATCGCTCTGCCTGGCCTGCCAGTGTTCCAAGTCCGCCGTCCGGCAGAGTTCCTTGAGTAGCCCGAAGGCCGCCGTGGCGTGGTTTTCGGCGGCGGCGCCCAGGGCGTCGCCGAGTTCGAAACTTTCGCCGCGCACGCACAGCACGAAGGCGGGGGGCGGCGGTTGGTTTTCGGTGGCGGCGTAGACTTGCAGCACCATTTGCGGCGTCAGCGCGTGCGTGGTGTGGGCGATGCCGCAGGCCGGCCCGATGCGCCGGAAGGTGTAGGGCGCCGGGGTGGCGCTGCCGGCGTCGATGAACAGGGCCAGCCGCCGGCCGCGCAGGTCGAGGCTGTGTTCGATCTGCAACTGGAAGTCTTCGATCAGCTCGCAGCCGGCCAGTCCTTCCGCCGCCAGCCAGGCGGCCAGGCGCTCGGCCAGTTGCGGCCCGATGGCGTCGTCGCCGCGGCTGGGGTTGCCGACGGCGAAGATGACCAGCGGCGCCGTGGTCACGCCCGGCTCAGGGCATGCACCAGCGACCCGTCGGGGTCGAGCAACTCGACTTCCAGCGGCATCTTGCCGAGCGCGTGGGTGGCGCAGGAGAGGCAGGGGTCGAAGGCGCGGATCGCCACTTCGATGTGGTTGAGCAGCCCTTCGGTGATTTCCCGGCCGTGCAGGTAG
>Ga0209628_10002194_pt1 | contig 13103 bp, 7 predicted proteins | sample TergutCu122P4_FD_187285 | JGI IMG/M metagenome (GOLD analysis project Ga0209628, IMG submission 187285) | Cubitermes ugandensis P4 segment gut microbial communities from Kakamega Forest, Kenya - Cu122 P4 (SPAdes) (version 2) | ecosystem: Host-associated > Arthropoda: Insects > Digestive system >...
GGACAATTTGTTTTTTGAATACGTTGTATTCACAATAGGACAATTTGTTTTTTTAAATATTGAAATTTATTAAATGGGAGTTAATTCATAGAATATGTAAAAATAAGGATTATTCTCTCAAAAATTCTTTTTTTAATTTTAAATTATCAATATACTCCCTATTTAAAATATTTGATTTGTTAAATCGATTTTTAACCGAATAATTTTTTTTTACTAAAATAATATTTTTTTTTTAGAAAACATTCTTTGAAAAAAGCCTAATAAAAAAACCTAATATTTATATATTAGGACGTTTATATAACAAGTGCTTAATTTATATTTAAAGAATTTTTTTTTTAAAAAAATTTGTTGTTATTTAAAATTTGTTGTTAGTTTAAATAAAAAAAGACGTTATATTTTTAAAATTGGTAATATTTTAATTAAAAAAAAGGCTTTATATTTTTTAAAAAACGATATTTAATGATTTATTGATTAATAATTAATTTTTTTAAAAATAAAACAAGTTATTAAGATTTATTCAAATAATTTCTTTGAGGATAGGTTTTCATGGATTTTAAAAAATATGGTATGTTAATAGCTATTGTTGCAGCTATTATTGTAATGTTAATTCCTTTAGAAGGCTTAAGTTTGCCAGGACATTTTACAATAGCATTATTGATTTTTGCAATAATAATGTGGGTGAGCGAAACCGTTCATTTAGCTGTCACATCATTAATTATATTATTTATCCAACCTATTTTGGGCATAGCTACTTTTCCAGAAGTTGTTGTTGGTTTTTCACATCCTATCATCTTTTTAATGATTGGTGGATTTATCATTGCCGAAGGTATTAGGAAAAGTGGATTGGTTGAGCGTTTAACATATGTAATGCTTGATAAAGTTGGTACAACATCTACGAAAGGATTATTTGTAAGTGTTTTTTCCACAGGTCTTCTTTCTGCATGGATTGAGAATGTGGTAGCTTTTGCATTAGTACTTCCTATCATTAAAGAAATCATTGATTTAATGGGATGTAAGGATATTAACCGAGCTAAAAGTAATTTTGCAAAGTCCATGATTTTAGGAGCTGCAATTGCTTCTCTTATAGGAGGTTTAGCTACTCAGATAGGTACTGCTCCAAATTTAATGGCAACAGCATATACTCACATGCCTTTTGTTAATTGGATGGTATTTGGATTCCCATTAGCTATAGCATTACTATTTATAACTTGGAAATATTTAGATTGGATTTTCCCTTCTGAAATTAAAGAAATTGCTGGTGGGAAAGAAACTATAGATAAAAAAATAACTACACTTGGTAAGGTAACAAGGACTGAAAAAATAGCATTAGCTATTCTACTCTTTACAATATCTTTATGGATTACTGCAAGTGCAACTGGTATAGACAGTTTTTCAGTAGCTTTAATTGGTGCAACTTTGTTTTTCCTTTTTAAAATCCTTGACTGGAAAGATGCTCAGAAAAATGTTGATTGGGGTTTAATAATATTCTTTGGAGGGGCATTGTCTCTTGGTGCCGCTTTATTAAATACGGGTGCTGCAGAATGGTTAATTAGGGATTTATTATCTTTGTTCGGTCCAAATCCATCAGTTTTCATGATCGTACTTCTTTTAATGGTAGTGGCTCTTTTCTTAACTCAAATAGCTTCTAACATTGTTGTAGCTGCGGTAATGATACCATTATCCGTAACACTTGCCGAGTCACAAGGACTTCCAGTTGGAACTTATGCCGTTCCAATAGCCCTTGCCGCTTCAATGTCATTTATGCTACCAATGTCAGATCCTACATTAGCTATGACTTATGGTACTGGTTTTGTAAAATTAAAAGATATGATTAAGGCCGGAGCTCCTTTAGTGGTTATAGGGAGTATTTTAGCTATTGTTATTGTTTTCACAATAGGGCATTTAGTTTATTAGATTGATTATTTTAATTGAAGTCTTTTTTTAAATTGACTTATATAATTTTTTTATAATTTTTTTATTTATTTTTTATTTTTTCAAGAAATTTTTTCATTTTTTTAATAATTTAATTTTTTTTTATACTTAAAATTTTTAATTAAATATTGATTATCATTTAAATATATTATGGAAAAAACCAAAGCATTTATATATGGTATGTAAAATATAATAAATTATGAAAGTGGGAAGTAAAAAAATTAAAATAAAAAAATCCCAAATATTTTACAGAGAAACACAAAGAGGATGGGCAATAGTTATAATGCCAAATAAAATAAAAATAGATAATTTCCATGGATTCCCACATATACATATAAAAAATAAAGAAACTATTAAAACTAAAACATTAAACAAAGCTTTGAACATTGTAATTAATTACTTATCATTAAATAATGAAATCAATATAAATGATTTAAAAAACAAATTAAATGAGGAGGAGTGAATAAAAAATGATAATGATAAATCTGGTAAGACAAATAAAAGCTAAAGAAATGATAAAAGAATTTGAAGACAATTATAAATCTATAGAATCATTAGAAAGAGCTTTCAACAGAGATCCTGATAATGTTAAATTACAAATGGATTTGGAAGACTGGAAATATTTCATAAAAAACCCAGATGAAACTATTAAAGATGGTAAAATCCTAATGACTAATGAAATAAATATTGGGAAGTTAGAGTTAGAAATTATTAATTTTGTTAAAAATATGAAACCTAAATCTATAAATGAATTATCAAAAATGCTTAAAAAGGATAATAGTACGGTTCAAAGAAAAATCAATCAATTAGAAAAGGATGGTTTAATAAGTATTGAGTCAGGTAATAAGAATAGTAAAATCCCTGTGGTTAATTATGATAAAATAGAGATAGCTATATAAAATAATTGAATGTTTTTTTTTTTTAATGAAATTTTTGATAGGGAGGTTTGTTTTAAAACTTTAAAATGTCTTGTACCCTATTTTATTTTTTCATCATTTATTTTTTATTAGATTATCAATAAAATCCATATCTATATTATTTTATTAAATTATCAATAAATTCAATATCTATATTATTTTATTAAATTATCAATAAATTCCATATCTATATTATCTTCAACGATTTTAGCTAATTTTTCAATAGAATAATCTTTTTTAGCTTCATATGGATCTTCTTCGAATTTTGGTTTAATCCCCTTTTTTTCTCTTAAAAAATTTAAAAATGCATTTCTAAAATTATAGTTATGAAATATTCCATGGAAATAGCTACCAAAGATGTTATTTTCTATTGCTCCATTATATTCAATAGACTTGGAGTCATCATTGTCATTAATCTTCAATAATGGTTGAGATCCAGTTAATTGGCTTATTCCTTCATGAATTTCATAACCTTTTACTTCTTCATTTTCAATAGATGAAAACATACTATTCATTTCTGGATTCATTATGGTTCCACAACTTTGTTTAACTATTTTTTCAGCATTTTCATCGTTTTTATAGAAGGTTTCTACTTTTAATAGGTTTAGACCGTGAGCAGTAGTTGGGGCATTGTCTCCACTTCCAAAATGAATTTTTTCACCAAGAAGTTCATAACCCCCACAGATACCCACTATTGGAATATCCTTAGCTAATTTCTTTATTTTTTCATCCATCCCATTTTTTTTCAATTTTTCTAAATCTCCAAACACATCCCTTGTTCCTGGAATGATTAGGGCGTCTACATCTCCAATTTCTTCATCAAGATCGATTAATTTCAATCCAATATCCTCTTCAAATTCAAATGGATAGATGTCGGTAAAATTAGCTATTCTTGGAAGTTTAATAACTCCAATAATTATTTCTTTATTTAAATCAAATTTATGTTCATTTAATGATGCAGAATCTTCTTCTGGAAGTTTTAAATTATCATCAAATGGAATAACTCCTAAAACTGGAGCATCGATTATTTTTTCTATTTTTTTCACTCCAGGCATTAAGATATCTATATTTCCTCTAAATTTATTAATAACAACAGCTTTCAAGCGTTTATTGTCCTCTTCATCTAAAAGTGAAAATGTTCCAGCTATTGAGGCAAAAACTCCTCCCTTATCAATGTCTGCAACAAGGAGTACATCGGCATTAGCTATGTGAGCTATTTCCATATTAGCTAAATCTTCTTTCCGCATGTTTATTTCGGCTGGAGAACCTGCCCCTTCAATTATAATAATATCATACTCTTCTTTTAAGATGTTTAATGATTCTTCTATAGCTTTTCGAGCTGTTTCTCTAAACTCGTGTTGATAATCATAAAAATTCATGTCTCCTACATATTTTCCTTGAATTATTACTTGGGAAATGAAATTACCTTGTGGTTTAAGTAGAATCGGATTCATATGTGCATTTGGTTCAATGTCTGCTGCTTCTGCTTGTAAAACTTGAGCAATAGCTATTTCTCTATTATCTTTAGTAATGTGGGAGTTTAGAGACATATTTTGTGATTTGAAAGGAGCTACTTTGTAGCCTCTTCTGGAATATATTCTACAAAGAGCAGCTACTAAAACACTTTTTCCCGCATTTGAAGATGTTCCTTGAACCATTATACATTTTGCCATATTTGTTCTCCTTATAATACTGTTTTTCTTAATAATTAATAGAATAATTGAATTTTAATGATTTTTTTTAATGATTTTTTTTTTTTATTTTATTTTAAAATTTTGATTAAATATTTTGAATTTTTTTTTTAAAATTTTTAATAAATATTTTGGTTTTTTTATTTTTTTTATTATATTGATTTTAAAATTTATTAAAAAAATCTTTGAATTTCTTAAAATGATTATACTAATATCATATTTAATTGTAAATAAATAAATTTTTTTAACAAAGTTTATTCATCATTAAAATAAAATTTATTAAGTCAATAAATATAATAAAATAGTTCAAAGATTGAATCAACTCAATCTTTTAATTACAGAAATTTACTAAAATACAAAGCTATTTATATATAAAAACACATATAATATTAATAGTTTGAATAAGATTGTATGAAAATTTCATTACAATTGATATTTATTATAGATAATCACTTTAATTTTTATTGATAATAAATTTAAAATTGTTAAACATCTTTTACAGACTTATAATCTATTATTTTTTTATATAATTTTATTTAGAAAGAATTTAGTCTGTATAATACCATTTAAATATAAATAATGATTTATAATTATAAAAATACAATAATGAAATTAATTTACAAAATATAAATTATTTATATTTCTATGATTAAATATTTAAAAAGATTAATTTTTATAATTATTTTTTTACTCTGGATATTAATTTAACTTAAGATATTATATTGTATAATAATTTGAATATTATTTGTTTAATGATAAATTGAATCGAGGATATTTATGAAATTTAATAAGCCATCATATCGTTCTGATGATGAATTTAATGTTTATCAAAAAAAACTTTCCAAAAATGAAAAAGAGGAAATATTAAATATGGAAAACAATAATGAAACCGAAATAGATAATGAAGAGCCAATTGAGGAAAATAAAGAATCTATTGAGGAAAATTCAGAAGAAAAAGGCACAGGATTAGACGATAATCAAAAAATGGATGACGAAACTCCTATGGTAGATTATGGTAAAATATCAAGCTCTAAAGATATTGAAGTTCCTTCCTTGCTAATTGATCAAGTTATTGGACATGAAGAATCCATTGAAACTATCAAAAAAGCAGCTAAACAAAGAAGAAATGTTTTACTTATTGGTGATCCTGGTGTTGGAAAATCCATGTTAGCTAAGGGAATGGCTGAATTACTTCCTCCCGAGGTTTTACAAGACATCTTGGTTTATCCCAATGTAGAGGATACCAATAATCCATTAATTAGACCGGTTCCTGCAGGGGAAGGTAGGAAAATTGTCATGTCTAATAAAACCGATGCAAAGGGATATGACGAAAAGAAAACTTTGGTTACAATTATTGGAATCCTTGGTGTACTTGCTTTAGGTTACTATTACAATCAATTAATTTTGGGTATTATAGCTGCGCTTTTTATATTTTTCGTTTCCATGCAGATTAAACCTAGAAAAATATCCATGGCTCCTAAATTATTAGTAGCTAATGGCGAACGTAGATTCGCTCCATTTATCGATGCTACCGGAGCTCATGCTGGTGCTTTACTAGGGGACGTTAGACACGATCCATATCAATCTGGAGGATTAGGAACTCCAGCTCATGAACGTGTTGAGGCAGGTATGATTCATAAGGCAAATAAAGGTGTCCTTTACATCGATGAAATAGGCACAATGTCAATGAAAACCCAACAAGAGCTTTTATCTGCTATGCAAGAGAAAAAATATTCCATTACTGGCCAAAGCGAAAACAGTAGTGGAGCTATGGTTCATTCCGAATCGGTTCCTTGTGACTTTGTACTTGTGGCTTCGGGTAATATACAGGTACTTGAAGGTATGCATATAGCTATGCGTTCAAGAATCCGTGGTTATGGTTATGAAGTCTTTATGAAAGATAATATGAAAGATACAAAGGAGAATAGGGAAAGACTTATTCAATTTGTAGCTCAAGAAATTAAAAATGATGGAAGAATTCCTCATTTCAGTCCTGAAGCTTTAGATGAAATTATTAAAGAAGCTAAACGCCGTGCAGGTAAAAAAGATTCATTAACATTAAGACTTAGAGATTTAGGAGGACTTGTTCGAGCTGCCGGAGACGTTGCTACGGAAGAAGGCGCAGACATTGTTTCTGCCGAACACGTCACCACGGCTAAAAAATTCTCAAGAACCTTAGAACAACAAATTGCCGATAGGTCCATCCTTCAAAGAAAAGAATATAGTGTATTTAATCCAGAAGGTGGAAAAGTCGGAATGGTTAATGGTTTAGCTATTATAGGGGATCGAAGTGGTTTGGTTTCACCAATAGCTGCAGAAGCAGCCCCAGCTCAAAGTAGAAGAGAGGGGAAAATTATAGCTACTGGTAAACTTGGTGAAATAGCTAAAGAATCGGTTCAAAATGTTAGTGCACTTATTAAAAAATATACTGGAACGGATATTTCTCAATACGATATTCATGTTCAGTTTTTACAAACCTATGATGGAGTTGAAGGTGATAGTGCTAGTGTTTCAATAGCTGCTGCAGTTATTTCAGCTATTGAAGAGATTCCAGCCGACCAATCAGTTGCTTTAACCGGGTCTTTAAGTGTTCGTGGAGATGTTCTTCCTATTGGTGGAGCTACTGGAAAAATTGAAGCTGCTGCAGAAGCAGGGATTAAAAAAGTTATTATTCCAAAGTCCAACCTTAAAGATGTTTTAATTGAAAAGAAATATGAGGATAAAGTTGAAATTATTCCTGCTGAAACTCTTGGCGATGTTTTAGAAAACATTTTAATGAGCGGTAATAAAAAAAATAGCTTAATTAAAAAAATGAAGAGTATAGGTTCGGCAGTAGCTAATCAAGTTCCAGATGGAAACATTAGTAGTTACAACCCTCAGAATAAATCCGGATAATTATAATTAATTTATATTTTTTTTTTTTTTTTTTTTTTAAATCTTGATACTCTATAATTTTAATATGACACTTGGAGTAGAATCGCAAAATTTCTTTCTAATGTGTTAATTGTAAGCAAAATAATAGCTATTTTTGAAAAAAGTTCACTAAACTTTACTAGAAAACCTTAACTATCAGTGACAAACGAGGATTGAAATGGAAACAAACAGTATTGAAATCAATAAAAAGAACTTTCCTTGTGATGTATTTCGTCAATATATTAAGGACACTTTTGACGTCGATAATAATGGTTTTTTGACACAATCCCAGTTAAATGATGTTACTGAAATTAACTGCTCTCAAATGGGTATCATTTCAATAGAAGGTATTGAAAACTTTAAAAACCTAGCTATTTTAAATTGTGATGAAAACCAGATTAAATCCTTGGATGTAAGTAATAATACAGAACTTTCCCAATTTCACTGCTGTAAGAATCAAATTTCCCATCTGGATGTTAGCAAGAATATAGCTTTAACTTATCTTGACTGTGAAGGAAATCAACTTCCATCCCTAGATGTGAAAAATAACACCCTTTTAGACTTCTTGGATTGTTGCACTAATCAACTGACATCTATAGATTTGAAGAGAAATCTCTCACTAACTACGCTGCATTTTGCAGAAAATCAATTTACATTTATAGATATACACAAAAACACTAAATTGACAGAATTATGGTGTTGGGACAATCTTTTGTCCGACTTAGACCTGAGTAAAAATACTGAATTAATCGAGCTACACTGCTACGAAAACCAATTAACTGACTTGGATGTCAGTAAAAATACTGCTTTAGAAGAACTAGGTTGTAGGGATAATAAACTGATAGAATTGGATGTGACTAATAATTCTGCATTGACTCAATTGTATTGTCACAACAATCAAATTAGTGAATTGGATGTTGGGAGAAACACGGCTTTGATTGGGTTATTCTGTTCTTATAACTCATTATTAGAATTGGATGTCAGTAAAAACATTGGCATCAAAAAGCTAGCTTGTGGTTACAATGAGCTCTCATTTATAGATCTTAGCAAAAACACCGAGTTAACCGATCTTAATTGCCCTGAAAATCAATTAACTTCATTAGATCTTAGTAAAAATATTAAATTAACAGAACTTGTCTGTTCTAAAAATCATCTTACTTCTCTAGATCTTTCGAAAAACACTGCTTTAGAAATTTTAGGTTGTAGAAAAAATCAACTAACAGAGCTCGATGTTAGTAACAACATCTTGTTAACTCAGCTTTATTGTCATCAAAACCAAATTACAGAGTTGGATGTGAGCAAAAATACCGCTTTAGAAGAAATAGGTTGTAGAAACAATGAGCTCACCGAGTTGGATGTGAGTAAGAATATTAAATTGGTGGATTTGACTTGTCACAGAAATCAACTAACCGAATTGGATGTTAGTAAGAATGTTGCTTTGACAAAGTTATCTTGTTCCTATAATCAACTAACAGAATTAGATGTTAGCAAAAATAAGGAATTAATTAAATTACTTTGCGGTACTAACTTAGTTACATCCTTAGACATTAGTAATAATCTTAAACTTTCTAAATTGGCTTGTGAAGCTAACCAGATAAGAAAATTAGACATAAGTAAAAACATTTCACTAACAGATTTAGATTTTCAGGAAAACTGTTTCTCATCCATAGATATTAGCAAGAATATTGCATTGACTATTTTAAATTGTTCTGACAATCAGCTAACCGAATTAAATGTAATGAATAATATTGCTCTTGTTGAATTATATTGCAGTGGAAATGAATTAATTTCCATTGATTTATCCAAAAACAAAGATCTCAAAATTCTACGTTGTTTCGACAATTCTTTGGAATCATTAGATATTCGTAAAAATATTGGATTGGCTGAGTTGCAATGTGGAGATAATAGACTTACTGACTTAGATCTAAGTAAAAACCTTGCTCTTACCGAGTTACACTGTGCAAAAAACTTTTTAAACGAGCTTGATGTGCTTAATAACACTGAGTTAGCTAATCTCTTGTGTTTTTCTAATGAACTCACTGGCTTAAATGTCAGTAATAACACCAAGTTGATAAAACTTAATTGTAGTGAAAACCAAATAAACCAACTGGATTTACACAATAACACTGAATTGAGAGAGCTATTATGTTGGTCTAATCAACTTTCTGACTTAGATTTAAGTAAAAATACCGTATTATGCGAACTGTTTTGTCCACGTAATCAATTTACATCACTAGACGTTAATAATAATTCTGAGCTCACTGTCCTTGTTTGTGCTATAAATCAAATCACTTCATTGGATGTAAGTAAAAATACGGCCTTGACTGAGTTAAATTGTATGACTAACCAAATAAGTTCCTTAGATTTGAGCAAAAATTTAGAACTTATCCTACTTGACTGTAGTTTTAACCGGTTGGAGGCATTAGATGTAAGAAATAACATCCACTTGGAGAAATTACGTGCTCATTATAATGAAATTCCATTACTGGATGTCAGCAAAAATTTAGAGCTGACCTTGCTTTATTGTAGCTATAATCAATTGACTTCATTAGATGTTAGTAAAAATTTTAAATTAACCAAACTTGCCTGTAGATATAATCAAATTTCCTCCTTGGACGTACATAATAATGTTGATTTGATAATGCTGGCTTGCCAAGGAAATAAACTGACCTCTCTGGATGTGACTAATAATGTTGAACTTCTTGATCTGCACTGTTATGAAAATGAACTTTCGTCATTAGATGTAAGTCAAAATGCTCTTTTAGAGTATTTAAATTGTCATAAAAACCAATTGTCATCATTAAATATCACTCAAAATCCCGAATTGATTGATTTAAGCTGTTATGATAACCAGCTATCTGAACTGGATTTAAGTAATAATCCTAAACTGTCTTATCCATATACTGATTTTCCTCCAGAAAAAGATTGGTTTGAACTCTATGAAGAACGGAAAGAATCTCGATTATGCTGCTTTAATGATTTGAATGCTTACTTTACAGAATCTGAAATAGCTGGAAAGAAAATTGATAGAATATCCATAGGAAAACTTTCTGTTCCATCAGGTAAAATAATTGTAGAGAATCCCTTGGAACTGAACATGTACAGCAAACCTTATTTATTGACAGTTCCTACCGGTGAATATGAGGTGGTTCTTTCGGTGGTTAAACCAGAAGACGGAGAAGAATCTGCCAAATACGCTGCAGCCCAAGTGTGTTTTTCAGAAGCTAATGCCGTTAGATATATCGAAGCAATGAAAGGAACAGAAAACCTTTCTGAAAATGAGCGTTCTTGGCTTTGGATAGATTCGGGTCTTGCATGTATATGTGACGTTAAAGTTCGAGATGCTATTAATGTATTTTCAGTTAAAAACAAATTTTTTATTGGAGATGATATAAATGATTTTCATGATTATCTAAAACCTTTAATGGTTGAAAGTTATCAAAAAAATCCAAAATATCAATCTGAAAAAGGAGACTGGTTAAATTGGCAAATTCCTGAAACTAATTATCACATGCCTATTTTTGCTAGTGGTTTTGGTCCAGGTAATTATAAAGTTTGGTTTGGTTGTGATGAGAAAGACAATATCTGTTCTCTAGTAGTACAGTTTATAGAAATCGAAACTGCATATGCATCTGAAGTATACAGCTCAGAAGAATATTATACTGTCCAATCTCATATTAGAGATCATTTTGGAGAAATTAGTAATGTGATTCATGAAACTTTTTCAACAGATGTCCATTTGGATCTTGCTGTAATCGAACCTACTTCAGAACGTAATTATTTTACTCTTGTAACAATTGGCATGGGTGCACATTCCATGAATGTTCCTAAACCGAATTTTGACCGTAACATTGATAGAGCCGAACTAATGATAACACTGCCACCGGATTGGGATATTAATAGCTTGGACGAAGAATTTAATTGGCCTTTGGGATTACTTTATGGATTACCTCGAGTTCCAATCGAAAATAACTCTTGGTTGGGTTGGGGCCATTCTATTTCTTATAAAAAAAATTTTGCCAAAAACACCAAACTGTCTGCTGTTATACTGCTTATCCCCCATGACTTTGATTATGATGTCCCAATTTGCCAACTTCCTGGAGGAAAAGAATTAATATTCTATCAGGTAATCCCATTGTATAAAAGTGAGCTTGACTATCATATCCAACATGATACTATGGCATTAAAAAACTGCTTCCCTAATGGAATTAGTAAGGTAGTTGATATTAAACGTGACAATGTTGTAAAGGAATCTATTTTGCAACGTTTAAAATCTTATTTAAAATTTTAAATGAATTTTTTAAAATTAATAATATTTTTAATTAATAAGTTAATTACAATAAAATAAATTAATTTTTATAAAATTAATACTGTTTTTTTTTTTTTAAATAAATTAATTTTAAAAATTTTTATAAAATAAATAATATTTTGAATTAATAAATTAATTTTCATAAAAAATAAATTTTAATAAAATAAATTACTTTTTAAATCAATTTCTCATTCTTGAAAATCATTGATTATCTTAAACTATCAGCTATTATTTTAGCTACAGAGATAACACTAACTTCTGATTTTAATGAATCTGTTCCTGCTATTGATTTAGCTCCTGCTGCATAAATTTTTAATATTGCATCATTAACAAGAATAGGATGAACACAACAAACACTAACAGATTTAGCTCCATGTTCTTTTAAAATAGCTATTGCATTTACAATGGTTCCTCCAGTAGCTATAATATCATCCACAATAAAAGCATCCTTACCTTTAACAGAATTAATAGCTACTTTTGATTTGTTTGAGCTATTTTCATTGTTTGTTTCATTACTAATATCTGCAATTTGTGTTTCTACTTTTTCAGGGCTTAATCTAACTTTTGTTAAATAGGTAGAATCACAATCTAATAATTTTGAAATCTCTTCAGCAAAACCTAAAGCTCCTTTATCTGGAGCAATAATAATTGGATTATTTGATAAATTAGAAATATAATTAGCTATTGGTGTTGTAGCCGTAATGTTTTGACTTGGAATTTTGAAAAAGTTTCTAACACTATCTTCATGAAGATCTATTGAGATGACTTCATTTGCCCCGGCATCTTGGATGAGATTAGCTACAATTTCGGCAGAAATAGCTTCTCCCTCTTTAAAACGTTTTTCTTGCCTACCATACCCAAAGTAAGGAATAACAACTTTTATTTCATCGGCACCTAAGCTTTTTAGATTTTTGATAATAAATAGTAGCTCTAATAAATTTTCATCCTGTGGATATCCTGTTGATTGAATTACAACGACTTTTTCTTCAATAGTTCCTTTTATTCGAATATATCGTTCTCCATCAGGAAATTTTTTTGTTTCAATAGGGCATAAATATTCTCCAAGTTCATTTGCAACTTCAGCCGCAAGTTTTTGTGATGCTGAACCACCTATTATCAATATAATCACCATTTTTAGCTTTTTAATTGATTATTTATAAATAATTATCATGAAAATAAAATTTCTTTGTTAAAATCTAATTAATTTTTTCGTAATTTTTTTTTAAATTTTATTCATAATTTTGATAAAAAATATTTCTTTTTTCATAATCTTATAAATCTTTAATTTTTCATAATCTTATTAATCTTTAATTTTTTATAATCTATTTATCTTTAATTTTT
>Ga0209628_10002195_pt1 | contig 13101 bp, 4 predicted proteins | sample TergutCu122P4_FD_187285 | JGI IMG/M metagenome (GOLD analysis project Ga0209628, IMG submission 187285) | Cubitermes ugandensis P4 segment gut microbial communities from Kakamega Forest, Kenya - Cu122 P4 (SPAdes) (version 2) | ecosystem: Host-associated > Arthropoda: Insects > Digestive system >...
TAAGAGCCTTTTCATGATCTATTCCGGGCTGCATTCATGAACCGGCTCCTCCCACCCTATCCCGATCAGTTGACTTTCAACTGGCCGCCACGGCCCAGGCCGCCCTTGACGTCTTGCGCCTTGTAGCTGCGCAGCGCGACGACCATCTTGTTGTACGCGTCGACGAACGCGACCACGGTTGCCTTGCCTTCCGGCGTGGACGAAAAGCCGCCCAAACTGCCGCCCGCCCTGCTGCCAAAAGCGCCCAGGGCGGCGCCGTAGTTGGTTGCCGTGGCACTGCCTTCAGCCGCCGCGATCTGCAGCGCCGAGCGCACGTCGAACAGCGTCAGCGTCACCACCGATGCCTTGCTTTGTACGCTGCCGGCAATTCGCCCAGCCGTGGAATGGACCAGCCCGCCGAGCGTGCCCATCATGCCGCCGATGGCCGAATTGTTGATGATGATCGACGGCTCCATGTAGTAATCGGCCGCCACGCGCTGGCCTTTCTCCTGTCTGGAGCCGGCGCGGTATTCGCCGGAATTGCGCTGGAGCTGCGTGATCCGCGTCATGCGATCGTCGGTTCTCTGGTTGCCGATCGACGTGATAACGAAACAGTTCGATTGCTGAATCGCCAGGCGCAATAGCGGTTCGATGGTCGTTATCTTGGTGGCGCTGCCGAACGGGCCATACCAGTCGGCATTGCGACCATCGTCAATGGCGATCGTGCCCAGCGGTGACGCGCAGCGCTCCAGCGATGAATCCGCGTCGGCGCTCACACCGCCGGCGGCTGCGCCGCTTATACCGGCGCTCTGGCCGCCCGGCGATACCAAACCACCTCCGCATGCGGCCAAAAAAGAAATCAGTCCGGCGGATATTGCATATTTGACGAGATGGCTGGAGAAAATGCTTGTCTTCATTTTGGGTGAGTGAGTTAAGGTCAATATTTTGTTCATGCACGTTCATGCATGAACCTTCTGACAAAGCGCGCAGCACGAGTCCCTGCGGCGGCCCTGATGCCGGACGGGGCGGGCCGGGTCAATAGCCGTACCACCCGTAATGATTCCAGATGCCGTAATAGCGGTAACCCGAACGCCAGTAACCCCAGTACCTGGCGGCGCGGCGCGCCTGCCATTCTTTGAAGTCTTTTTGCGCGACTACTTTTGCCTCTCGGGCTTGTGCAAGCAGTTTCTCCGATTCCTTGTCGCCCCGGCTGACGGCCACCGACAGCCATCTCTCGGCTTCTTGCGGATCGGGGCCCATTTCCTGAAGGCCGAACAGGTAGTAGGCGCCAAGCGCCTTTTGCGCCTGCAGATTGCCTTGCTCCGCGGCTTTGCGCATCCAGACCAGCGCCTGATAACTATCCTGGCGCACGCCATCGCCCCGGAAATAACGCAGCCCGAGGTCATAGGCCGCTTTCGGGTTGGTTTGCGCGATTTCCTTGAGCTTGATGATGTCCGGCCCTTCCTGGTTCGCGCCGTTGTCCACGGTTTCGGTCGAGACGGCATTTTTGGGCCGGTCCGAGCATCCCGAATCGTCGCAGATACGGACCGTTCCCCCCTTTTGCGCAGGCTCGGCTTGCGGCGCCTGCGCATGAACGGACAATCCGCCCGCCAGCAGCACGAGCGGGCCAAACGATAAGAACAGACGGCGTTGCAATTTCATTTTCATTGTCATTGTCATTTTGGTGGGTATTCTGGTGAAACGAAACCGGAGACTTGTTTTATTTTGACATCCCCACCGGCGGACGGCGCCCCTCGGTGCGCTGGCCGCCTGGCAGGACGTGGGTGATGATCAGTAGACCGAGAACCTGTAATTAGCGATGCGCCGTATGCGAGAGATGAGTTGAGGCACATTATCAACCGTCGTCGAATGGATGTCATGCATCAGAACGATGGAGTCTTCGCGCGCCTTGATCTGTTCCATTCCATGATCGACCCATTGACCCTCCTTTTTGTACTTCCAGTCCAGGGTATCGACATTCCAGAGCATGGATGTATAGCCCAATTCAACGAGCACGCGAGAGACCGTTGCATCGCTCGAACCGTAAGGAGGCCGGAAAAGCGTGCAGCCTCCGGTGCACTCGCAAATGAGATCGTTCGTTCGCATGACCTCATCGCGTATGGCCGATTCCGAAAGACCGCGAAGATTACGATGGGAAAAACTATGGTTGCCAATCAGGTGCCCTTCTGACTGAACCCGTGTTGCGATAGCCCTGCCCGCAGGGGTGGCCAGCAACTCGCCCAGCATGAAGAAGACCGCTTTGATCTTATTTTCGGCGAGGATGTCCAGAAGCCTGGGTGTATTTTTAGGATGGGGACCATCATCGAATGTCAAAACGATGTCGCGGACTCCATCGCCGCGCTGACCATAAATCTTAGCCATCTTGATTTACCTTATTTAAGTTGGGTGCGCCTATCGGCGAGCCAAAGGCCGTCGACTGGAGCACCCGGGTTGAAGAACCTAAATTGCCATCGCTGCGACGGCCCCCTTGCCGCCTTTGTTGATGTCATCGATGTTGACCACACCGTTGCCGCTGGTCTCGATCGAACTGCTGCCGCTGAGGTCCACGCCGGTGCCCTTGTCGCCGCCGTTGCCGATGATGGTGACGCTGCCATCGCCGGCCGCGGAGAGGGCGCCGCCGACTTTCACGCCGGTGCCGCCATTGCTGGTGCCCGTGATGCGGGTTGCGCCGTTGACGCTGGTCTTGATCGAACTGCCTTTGGCGATGTCCACGCCGGTGCCCTTGCCGTTGGCGTTGCCGGTGATATTGAGGGCGCCGTTGCCGGTCGTGATGACCTCGCCGGTGATGCCCACGCCCGTGCCGGTATCGGTGCCGCCCTTCACGTTCAAGGTGGCCTTGTCGGTGACGGTGAGGTTGCCGATCTTGATCCCGGCGCCGGTGCTGCCGGCATCGAGGATGGCGCTGAGGTTCAGCGTCTGCGAGCCTGAAAGGGTGAACAGGCCCAGCCCGGGCTCTTCGGTACCGGATTTGTTATGGGCGCCGATGACGATGCTGGCGCCGTTGACGGATTGACCGGAAATGAGCGGGGCAACACTGGAGGTGCTGTTGAGCTTGCCGTCGAGTTCCAGGCCGTTGCCGTTGATGGACGCGCCGGATACCTTGAGCGCGGCCGCATCCGCAAGGGCGATCAGGCCGTCCCAGTCGACGCCGACCCCGGTTTTGCCGCCATTGCCCATGATGCCGATGGTGCTGGCGCCGCTACCGATGAGGCTGCCCAGAAGCTCGACGCCGACATTGCTGTCGGTGGCGCCTTCGATCGCGACGGCGCCAGCATCGGCAACGCTCAGGCTGTTGCCGCCTCTTTGCACGACACCCACGCCGCTGCCGGACTTGCCGCTGATCTTCAGGCTGCTGCCCGCGCCCGCGACCGACAGGGCTCCCTGCAAGTTCACGCCACTGTCGCTGGCTGACTTGCCGTTGAGCGTTGCAGTGCCGCCATTCGTCACTTTCAGCGTGCTGACGTAGTCTTGCTGAATGCCTGCACCGTAGTCCGATGACAGCGACGCGCCACTGATCGAGAGATTGCTGCCGTGGCCATCAACTGACAGATCTCCATTCGCTAAGCGCACGCCCTCATTGCTGCCTGCACCATTGATCGTCACATTGCCGCCATCGGCCACGCTCAGCACGTGGCCTGCGTAATAAACACCCGCGAAGCTGCTCTGCGACTCGCCGCTGACCATCAGGCTGCTGCCGGCGTTCGCTACAAACGTGTCGTCAAACAGAGCCACGCCACCGCCATAGCTGCCGTGCGACACGCCCTCGAAGGCCGCGCTGCCGCCACCGGTCACGTTCAGCGTACCGATTGAGGAAACGCCACTGCCACTGTCCAGTGATTGGCCACGGATGACCAAGCTGCTGCCGGCGCCCGCCACGGACTTGGCTCCCCACAGGCTCACACCATCGGCGTTGTATGCCCCGCCCGCGAGCGTCAGAGTGCCGCCACTCGTCACGTTCAGCGCGCTGGCGGAGTCTTGGTAAACGCCTATGCCGGCCGAGTGAGTTCCCGTGCCGGAGGGACCCTGCGACATGCCGTCGATGGTCAGTCTGCTGCCCTCGCCCTCCACGAAGGTGGCGCCATACAGGGCCACCCCTATGCCCTTGCTCGACGCGCCATTGAGCCACCCAATGCCGCCAGACGTGACGCTCAGCGTACCGTTCTCGCCTTGGTAAATGCCCCTCCCGTCGAAGCCATGTGACTCGCCGATGACCGTCAGGCTGCTGCCCGCGCCCGCCGCCTTCATGTTTCCAGACAGGCTCACGCCATCGCTGGTGTCCGACGAGCCGGTGATCGTGGCGGCGCCGCCATTCATCACAAGCAGCGTGTGCTGAATGGGAATCGGGGTTGGCAAGGAAATCGGGGGAGAAATGGGAAGGATGCTGGCATCTCCTTGGGGAAGAGCAAGGGTATTGTTTGGTGCGCCAGTGAGCGCCGGATTGCTGCTGGTATCCGCCGCCTGCATGTCATTGACCATGACGTGCAGGTAGGCCCCCTCTTGGGAAACGCCAATGCCATTGTTCGACTCGCCGCTGATCGTCAGCTTGCTGCCGGCGTCGGCCACCAAAATGGACCCCCACCCCCGCAGGATCACGCCATTGCCACCGTCGGACCTGCCGTCGAGCGCCGCAGTGCCGCCAGCCGTCACGTTCAGCGCGCCGGATTGCTCCACGCCCGAGCCGGTGTTCGACACGCCGTTGAGCGCCAGATTGCCGCTGGCCGTCACGTTCAGCACGCCCGCGCCGACAACGCCCGTGCCATCGCCGAACGACTCGCCGTTGACCGTCAGGCTGCTGCCGGCATCGGCCACCGACGTGCTTCCCCACAGGCCTACGCCAAAGCCATAGCTGCCATGGGACAAGCCATTGATCACCATATTGCCGCCAGCCGTCACGTTCAACGCGCCCGAGCTGGAAACGCCCACGCCGTCGCCCAGCGATTTGCCGTTGATCTCCAGGCTGCTGCCGGCATCGGCCACCGACATGCTTCCCAGCAGGCTCACGCCATAGCGATAGCCATAGTTACAGTCACAGTAGTCGCCAGCCAAGCCATAGAGCGTCGCATTGCCGCCTGCCGTCACGCTCAGCGTGCCGTACGAACTTTGATCCACGCCAGTGCTGAGCTTCGACTCCCCGCCGATCAACAGGCTGCTGCCGATGCCCGTCACCCTCGTCGTTCCAGACAGGCTGACGCCAACGCTGGCGTTCGACGTGCCATTGAGCGTGGCCGTGCCGCCATTGATCACATCCAGCGTGTTCCGGACGAGGTTCGGGTCCGTTGGGGAAGGCGGGAGGGCATCTACTTGGACATCTGGTTTGGAAACACCAGCGATATCCTTCGATACGCCGGCGTCCGCCTTCGCCTTGGCGAACAGGGGAATCACGACGTAGGGGCTGCTCACCTCTTGGGAAAGGCCAATGCCATTGTTCGACTCGCCGGTGATCGTCAGCTTGCTGCCGGCGTCCGCCACCAAAGTGGTCCCCCATCCCCGCAGGGATACGCCAGTGCCGTCATCGGATTTGCCGTAGATCGTCACATTGCCGCCAGTCGTGACGTTGAGCGCGCCGGATTGCTCCACGCCCGAGCCGGTGTTCGATACGCCGTTGAGCGCCACATTACCGCTCGAGGTGACGTTCAGCGCTCCCCCGCTGGCGATACCCTTTTCGCTGCCCTGCGACTGGCCGTTGACCTGCAGGGTGCTACTGGCGCCGGCCACCCAGGTACTTCCCCACAGGCCCACGCCATAGCTGCCATTGGACGAGCCATTGAGCAGCACAAAGCCGTCGGAGGTCACGTTCAGCGTGCCCCCGTTGAAAATGCCGATGCCGTCGTTGACCGACTGGCCGATGACGGCCAGATTACTGCCGAGGCCGGCCACCGACACGGTTCCCCACAGGCTTACGCCATAACCGTAACCGCCGTAGGTGTTGCCATAGAAGGCGACACTGCCGCGATCCATCACGTACAGCGATCCCGCGTCTTGGCAAATGCCCATGCCGCTATCCATCGACTGGCCGTTGACTGTCAAGCGGCTGCCCTTGCCCGCCACCGTCGTCTCTCCAGACAGGTGCACGCCATGGTTGATGTTCGACGTGCCATTGAGCGTGGCCGTGCCGCCACTGGTCACGACCAGCGTGCTCGGGATGGAAATCGGGGGCGGCAAGGGAATCAGGCTGGCATCTTTTTGGGGAGCGTCGGCGGTATTGGTATTGTTTGATGCGCCGGTATCCGCCGCCTGCGTGTTGTCATAGGCCACGAGGTACGGGTACCAGTAGGACCTCTGTTGGGAAACGCCAAAGCCACTGTTGGACGTGCCGGTGATCGTCAGCTCGCTGCCGGCGTCGGACACCGAAATGATTCCCCCTTGCCACAGGGTCACGCCATTGCCGCTGTCGGACCAGCCGGCGAGCTTCGCATTGCCGCCCGCCGTGACGGTGAACGCGCCGGATTGCTCCACGCCCGAACTGGTGCTCGACACGCCGTAGATCCCCACCGTGCCGCCCGCCGTCACGTTCAGAGGGCCTGGGATGGCAACGCCCACGCCATCGCCCAGCGACTGGCCATTGACCGTCAGGCTGCTGCCGGCACCCTCCACCCACGTGTTTCCACCCAGGGTCACGCCCTGGCCGTAGCTGCCATTGGACCAGCCATTGAGCGTGACATTGCCGCCCGCCATGACGTTCAGCGCGCCCGCGGTGGAAATGCCCGTGCCGTTGCCCTGCGTCTGGCCGTTGACCGTCAGGCTGCTGCCGGCACCGGCCACCGACGTGCTTCCCCACAGGCTCACGGGAGAGCTGTAGTCACCGCCCGCCCAACCATCGAGCGCCACGGCGCCGCCATGGACCACACTCAGCACGCCATCGGCGGCTTGGGTGATACCCGTATTGCCCTTTAGCGATGCTGCGCCAACCTTCAGGCTGCTGCCGGCATCGGCCACCGTCGTGGTTCCAGACAGGCTCACGCCCACGTTGGTAACCGAGGTGCCACCGAGCGCGGCGGTGGCGCCGTTGATCACATCCAGCGTGCTCCAGTTGTCGATCAGGTACGGCTTCGCGCTGATTCCGCCTTCCGGCGGCTGGGGCTCGATGACCGCCTCTTGGCGAATGCCAAAGCCACTGTTCGATACGCCGCTGACGATCAGGCTGCTGCCGGCATCGGCCACGAACGTGCTCCCCCGCAGGATGACGCCGTCGCCGATGTCCCCCACGCCATCAAGCTCCACAGTGCCGCCGCTGGTCACGGCCAGCGTGCTGCCGTTGGATTTGATGACGCCTGCGGAGCCGCTCAGCGTCGAGCCGATGACCAGCAGCTTGCCGGCGTCCGCCACCGACGTGGATCCCGCCAGGGTCACGCCGCCGCCGGCGTACGACTTGCCGTAAAGCCCTGCGTTGCCGCCGGCCGTCACCTTGAGCGTGCTGCCGATGCTTTGAAAAACGCCCGGGCCCTCGCCCTGCGAATAACCGTTGACCACCAGGCCACTGCCAACGCCTGCCACCGACAGGGTTCCCCACAGGCTCACGCCAAAGCCAGAGAAGCCGTCCGCCGTGCCATCGATCGTTGCAGTGCCGCCATCCGTCACGCTCAACATGCCGCTTTGGGATACGCCGAAACGGTCACCGCGCGTTGCGCCGTTGACCGTCAGGCCGCTACCGGCGTTTAACACGGTCGAGGTTCCACCCAGGATCACGCCGTCGTTGTAGCTGCCCTCGGACGAGCCATAAAGCATCGCGTTGCCGCCGCCCCTCACCTTCAGCACGTTGCTATCGACTTGGTGAATCCCCGCGCCGTCGCCCAGCGCCGCGCCGTTGACCGTCAGGCTGCTGCCGGCTTCCGCCACCGTCGTGGTTCCACCCAGGATCACGCCATCGCTGGCGCCCGACTTGCCATTGAGCGCCACGGTGGCGCCATTCGTTACGTCCAGCGTGCTCCAGTTGTCAATCGGATACGGTTTCGCGATGATTCCGCCTTCCGGCGCCGGGGGCTCGATGATTGCTTGCTGGCGAATGCCAACGCCACCCTCGGACTTGCCGCTGATCGACAGGCTGCTGCCGGTATCCGACAACACCGTGGTCCCCCGCAGGATGACGCCATCGCCGTTGTACGCCGTGCCGTCGAACACCACGTTGCCGCCATGCTCCACGACCAGTATGCTGCCGTTGGATTTGTTGACGCCCGCGGCATCGCTTTTCAGCGCCTCGCCACCGACAGTCAGGCTGCTGCCGGCATCCGTCACATGCGTGAATCCAGACAGGGTCACGCCACCGCCGCTGTACGCCAAGCCAGAAAGCGCCACGGCGCCGCCATCCGTCACGTTCAGCGTGCTGCCGATGTTTTGAAGCGTGCCCGAACTCTTGCCCGGCGTCTTGCCGCCGACCGCCAGGTTGCTGCCGGCGTTCGCCACCGACAGGTCTCCCCGCAGGATCACGCCATAGCTGTCGTTCGACGAGCCATAGAGCATCACATTGCCGCCACCGGTCACGCTCAACGCGCCGGATTGATCCGTGCCGACACCGTCGCTGGACGTGGTGCCTTGGACGTTCAGGCTGCTGCCGGCGTTCGCCACTGTCGTGTTCCCCCACAGGAGCACACCATGGCCATAACCGCCGTCCGACATGCCATCGAGCGCCACCTTGCCGCCGTTGAGCACTTTCAGCGTGCTGCCGATGTTTTGATAAACACCCACACCGCCATTCAGCGACTGGCCCATAACCGTCAGGCTGGCGCCACTGTTCGCCACGGACGCGCCCCCCAGCAGATACACGCCCAGGTTGTTGGAGCTGCCATTGATCACCAGATTGCCCGTCACGTCCAGCGTGCCGCTCTCAAGCAGACTCACGCCAGCGCCATCGCTGGCCTTGCCTGTGATCGTGCCTTCGCCGACGTCGCGCAGGTTGCCGCCGAGCGAGACCGCGTCGGTGGCCGCGCGTTTGGTGGTGTTGCCGCTCACGGCCAGCTTGCCGCCACCCAGGGCGATGCTCGAAGTGGCGGCCTGGATGACGCTGCCTTGCCCGCGGTTTTCGGCATCCGCCGTCAGATTCAGGCCGCCCCCGCTGAGCTTGATATTGCCGTTGAGCCTCACGTCGCCGACAGCCTCCAGCTTCAAGTTCGCTTTGGAGCTGCTGAAGATGTCCGCGTCGGCGTTCTGGGTAATGTTGCCGGCTTCCGGGCCGATGGTGCCGAGCGTCGTGACGGTCACGTTGGTGCCGCCGCTCAGCGCGTTGCTGATCGTCTTGTTGTTGACGGTTGCGGGGGTATTGGCCGGAATGAATTTGGAACTTGGAGAAGCGGCGCCGGTGGGAACCAGATTGGCGTCCGGGGCCGTGCTGATGGTCACATCCAGCGGATCGATCAGCCAGTCTCCGCCCTTCACTTGGCCTTGCACGTGCAGGCTGCGGCCCGAGGTTTCGACGAAACCGCCCTTGCCGTTGGCGGCCCCGGCGTTGATGCGGGCTCCGGCATCGACCTGAACCCGGTCGGCCAAGGCCACTTCATTGATCAGCCCGGCCGCGCTCGTGCCGGGGAGCTGCTTCAGACGGTCTCCGCCGACGATGACCGTGCCGCCCTTGGCATTGCCGCTGGCGTCGATGCTGGCCTGGCCGAACAGCCCCACCCGGTTGCCGGAAAGAACGACCGTGCCGCCCGCGCCGCCGGGTGCGGTGTTGGAGGCATCGGCCTTGCCCGTGACCACCACGTCGCCGCTCTGGCCCGCGTCGGCCACCACGGTTGCGGCCTTGACTACGCCCGAGAGGTTGATGACGGTATCCAGCAGCGTGTTGCTGCCGCGCGCGGTCAGAAGAACCGCGCCGTTTTGCGAGCGGATCGCGCCGTCGTTTTGAACCAGCGCGTTGGCCGTGGCCTGCGTCAATTTGACTTCGATGCCTTGCCCGTTGGCGAGCGCCACCGTGGCCTTGTCACCGGCGGCCAGCACGACCTTGCCGCCGGCCGCGATGTTGCCGCTGTTGCGCACCTGGTCGCCCATCAGCGTGACGTAGCCGGCGGCGGTGATCGTGCCTTCATTGATGACGCCAGCCCGCGTGCCGGTGGGATTGAGCGAGAGCGGCCCGCCGGACATGAAGGCCGCCGGATCGATCTGCTTGGTGGTCGCCAGAAGCGATCCGACGTTGACCTGCGCGTTGGCCCCAAAGAGCACGCCGTTGGCGTTGTAGATGAGCACCTGTCCGTTGGCCAGCAGCGCGCCCTGGATGTTGCTCATCCGGCCGCCGCCGACCATGTTGAGCGCGGCCGCCTGGGCGTTGGGCTGGTTGAAGCGAACGGTATTGCCCTTGGCGATGTCGAAGCTGTTCCAGTTGATGACGGCGCGCTGGCTGCGCTGGTCGATGTTGAGGGTGTTGCCGTTGGGCTGGGTGATCGCGGCTTGGCCGCCGGCAACGGCGCCGCCGGTGGGCAGCGCCGGAATCGCCTGCGCGAAGGTCGAGGCGCACAACAGCAGCGTCACCGCCAGGGCCGACTGCTTGATGCAGGAAACCACGCTCGTCCAGCCGCTATCGGCATCGGGCGCCGGGGCCGGAGTTGAGGTTGAAGCACCGTCTTGCCCAGGCTGCTTGCCTTCGCTGTGGGTGCATTCAGCAACGGGAACGAGCGTGCCCAGGCGTTTGCTGAAAATTTTGCGATACCTTGACTTGTTCATTTCGATACTCTCTTGTCGATGAAGTCATTCAACTGACGAACTAACGGATTGCCGGCCCTGTTGAAAAAGCCCGGCCCCGGGAAACGGCATGCCATAAACACCTTGTGTGTGTTTTCTTGCCACCAAATTACCAATCTGCGTACCCATCTGCGTACCAATCTGCGCCCGCACCCACTCGCCTGTTACAAATTCAGCGATTCGATACCAACACCGTTGAAAGACGGGGAACTTCTGAGTCATCCTCTCGTGGCCGATGCTTCCTGGCTTTGGTTTTCCCGTGATGACCGCGCCTCGCAGTCCATCCAAAAACCCAGCTTCACCGGCGTGCGCAGGGGGTATTCAAAAGCTCCTTGGCATTGCTAGTATCTGTAATTGTTATCGAGCAAGTGTAATTATCATCATATTTGAAACTTTTTTCATTACATATTGTAAATATGTAAACATATACCACTAAAGTGTAAGCAATTGCAAAACTTCATTTTTTCGATTTATTCCATTCGTTAAGCATGCAATCCAACAGAAGCAACCAAACAGAAGTAACAAAATGAAATAAATAGCTGCCGCCTTCCTGGGCCTGCAGAGTCCGGCAAACCGTTCGAAACGGAGTCCATGCATGCACTTTGCAGACCAAAGAAGAGCTTGTTTGCAACAAAACGAAAAACGATGACGTTATTGAAGGAAACAGCACAAAATTCCGGCCTGCTGACGCTGCTCATGCTGGCGCAGTTCCACGGCCTGCAGGCCGATGCGGCCAAGCTCCAGCACGAATTCGGCGCCCAGCCCTTCGATGCCGTCACGCTGCTCAACGCGGCCAAGTCCATCGGGTTTTCCGCCAAGCGCGTGCGCCAGCCGCCGGAACGGCTGGACAAAGCCCCGCTGCCGTGCATCGCGGTGGATACCGAGGGCCGCTTCTTCATCCTGGCCAAGGTTGATACCCCCGGCGCCCGCGATGCCTCCGCGTCCGCATCCGCGCCCGTGGCCGCGAGCGAATCAACCGCCGCACCGGAAATCAAGCTGCTGATCCAGCGCCCCGGCGAGCCGCCCCAGATCCTGGGCCTGGCGGGCTTTCAGGCCATTTGGAGCGGCGATCTCATCTACCTCACCAGCAAGGCCAACTTCGCCGCCGAAGCGGCGCACTTCGACTTCACCTGGTTCATCCCGGCGATCGTCAAATACCGCCGGTTGCTGGGCGAAGTGTTTCTGCTTTCGCTCGTGCTGCAGTTGGTGGCCCTGGTCACGCCGCTGTTCTTCCAGGTCGTGATGGACAAGGTGCTGGTCAACCATGCCATGCAGACCCTGCACGTCATCGCCCTGGGGCTGCTGTGCGCCACCGTCTTCGAGGCGCTTCTGACCGGCATCCGCACCTACGTTTTCGCGCACACCAGCTCCAAGATCGACGTGGAACTGGGCGCGCGCCTGTTCCGCCACCTCATGGCGCTGCCCATGTCCTACTTCCAGAGCCGCCGCACGGGCGACTCGGTGGCGCGCGTGCGCGAGCTGGAGAACATCCGCTCCTTTCTCACCGGCCATGCGATGACGCTGGTGCTGGACTTGCTGTTTTCCTTCGTCTTCATCGCGGTTTTGCTGTGGTACAGCGTCTCGCTCACGCTGATCGTGCTGGGTTCCATCCCGGTTTACGTTTTGATTTCGGTGCTCTTCACGCCGATGCTGCGCGCGCGGCTGAATGAAAAATTCAATCGCGGCGCGGAAAACCAATCCTTCCTGGTCGAAACCATTGGCGGTATCGACACCGTGAAAGCGATGGCGGTGGAGCCGCGCTGGCAGCAGCGCTGGGACAAGCAACTGGCCAGCTACGTGGCCGCCGGCCTGTCGGCCACCAACGTGGGCACCGTGGCGGGCAATGCCGTCATGCTGGTGAGCAAACTGGTGACGCTGGGCATCATGTGGCTGGGCGCGCAACGGGTGCTCGACGGCGAACTCAGCGTCGGCCAGTTGATCGCCTTCAACATGCTGGCCGGGCAGGTGTCCAACCCCATCCTGCGCATGGCGCAACTGTGGAACGACTTCCAGCAGGTCGGCATCTCCATGCGGCGGCTGGGCGACATCCTCAATACCCGCACCGAGATCGAAGGCAACAAAACCCGCATCGCGCGCCTGGCTGGGGCGATCGAGTTCGACCAGACCTCGTTTCGCTACCGCCCCGACGCGCCGGACGTGATCCGCGCCATACAACTTTCCATCCGCCCAGGCGAAGTGATCGGCATCGTCGGGCGCTCGGGCTCCGGCAAAAGCACCCTGGCCAAACTGGTGCAGCGCATGTACGTGCCCGACCGCGGCCGCGTGCTCATCGACGGGCAGGACATCGCCATCGTCGACACCGCCTCGCTGCGCCACCAGATCGGCGTCGTGTTGCAGGAAAACGTGCTCTTCAACCGCTCGGTGCGCGACAACATCGCGCTGACCAATCCGGCCCTGCCCATCGAAGCCATTACC
>Ga0209628_10002196_pt1 | contig 13100 bp, 12 predicted proteins | sample TergutCu122P4_FD_187285 | JGI IMG/M metagenome (GOLD analysis project Ga0209628, IMG submission 187285) | Cubitermes ugandensis P4 segment gut microbial communities from Kakamega Forest, Kenya - Cu122 P4 (SPAdes) (version 2) | ecosystem: Host-associated > Arthropoda: Insects > Digestive system...
CATCTTTGGTTCCAGTGCATTCCTCTTCTGTCACATTATCAACTTTCTCAATATATATATGTGAATTACTGTTACTCGTGTTAACAGCCTCTTGTGTTATGTGGCCTGTGGCCACATTTTTAAATTATTTATATAGTTTAAAAATTACATAGTGCTTTAGATGGATAGGTATAACATTGACTGTGATTTGGATGCCCATGTTGTATTGTAAGGTTCTATCTAGAACCCTGTAATCAGCCATTCTTTGACTGTGTGAACCAGAAATGTCTGTTGGCTTTTAAGTTACCATTTAATGTTTTACTTTTACCCTTTCTGTAACCATCTTTTAATGTTATTACTTCTTTGTTCTCTTGTGTTGCTTCTGAATTTTGTCTCTTCTTCTAAATTTCATGTTTCCTTGTTTCTCTTTGTGGTAATTCATGTTTTCAACTACATGTGATAGTGAGGATGCAGAGATCAGTGTCCTGATATCTTCATTCATTACTGTGGTTTTTGATAACTGATGAAAGATTTTATGGTGGTTTTCAAATGTGTTATTTAAGAAAAATAACTTTGGTTTGATTTTAAAAGTTAAATTTATTATATTTGCCTGTACTTGATACATTTTCCCCCTTACCAACTGATTAGAGTTTTCATTCCATTCTGTTTTAGCGTTCTTTTGTCTTCAAAACTCATACAGTTGTGTGAGTTTGCGTATGCAAATGGCAGGAATGCTGTATCAAGTCGTGCATTGCTACAGGATGAAACTGTATTTGTGCCACTGGAGAAAGATGGGGATCTTATACAGCTGGAATTAACAGCAGATTTCCTGCTGAATTCTGCGATGCCTCTACCAGCCTATGTGGATGCTGATGAAGTGCAGAAAACACGAGATATTCCATTGCCAGATTTGTATCCAATAAAACACACCATTACTTTAGAGAAAGAGAACATATATCAAATGAAACATGTCTTTCGTAAGTTTTAGAATATTTTTATTGTGTCTGTATACCATCAGTATTTTGTGGTGTAGTGTTCTGTCTTATACAGTAATGTAAACTGTTCTCATATTTTGTAGTGATGGATTTTAAGGAAGTGTAGAGGGAGATAATTTTGTTCCCATACTTACTTCACCTCTGGGCTGTTAGTAATGAATCTGCTGAAATTCAGTGGAGTAATGTCATTGCAAGTGCTATTTGTATTGTTTTATTACAGATGTAGTTAAAATGCTGTAAATTTTGTTAATTGTGGTGTTATGATCTAAGAAAATGATAGGACACCAACATTTCACCTTCAAAGTGCATTGTCATTAGAACTTCATTTTGCCTTCAGAATGGCCTTTCTTTCAAGTCTGAAGAATATGTTCATGTTGTTTGATAGTGGATAGTGTTTATTTTACTGCTGGAAAAAGAAGAAACAAGCTCAAAATTATATGCAGTCAGAATATTTCAGATTGATAGTTTTAAGTGTTGTTGTCAATAGTTTTAATTATGTGTGAGTAGAAAATTGTACATGATAGGCTAATTTGCAGAAGATTTGGGCCCTTGGCTGTAACAGCAATCTCTTGTGCCAATTTTGAACAAGTCTGACCTACTTCCTGATGTATTTTGTTTGATGGTGAGAATATTTCATTTGATGCTAGTCTTGTTATGTATATAAATAATACTAATATTCCTCCAATTATGATTAAAAATAGGATATATGAAAATCAAAATCTTCTGTCGCTGTAGCTTGTTTTCTTCCTGGTCGGGCTAAAGACTTATCAGCACCCCTGTAATTTGTCACTCCACACAGAACCTTGTCTTGTCACCATTTCTTGCTGTAGGATCACTTTATGTAACATTTGACATTCCATATATTTTCTTTGAATAAATGTAAAGTGAAATAACCTGAGATGTAGTAAAAGTGAAAAAGCTGTAGAAAGAGAAATGGAAAGATTGTCAGTTTTGAGAAGTTCATTGCCAAAGGACAAGAAGATTTAAAAAGGAGTGTTGTTTACAGAAAGTAATGCCAACTGCATCCACTGTCTTTAAGTGATGTAAGCCCATGTACCTTTTATATTTCTTCTCATGGGTTTGGATACAGCACACTCATAATTGTTTTTTCTTATGTTATTTGTATCTGCTTATGATTATAGACATATAGATATTGTCTGGAGATAGAATGATGAAGTACATTTAACATGAACACAGATTTTGAGCAAATGAGATACTAATGTATCTTCATTGTATATTTAGCTGTACTCCAGGGTAGCCGATTTCCGCACATTCACACTGCTGTATTTCACTACAATGAAACTGAAGTGAAGAACAAATATGAAACTCCAGTCACAGAAGAGCAAGTTCTTGGTAGGACGCTTCTGAAGGCCTTTGCAGTTGCTGCAGCATATGCACAGCAGCGGTTTGGGGTAAGATATATCTGTTCTTTATCAGATAGGTGTTAAGGCAAAGTTAAAGATGTCTCATTGCATTCCATTGAAAGCATATGTAGGGGTGGATATAAAGCTCCATGCATTCTTAACCTTGGTGCTAAATGAAGATAGCCACACATCCTGGCCACTTTGCTGTTGGGGATAAACCTCAGCATGCTTTGAGTAGGGAACTGGTTGGGCCCCATAGCTGGTATGGATGCTGTAGAGAAGAAAAGAATCTCTTGTTTGTGCTGGTAAGGGAACCACCATTCCTCAGCTGTCCAGCCCATACCTAGTTACTATACTGACTAGGCAACCTGTCATCTATCATATAGGTGTGATCACAGCAAACAATTGGATATCAATAACAGTTTGAAACAGTGTTCACAAATAGCTGATGTGCAGCAGTATAAACTTCAGCATAAAAAGTGTCATAGTTTCAGAATACCAAGACAGCAGATTACTAAACAGAATACTGTACATGAAGTTAAAGTCTGTGTTCCGCAGGTTACTGGCCTGACTTTGTGTGTGAAGAAATTGAGTATTTAATCAGTGTCTGTAGTGTGCTTCTGGTTCATATTGAGTGCATGTAGGGGTACAGGGAACTTGCAAAGATTCTGAATTGATCTTTAAGGTGTCATCAGCACTCCCTCACACAGATATATAGACTCTTCTAAATCGGTTTAGAAACCTGATGATGGCCATTACAGGCCGAAACATGTAGTTTTATTATTAGACTACAACATCTTTCTAAACAAGTTGTGTTGTTTGACTGCACTTTCCTCCCTCTCATTACTGAATTGATCTGTATCATGTCCCATCAGTAATAAATACCACTGTTAATTTCTGTTTAGTTTTTAAAGAGTTTATACTTCCTACCAGATTTGATTTTTACTTCTTTTTGAATTGCTGTGTGGTTGCTCATTAGATAACTAAGTAATTTTCCATGATTCCTATATTGTAACTTTAAATTCTGTGTGAAATTTCCCTATATGAAAGCTGCTTGTTCTTTGAAGATTTTCACCATAAAATTTTAAGACCACTGAATGGCTCTGTTGCTGCTGCCTCAGAAGTTCACTGCTTGTTTTAATGGTATTGCTGATATGGGACAAGTAAAAGTGAAGGTGAGGTTGAATCATGTGTCAGACACATGTGTATGAGAATGACTCTGTTATGTGCCTGTATGAGGAAGTTCTGTATATTTTTATTTTCTTCAGGTGGATGTGAAAGACCTTCCAGAACCAGTCACTCTTCAATGTGTCCAGACAGATGGGAGGTTATTTCACTTTGCTGTTCTCCAGCTTAACACACTTGATCTTGATGGTGTTGAAGGAAAAAAGAACATTTTCTGGATGTTGCCAAGAATACCGTTATTCTCCTCATGCATGTATGTGAAAGGGAAACCAGTACTTGAAGATTATAATCCGGATGTGTTCAGTAGGTTGCTGGCCTTTTGTTCTAATGGTTTGCAGTCACAATTGTGATGTATGTGGTAGTACTTCTGGAGAAACTATTAAATAGTTAAAACAAAAATCATGTCTTTTTGTCTGTTTCATTTTAGATGATAACCATGGTGAAGAATGTTTCACCACCAACCCATGACATAATGCTTCTTTAACTACCAATAAATCTATCTTGGTGTGACAACTGAATAAAGATGCTGGCTCATAACATTTATTTTGTGACCCATAACTGGAGTGAGAAGGAAAACAAACATTGAGTTATTTAACATGAGTTCAGAGTGCTTGAGGTTTCTTTGTTAAATCTTGTGGCACTTTCTGCTTATTAGCACAAGAAAGAGAGGTCTGTTTGCTTTATCTCTGTTGAGTTTTGTGATATAGAATGAAACTATCCAAGACCTAGAACAGGTCTCTGGAATGTAGGTTTTAACTCAGATTTGATGCAGTTGATCGATCAAGATGATTTTATTTTATTTCTTTGCTACGAAAGCTTCAAATTTAATTTACAGGATCTTTACAAAAATAAGGTAAGAGAATAGTACTACAGTGGAAGAGTAAGTTTTGTGAATAATGTGCAGATCTCCTTTTTAATTTATAATGTGGGCTCTGAGGCTTCACACACCTTAGATAGCTGGCATAAGGCCTCCAGATGCACTGTCTTGTAGGTAACAAGCGGAACTTTCACTGCAGTTTGTTGCATTTCAATTACAAGAATATTTGCGTCATGCAAGTACTCTGTGGGCTGAGATTATAGTGTTATAGGAAAGTGATCTGCTAGCTGTGTTATACAACATACTTTATATATAATTGTGATATTGTTGATGTCTGGATGTACGTTATGAATGGTACTGTAAGTGAAATGTATCAATAACCGTGTATCATTTAAAATTTTCTCACTATACTAATCATTACAACTTTTAGCCCCAACAGTCTCATATTAGCTGTATTAAATTTTCTGCAGAAGAATTTTAGTACAGGGTGTGTGGTGAATATGACGTATGGTCTGTGATCGGGTTTATATATAAAACCATATTTCCATTAGTAGGAGTACACAGAAATTAAGGCTATTTTGTAACAGTCTCATGCTAATGTGTGTTGGTGTTGGAATTGCAGTGGAAAATATATTAAATATAGATCAAGCTGGGGAATATAGAACGTGCTTCTATTTGAATTGTGATGGATACTTGTTTTATAGAATTGTCACTAATATGAAATTCATATTAATGTATGTGTGTGTGTGTGGAACATGCTTGGTGTAGCTCAGTGTCAGCAGTCTTAAATATGCAGGTGCGGAGAGTGCTTACACAGTTGTTTCTATCAGGTAGTTTTTGATTACACAACAATAAGTGATACCTTTCTACCATTCTGTGTGTTACAATATTCCAGAAGGCGTATAATCTTTGATATTCACTACACTGAGAACTTTCAAATCCCACATTGAATTATTTTTGTTATAACCATGTAGTTGCTTTCTCCGACAGAAGATTTGTTCTGGGAAGAATACTAGGCAGCTGCAGTGTGAAGATTCTGGAAAGAAAAGAAGGCGTGAAATGTATCTTCAATTAGAAACAAATACATAAACCTGAAGGGCATGTACGTATAACATAGCATTGAGGAGCGTTCATGTATCCATTGTTGCTGCCAAAAAGCAGTAAGTATTAAATATTCTGAGTATGTGTCTGTAGCCTTAATTATCCAGCATGCAAAGCACACGTGCCACATTATATTGTCATCTGTGGCCTGTCTGGTTGGACCATATTTTTTCCACATTATCACATAAATGGTATGATGTTTGGAAAAAACTTGAACATAAAATGTGTGTTGTGATTTCCTGTACAACTTCTGTCTGAAATGTGTCTCATTCTAAAAAGAATTCAGGGAGATATTACCATAAATGTGCATAGGTCTCTGTGATGTAAAGTACTCATTATTCTTTTCAGATTTGAATGAAACCTGAATTTTCTCAACAGATTTTTGGAAAATCCTCAAATATCAAACTTCATGAAAATCAATCCAGTGGGAGCAGAGTTGTTCCACATGAACAGACAGACAGACAGACAGACAGACAGACATGGTGAAGCTAATAATCACTTTTCATGATTTTGTGAAGTGCCTAAAAGTCCTTAGCAAACAGGCAAGGTGAGAGAGAATACCTAAAGAATGATATTTAGCTTTGTGCATGAGTTCAGATAAGCTCTTTTCTGAACCTTATACCATCGCAAGGAACAACACAGTCTTTGCATAGGGACCTCTTACTGCCATTTATTGTGCTCATATTCTGGTCCAGTTCTTAACTATTGCTGGTGATTGTATTCCTGAATAACACACACACACACACACACAGTTAATCATAAACTCTCTTCTATTATGTGTACTAATTTCAAAGTTGTGGTTAGCGAAGGTGCATGCATGACTACTGTCAGTTTGTGTATTAGACTGAGCAGAACAACATCAAGTAAAATTAGACATTTCAAAAGCAGGAAATATAAAGAAATAAAAATATTAGATTTATTACAACTAAGTCTCTTATGAAGATGAAAGTCCCTTTTTCCCTTTACTTGCAAATTTGGCTTTCACATTTTTTCTTTTGTTTTATTTTTAATACTGGAGTTTGAAAGTAGTATGCTGTTAAGCTTATGGATTTGATCCTACAATATTTTGTGTGCTTCACATTCTGTTGTTCTGTAGAATCTCATTGTGTGGAGCATGTGATTTGGTATTATAAGAGAAGGGTCTAAATATCTTTTATTCAATGCAGAGTGCTGTAGTTTCCTGATTATCCATCCCTAAATTTTACATTCTGTAACTCATTGTGTTGACCTTGCTGCTGAAATGTATCAATTGTACTCCCCGAGGATAGCTCTTTAAGAGTTGAAACATGTTGGAGTGATATATAATGTTAATAAATGGTGTTTTAGTATATATGTGCATTTGTGAGCATTTATTTGATATAGTGATATTAGTGTGTGGATATGAACAAGGTAAAGTTCACAATTATCAAGTCTGATTGACTGAAGAGGGATAATGTATAATCAGAAAAACATAACTTGGTGGGTACACACATTAGAGAGGGACTGTATAAGACACATTTCCCTACCCAGTATTTATGTACATTAGTTGGCTACATAGACCTACAATGAGTAGTGGAGTTTTTATAGAAATTTTCTGCATTATCTGTTACTTATGACATAAGTTTTGATTTTGCTGGCTTCATCAGTTCCCCTGTATTTCAATCTGCAATGTTCTCTGCACTCTTAGTATAGTTTTGAGACATTGGAGTACCACTATGAGCTTTGTACTTGGTAATCATCTTTAGTTCACCCAAACTGGAAATCCTGTTATTATGCTGTGCTGACAGTGACAAAACCTGACTTTCCTGGCCACTTTTAGGCCAGTCAGATTAATCTTGTTGCATTTTTAAATTAATAAAGTAAAATTTTTATCAGAATTATCCCATGTTATTATGAGAACTTCTTATTATCTACTACACTGGGAAAAGTTTTTTCCCACTTATCAGTGTTAGGCACTCCACTGAAGTCCATGCCTGTGAAACGCGCTGTACAGCTTTTAGCAGTGCCATTCTCATTCAAAATGTTATTAAATGCTTGTTTTGTCTAGGAAATGTCTTGGCAAAACCAATTCACACTTGCTGTTTCTTTGTGACACTCTGTTTCAGTGGAATGACTCAGAGATATAGTATAAGAGCAGCCATAAAACTTGTGGTATAGCCACATAAAAAGTAGATTTATCTAATGTTGGGTCACACAAGCCACTGAATTCCACCACATACTGTTTATTCTGTATTAAGCTGTGAAGTGTATAATCTAGCATCAGGTAAGCCCCGCATAGAGGACCCTCGAACTCATGGTAACCAAATGACCAAAACACAACCCAGTTGTGTGGAGGCATTTACCCCCGCCAGAAGTGAAAGCTACATCAAGACAAAAGCCATCTGCCACTACACACAAGACCAGCAGCCCCCAGACCCAGAAAATCTGTAAGTAATACATACCATTGATTTTAACAATATATATATATATATTTATATATATCAGTGCTCCAAGCAGTTAGAGTGGTTGGTGAAACCTAGGCCAGTAAATTACAGATGACAACGCAGGGAGAGAATCCGCGAAAACACAGAGCCACAACAAAACACAACCAACAAGAGGAAATACACACCCACCTGAAAACCACACGAAAGGAAACAACTGCACAGGACCAACCAAGAGCACATTAACAACTTGTGAACTTACCTGGTTGCAGGCCATATGATATATTACCAAGAAATGTGAACCAGTCCTTATGTACATATATTGTACTCCACACGCAGTACAAACAAAAAAACGTGCAGCGGCCTAACACATACTAGTCGAGCTGGCACACCTAGTGCACCAAAACCGCTATCCATACTACCAATAAATACACCTACAGTAATCAGTTACAATACCATAACAATGACATTTGTTACAACCTCCAATTGTAATACAGTAGATAACATCTATGTCAAAAACATGTAAACGTCTGGGATCCCAGAATGAGCACATTGACATTGCAAACAAATATAGTTCTAGCCTGAGGATGACTCATGTGAGTCGAAACATGTCGCTATAAACTATAAACATAATTGCTGTTTAATTTATTGTTGTGTTGACTGGAATTTATGTAATTAAATAGGTAGTCAAGGGTTTGCTGTGTAGTCAGGTTACCATAAAAGTAAATACTGTTTTAAATAAACTTGTCCCTGATATGATCGGACACTGTCAGATTCATAGTTTTCCATACTAATTACATTATATGTTATATGTAGGAGAGTGAAGTCTAATGCATTATTAACCAAAATCTGATAAGTGTTCATCAAAATACAAAGCCCTGGACAAACAAATGTTCCAGAAAAGTGGATTTGGACACCAGGACAGTCCATAAAAATCATAGTCTGCCCCTCTTTGTTATATTTTATTATGAAATACTGATTACAGATGAATGCATACACATAGGTTTTTTAAAATTAATATACAGAACTTACAATAACATTTTATTAAACCACTTCAATTCTGAAATGTTACAAAAGTGAAATATTATATAAAATAGTTGATTCATTTTGTCACAGAACAAATATTATTCAAAGTTGTTCTGTTCTTCAATTATGATACACATGACCTATTTATTTTTATTATATTTTTAATAGCATGATGTTTATAATATATATAATACAACTGTCAATGTAATTTATTATTTAAAGACACTTTACAACACTTAATAATAACGCCTACATTTCTTCTTTTTTTTACATATCCTGAGAAAAAAAGGAATGCAAAGTTGGTAAAATCTAGCAGGACCCTAAAAGATTAGCCTTTGAACTGCAAAACAAGGAACTCTGAGCTGGATATTCGCTGTATGTTACAAATGAATTACTGTTCAATATAACTAATATCCTGTATTTAAGGCATTTTTTAGTTTTTTGTTCAAATTGTTTATCTTCTAGACATTTTTAAAAGTAATGTTAAGGAAATTTCTTAGTCTGTATTGGTTGCTTTTATATATACAGGAGATGGACAAAATAATGAAAACACTAGACACTATAGGAATAAAACTTTTTGTTGGCTGCACTGAAAGAATATTACTTGTGAGTATCTTTCATTATTCTTTTGTATGTTTACGCTGTGTAGTGACGGTGTCAGTGCATTACAGTTGTGTTGAATAACAGTTCATATGAATGTACCACAAAATGGGAGACTTGTCAGATTTCCAAATTGGACAGATTGTTGGTGCACATTTAGCTTGAGCATCTGTAACCAAAATGGCCACTTTTTTATGTGTATTAAGAGCAGCAATTTCCAAGGTTATGACAGCATATACAAATCGCGGGAAGACATCATCAGCTAAGAGGAACAGTGGCCGAAAAACAAACTGAGTGAAAGGGATCATTGTACATTGAAGAGGATTGTGTCTAAAAATCATAGAACTGCTGCAGCAAAGGTGACGGCAGAACTCAATATTCATCTTGAAAACTTTGTTTCCACAAAATCAATCTGACAGGAGCTTCACAAATCCAACATCCACAATACAGCTGCAATTGCTAAACCTCTGATTACTGAAAACAATGTTAAAAGGCAAAAATGATAGTGTGATGATCATAAAACCTGGTTGTTTGATGATTGGAAACATGTAATATGGTCAGACAAGTCATTCTTCACATTCCCAACATCATCATGTTTATATTTGGAGAATGTCAAAGGAAGCCAATAATCCTGAATGCCTGGTTCCAACTGTGAAACATGGAGGTGGAGCTATGATGATTTGGGCAGCAATATCTTAGTAATCTGCTGGTCCTATAATTACTCTGAATTGTCAAATTACTGCCAGTGACTATGTGGACATTGGAGGTAACCAGGTGCATCTTATGGTCCAGATGTTGTTTCCTGACAGTGATGCAGTTTTTCAAGATAACAGTTCATCCATACACACAGACAGAAGTGTTCAATCTTGGTTTGAGGAGCATGAAGATGCACTTCAACATCTTCCCTGGCCAGCACAATTGCCAGACATAATTATCATTGAACCACTGTGGTCAGTTTTAGAGAGTAGGATAAGAAGCAGATTTCTTCATCCAACACCTCTCAAGCAACTAGAAGATGTTCTTCATGAAGAGTGGTAGAGTATTCCACTAGAGACTATTCAGAACTAATATGAGTCTATTCCAAGAGGGATACAAGCTGTATAACAGACAAATGGTGTCCCGACTCTGTATTAATAAAGAAATGTGTTATCTGTCACAGCTGTTCCCATTATTTCGTCCATTCCCATGTATGTTCTCTGTGTTACAGATAGATTATGGTTCAGTATTTCTAATATCCTTTCTTGAGGGTGTTTCTTAGTTTACTGTTCAAGTTCTTTGTCTTTCAGAAACTTTTCTGAAGTAAAGCTGCATAAATTTACATCATATTCTGTAATCATTCCTTTTTGCAAAACATGGCACTGCTGTACAGTACCTGGGCTTCTAAAGGGTATATTATTGTAAGTGAAAATTACAAGATTACTATCCACTTATCACTCTCTGCTCTGAAAACAAAAGACATTTTGATAATTTATTTTAAGGTACATTCAGTCTTTATTAGTTGCTTCAGTTAGTGTTAACAGCTGTTTCATAATTTATGTTCACTTGTATTTATATTATCTTATTTTTGGGCTACATTTTATTAGTTTATGAATTTGAGCAAATGTTTTTTGAGGTATGTGTTTAAAGTTCAGGTTTTACTTTTGAATTTTTAAAAAAGTTTTGATAATAAGTTACTTACACTATGAATATACTGACAGGATACAAACACATTTTAGGTTAGAAATGTATAAGGGGGATAAAATACAGTGTAATGTGTTTTTGCATATAATGTGGGCATAAAACAGACATAATGAATATGTATAACCAGGGGTATAGCTGGTGGTGGAGGGGCCAAGTGGTGCAGCCATTGAGGGGTGTGGGGTCCAATGGGCAGAAAAGTGAATATTGTAAATAAAAAAAAATTGATTGCAGCCAACAGATCTTAAATCACTGGGCAAAATAAAAGGAAGTTCAATAATAGTTGTGAATTTCTTGTAGGAGTGGCCAATGTGATTACTTGCCCTGGGCACAAAAATCTGGAAAGAAGAAACGAGTAGGGTTGTCAATTGCAAGCTAGGAACATGGAAGACATTGAAAGGGATGGGGCTAAAATTCATACAGGGTAATTCTCCATTAAGGAACCAACAATGGAGAGCCTAGGTGACTGGGTAACTTCCCCACTATTTTTCATTCTGTTTAACAAAGGAAGCTGACTGTTTTTTTGTAATTCATTTCAAAATGCTCCGAGTTATTTAAGACTTTAAAGCACTGACAGTATAATGATTGGTGAATGTTGAATTAGAAATGTTTCAGAACTGGCTGTGGTCTAATGAAGGTAGTGTCCAGGAATCTGCCTGGGGGCACTGAGTAAAACCACAAAGTTTCAGTCATCATAGCTCATACTCCAGATGAGATTCAAACTGGGCACCTCCAAAGTACAAGTCTAGGTTGTTAGTGTTGTTGTGTGTATAAGATGTCTTGTGTTCTATGTCCTTCCCATCATAATTGTATTTTTTCTGGTATGTCATATAGTACAACATAGAAATATTTGTTTTGTCGTACATTATGAAGTTTGTGATATTAATTTGCATATCTTGATATTTTTTAATGTTATGAGCCAACTGTAGATACATTGATTTAGAATATCTAACTGCTGGGAAATAGTTATTTTGTATCTAAACTGAAATAAGAGGAAAACTCCCTTAAAGTAATCACCCTATATTTTCTTAGCTAACATATTTTATTTTGTTGAATTGAGCCTGACTTTTTTTTTAAGAAGTCAGTTCATGCATTACTTAAAGGCATAACATTGTGGTAAGAGGATTTTACTCGTACTATCAGATAAATGCAATACAAGTAGTCCCAGTTTCAAAGTAATTACTTTTTAGTGTGTAAAGTGAGCATTCACCTTCACTGAGATTGTAATTTTCAGAATATAAAAATATTCTGCTTTATGAGTATTGTTCTATGTGGTAATTAAAAAAAGCAGGGCTCAATTTGTCAAGACACAGCTTCACTGGTGCATCATTTTCATATTTAAATGTGTACATGAATGCAGTTATTGGTAACGTGACGTATTACTTGAGAAAGCTGTGATTGTAGTTGACTCCTACTTTTCATTTCTGCTATGACAATACAACATTGTAATAACTATGACTTGGAAAGCATAATGAGAGCATCTATTATACAGGTGTTCAACTTAAAAGTGGACCATGTTTTAATATAAGTAATTTATTTACTAAGATTTACAACTTGTTATATTACACAACTAACCTGTATTTACAGTAAGTGTTGGAAATGATGTCCATTCATTTCAATGCACTTATCGACACGTTTCACCGTGTTCCTCGCAAATTTTCTTAGCATTCCTTCATTTACTTCTTCGGTTGCATGAGTAATATTCATCTTCAACTGCTGTAGGTCTCGCGGATTGCTCCGATAAACAGTGTCTTTCAAGTAACTCCACAAAAAGAAGTCTGGACTAGTAAGATCAGGGGATCTTGGTGGCCAAAGTCCTTTAGAAATTACATTTTCACCGAAAAATTCATGCAGAATCACCATAGTAGAGGCAGCAGTATGAGCAGTTGCACTGTCTTGCTGGAACCAACAGTTACGTTCATCCACTGGCAGCAATGCGATGAATTGTTGGATAAGT
>Ga0209628_10002198_pt1 | contig 13099 bp, 11 predicted proteins | sample TergutCu122P4_FD_187285 | JGI IMG/M metagenome (GOLD analysis project Ga0209628, IMG submission 187285) | Cubitermes ugandensis P4 segment gut microbial communities from Kakamega Forest, Kenya - Cu122 P4 (SPAdes) (version 2) | ecosystem: Host-associated > Arthropoda: Insects > Digestive system...
GAAATACAAGCAAAAAGTCACTTTTAACATGAAAAAAGTGACTTTTTGCATTTTTTTGGTTTTGTAATCCGTTTAAATTGATGAACGAATGCCGTTGTCGTAATAGCTAATTTCTGCGTTTTTATCCTTGATATAGGCGTAGGGGAACGTTTTTCCGGCGGGATTGACTTTCCAAACTTTTTCGAATTTTTCCGTCGAGCCCTCTGATCCGACTGCGCCAAGTTCAATTTCAAAACATCCCATAAGTAGCGTTGAATCTCCGATTAAGGTTTTTTCCTGCTTTATCCTTTGGATGAAGACGTCCACGACCTTGTTCGGTTTCTGGGATGGTATAGCATCTAAGCCGGTGGATGAGATGATATGGCCAGACAAACGATAGTGGCTATCCTGTTGATTGAAGTGAAAGATTAATTCTTCGGTAAACACCTTCAGGTTGTCGACAAACTGATAACACCTCACATGTTTAAACCCCAATTCATCGGTATCTAACCGGTGAAACTGATAGTTTGAATCATCCATCCGGTTGCTTTTGAATAAAGATTTTATGACCATCAATTCCGATTCGGGCAATAGCGGCGTGGCAGGCGAATGTTGAATCACCTGAACGCACGGCGAAGGGTGTTGAACTGCCTTTGTTTTGCAGGAAAAATGCATCATGCTTATACAGAGGGTTATCAGTAATAATACGGTTTTTTTCATTAACATTTGTTTTTTATTTCAACGGCAGGGATGCCGTTGTTACTACTATTGTTTCACTATTTTGCGGGTCAACAAAGCGCCATCGGGAAGGGCGATGTGAAGGATATAGATTCCTCGAGGCAAGCGGGAGATATCGACGCGGATTTTGTCTGCCTCAGCCGCGAATGTGGCCGGGAAGGCTTTTCCGGTGAGGTCGAACAGTTTCACCTGTGCTATTTGGTCGGAAACGCCGTTGATCCATACAAAATCGGATGCTGGATTGGGATAGACGGTCACTGTTTCGTCCAAGACGAGTTCCGTACCGGTGGTGCTGACGGTGATGTAGCCTTGGCGAACGAGTTCGCCGCTGCCATAACTGTTGGTTGCAACTAAAGTAACGGCGTAAGTCCCTGTACTGTTGTAAGTGACTTTGGGGTGTTGCTGCGTGGAAGACGACGGCGAAGCTCCGGTGAATGTCCAGCGCCAGGACGTGGGATTGCCTTCTGACATATCGACAAACTGGACGCTAAGCGGAGCGCCTCCCTGTCGGGTGTCGGATGTAAAAGAAGCGACCGGTTTCGTACCGAGTGCCCGTGTGCCTGTCCCGTAGTAGACCGGAAATCTGCCGCCAACAACGAAAATCGTTTTAGTTCCGGTAGCGGAAATTTTATTGCTATTCAAATCTAAATAGCCAATATTATAACGTTTGTCGCCCGAATAATTGTAAGTCGAAAAGGCAATACGCTTATCGTCCATACTGAAACTGGGAAATGAAGGCATGTTATTATTATTTAACACTATATTTTTTTCACCGGTCGCAATATTCATGCTATAGGTATGAAACGTCACATTCCCATTCTTTTCAATACGGTTGTCAAAAGCAATGATGTGAGGCGAATTTTTTGAAAAGACCGGATTCATTACCATCACCTCCGAAGAGAGGTCAGAAAATAGCTTTGATATAACACCAGTGCCCCAAGTATTTCGGCTGTTATTCCAGACATTAATCAATCCGATGTCAAAAAACTCGACGGAGCGTCCTCCAACTGATGAGCCAACCACATTATAGGCGTCGTAAATGATGTTTTCGCCCGTGTGGTCAAATTCGATCGCATCGGCGTAGCGTGGTCCTCCAGTTGTGCTACCGCCTGATCCGGTACTTGGATTATAGAGTTTGAAGTCCTGCCATTTTTTCTTATTGATGTCATACACCCAGATAATGGGGGCTTCAACTGTGACAGCAACGCGTTTGCCATCGCGTGAAATAGCGACACTAAAGTTATCCCCTTCATCGTTAAGGATGCTTTCTCCCCCCGTAGTCATATCCAATATCCGGATATTGTTATCTCCATCGACGAAAACGGTGAATTTCCCGTCGTCGGTTACGCTCGGAGTGCTATTCATGACTGTCTGCAACACGCCGGTGAACGTCCGGTAGTCGGTTGTTTTATACAAACTGTAGGGATCGCCTGCGTCGGTATTGCAGAACAACAATCCCCAGCCGCCGGGGTTCGTTGGGATGTCGGGAGGTGGCGGCGGTGCAACGGTATCTTCGATGATGCCTACCTTATCGAAAGCATTTCCAAGCGCGGTCACATCGTTACTATACCCTAAATCTTTTGCAGATTGGATGACAGCTTTTCGTAAATCGATGAATTTCGCCGTTGGTGTGAGGTATTTAAACAAGGCGCGGTAGAATATCTTTTCGGCTTTTTCCTTGCTCGTTGCTGTGGCGAAGAGGTAATAGGCATAATTGGTTATGCCGCTGTTGGTGTGTACGCCTCCATGATCATTTTCTTCCGGGACTAAAAGCATTTCGGATACATGCATGGGTTGCCAACAGTCGTCATCTTTGTTCTTCCCGCCATTGTGCGGGTTTGACATGTCGCGCAGCGCTCCTGAGGGGTACTGTTGTTTATTTTTAACGACATTTTCTGCAATCTTCCAGTTGGTGCGGTCGACCATCGCCCCTTGAATATCGGCGAATGTTTCGTTGATCGCGCCCGATTGGAACCGATATTCTAATTTAGCCGAAAATTCTACAACAGCGTGTCCCCACTCGTGGGCGATGACGTCCAATCCATTTGCTAAAGGTGAATATTCGGCATAACCATTCCCCAATACAACGATTGAGCCGTTCCAAAACGCATTGTCCATGCCAAGGTAAGTTTTGGGGTCGACAACATTGATAAATGTACTCATGCTTGCGCCTTTGTCGTCGAACGAAGTTCGATTATGGGTGTTTTTCAGATAGTCGTATACAATGTTGGTGTGATACATTGTCGAAATGGCGGCTGGATTGTTCCAGGTCGACGAGGATGAAGAGGCAAAACCGACTTGAAAATTATCATCGGTGTGGATCCTTTTATCATTTTTCGCATCGAAAACGCCAATGTTGCCGGAAAAATCGGTTGCTTTGAACATCGATTTGGTTGTATTGACCATGTAATAAAGCCCATTTTCAAGGTAGGTATTGACGGTGCGCGAAGTATTACTTAAATCCTTGCCTGTCCCTGTAGCCGGACCATCAAAGGGCGTATTGTTGAATTTATCTACGATTTCACCGGTAGAAGCGTCTAAATAATAGTGCCATTGATCGCGGATATTCGGACGAATAATAACCTTATAACAAAGGCTATAGACGCCCGATGGGATCGGATAATAAATCGTTTCGACAACCGGTTGCGTATAATTCATGTGTTTTTTCATGAATGTGCTGGGCGCTTTGATGTCGGTCGTCTGACTCAAATCGCGCTCGGCTAAACGGATTGCTTCGTCGGAAGTGATTTGAGCGTCAACGGTTTGTATCAACATCGTATCCAATGTATAGCCCAAAAAGCGTTCGTTTACCGCCGAGATATGAAACGTAAAGTTCATGCCGTAAACGGGGATGTTGCGGTGAAGTTGCGTCCCCTTCACATGGGTCATGTTCAGGTGGTCGGTTTCCATCGTGTCGATGCGGATTTGTTGTTCCGGTTGGCCGATTTTCAGTTGGGGCATCTCCTTGAAAAAAGTGAGCGTCGTCTCTTTATGATTTTGAGCGATCGACGACCGCACTTGCGACTGTGTGCGCTCGCGTTCGATAAAAACCGATTGCGGTTCAATGGATGAAAGCGTACGAAGTTGTACGGTCGTATTTGACACACCGGTTGACGCTACGGGTTGCTTAAGAAGCCGTTGGTTGCCACGCGCGACATACGGGTTGGCGGATTGACCGCTCGCCCGTGTCTGAACGCTTTGTGAGCCGTCAATGACTTGCGCACTCTTCCGTTTGATGGACATGGAAGCGCTGTCTGCAGGTATCCGCGTGACCTTCTTGTTCTGACCAATCTGTCCATAGCCAGTTGAAAAACACACGAATAAAAGTGATAAAAGTACGAATCGTTTCATAGAAAATATTTTTTAAATTAATGAATTACGCAACAAAAGTAGTATGAATAAAATAGTTGTTTTACCCCCATTTGAGGGTATTTTTCTGATAGAATGAAAAAACCCCCATTTGGGGGTATTTCAGATTTGGAGATTTTAGTTTAACTTTGCACGATAATTGATACAGGAAGTGGGATCAAGACACATCCAATCGAATGAATAAGTCATACAATCATCCTATGAAAAGAAAATTTGTGCTATTGCTCAGCGTTCTATCGTTTGTTGCAGGGGGTTGTTATTCCTGTAACAGTAACCACAGGCAAGTCACAGAGTCAGAAAACGTTTCATCGACGGATTCTAATTTCGAACCCACAGGTCACGCGAAGTTGGACAGTTTGTTGCAGTTGGCTTCAGTGGCGAAACAAGATACAACCCTGGCGCTGCTGTATTTTCAAATTGCAGACCAGTACGAAAATAATGACCCCAAAAAGGGGAAAGAATACTACCTGAAATTAAACCATTTAAGCGAGTTATTAGACTGGAATCGAGGACGTATTCTGTTTGCTTCCGCTTTTCCTGTCATGCTCACAAGGGAAAATTTACCGGATTCTGCGCTCGTGATCGTATTAAACGGGTTAGCATTGGCAAGAAAAGAAAACAATGAAGCATGGATTGCTGACATGTGTATGAATACGGGTTGGGTTTACTATTTCAAAGATTGGTATGAAACGGCTTTACGTTATTATATGGAGGCGTTACCTTTAGTTGAGCACATGAATGATCATAGAAAACTGGGGCGTTTATATGGTCGAATGGCCGATTTATATGCCGAAATCTCATTACCTGAAAAAGCCATCGAATATGGTGAAAAAGCGATTGCCTTAATCGATGACAACCCTTACGTCTTCACTTATTTAGCATCGGCCTATTCCGATGTGCAACACTATGATAAAGCCAAAGCCTATTATGAAAAAGCGTTGGAATTGTGTATCCAACAAAACAATAATCATTTACAGCAGTTTATTTACTTGCAATTGGGAGCGATTGCCGTTTACACCTATGATTTGGTTGGGGTTGAAACGGTTTTAAATAAAATAGTCGAAATCAGTGGCCGAATAGATCAAATGTCCTATGATAGCGGATACCTTGCGATGCTTGGCCAATTCGAAGCCATGAGAGGCCATTTTGAGAAAGCGGAAAAACACCTCTTGCAAGCGTTAACATTGGCCACCGAACGGGATCAGACCGAAGCGAAACGGTTTAACTCCTTATTGCTTGCCGGTGTATCTATGGCTCTGCATAAGTATCGTGAAAACGTCTATTATTTAAAAGAAGTCGAACTGCTTGACCAAGCCATTGCAACCGCTGCAAATCTTCGCGCTGCTGCCGAGATGGAAGCGAAATACGAAACTGAAAAGAAAGATTTTCAAATCACTGCACTGAAAAATGAAAAGCGGTTTATGACTGTTCTCAGTATTTCCGGTGGAATCGTTTTGTTTTTAGCCTTAGTCGCATTTTTCCTTCTCTGGCGCTGGACGGTGCAGAAAAAGCATCTTTCTGAACAGCAACATCAATTGGCCGAAGCCCGCATCCATCAATTGGAACAGGAAAAACAATTGGTTGCCACCCAATCGGTACTCGACGGTGAGACGCGCGAACGCGCCCGCTTGGCACGCGACTTGCACGACGGATTGGGCAGCCTGCTCACCGGCACCAAATTGAGTCTGTTAGAAATGAAACAGGGTGTTAAATTGGACTTTGCCGATGTGAAACGTTTCGACACAGCCTTGGGATTATTAGATGATTCAGTTAAAGAAATGCGTCGTGTGGCGCACCACCTGATGCCCGATTCGCTCTCCCGTTTTGGATTGAAATCGGCTCTAAACGATTTTTGCATGAACCTGCCTTCCGTAAAATATGCCTACTATGGCGATGAATCCCGCTTAGACCCCAAATTGGAAGTGATGATCTACCGCACCATCCACGAGTTAGTGAACAATGCGCTGAAGCACGCCAAAGCCACTCAAATCATGGTACAGCTTATCCATGAACCCGACCGCATCGCCTTCACCGTACAGGATGACGGTTGTGGTTTCGATCCTGCAATGGCAACCGAAGGTATGGGTCTCCAGAACGTCCGCACCCGAATCGCCTCTTATAACGGCATCTTTGACATCGATTCACGTCTCGGCGAAGGCACGGAAATAAACGTCGAATTGAAAAATATATTATAATGGGCGACCAAACGTCGCCCCTACAATTTTAATAATTCGTCCGTGATGTTCAGCGTATAGATACCGGCTTGATTAACGATTTTATACTCCCAATGTTTTCTGAATAGCAATTCATCAGACAACAACCGTTCGCCTTCATATATTTTCACTTTTGAACGCGGTGGAAGTGACATATCAGGAGATTTCTCGAACTCGTCTGTCGGTGTTCGGCTCCAGTTACCGCGGTCGACATCCAAATATATCAGCTCCTTTCGACGTGGCAATAACGTAAAGATTTGGCTCTGATGGGGTGTGTTGTCTGCACTCATTTCTAAACGGAGCGTATCGTTGGTTTGGTTGACAACGTTATAATAATATTTCAGTTCGCATCCGGCAAGTAAAGCGGTTAAAGCGAAGCAAGCGACCATAACCGACAGGCGTTTCCCTTTGTATAGAAATCGTTTCATTTATTTGATAACAGTTGAAATCAGGTCTTCAGTGATGTGTAATTTATATTTGCTGTGCAGCCTTTTGGTTGAAAAATCCCAATACTGCCTGTAGTGCAGACGATCTGGCATCAACCGGTCGCCGACAACAATTTCCACAGTAGCATGTGGAGGAAGTGGCGTTTCGGGAGACTGTTTGTATTCATCTGGAGGCACATGGTCCCATGTTACGACTCCTCCTTTATGAAGCGCTATCTCCATTGTTTTACCCGGGGTAATCGTAAAGAGGTCTTTCCTGTTCGGCGTAAAACTTTGACATAGTTCAATACGAATCGTTTCGCCGGTCTGGTTCGACACCTGATAGCTGCAATCAAATTCGCATCCTGAAAGTAACAGGACAAAAGCGAGGCAGGCAACAATAACCGACCGATACTTCCAATAGTCACTTAATCTTTTCATCTCTTTATTTATAATTCCCCCTTTGAAGGGGGCAGGGGGGATGTCAAATTCCCCTCTTTGAAGGGGGCAGGGGGATGTCAAATTCCCCCGATGTCAAATTCTTATTTGTATTTCGCCTCAAAAAGCAATTTTTCAGCGCCGTTTGATGCTGCTATTAAGGCTACCATGAGATAAAGGAAGCGCTTGCTCATGCGCCGGTTCGTTTTTAATTGAATTGTTGTCATAGTTATGCAATTTTTAATTGAAAGCGGGATAGATAACGGCTACGGCATCAACGTCGGCGCCTGACCAAGTACTTGGAACTCCTTTTATATCAGTCAAACGAACAAACCTGTATTTTGCGCCCTTTGGTACTTTGCCGTTGATATCTACGCCAGAAATTGACCCGTCAGCATCGCCTACATGAATCCAGTTAATTAAATCGTTGCTTACTTCTACTTTGGTTGCTTCTACATCGGGACCAACTTCAAATACATAAATATCGTTACCCGGACCGTCAGTAATGAACACATTAAAACCTACTGTGATTACGCCGCCTATACCTAAAGTGACTACTTCACCGTCAACATCACCTACGGGTTTTCCGATAATCGCCTTCGGATCTTGCCACCCTGCCTGACTTGTCCAAGGATTACCGTGTTTGAAATCAACGACAAATGTAACACATGACAATTCGCCGCCGGGGATGGTGACTTTGTTGCCGCGCGTGTCGGTAAATTCAATATCAGCGTTAATTTTTCCACTTCCGATTTTTTCGGGGTGTAATGCGGCAACGCCGTCAATGTTTACAGCCGTCCCGCTGGTGTTAGTCAGTCGGATATACCTGTATTTTCCCCCGGAAGCAGCGCCGACGCTTAAGTCTATGCTTAACGAACCGCCGATTTCACCGGCAAGAATCCAGTTCGACAAGTTTTCGCTGACCTCGACTTTAAGTTCGCGTATAGCCGAGCCGCCTTCAAATACATGAATATCATCACCTTTGCCGTCTGTAATGTAAACGCCAAATTCGAGAATAATCTGACCTTTGTCAGCCAGCGTGAAATGACTGCCGCTGAAGGATTTATTGGCATCGGGAGCGCCCAGTATATGATTCAGCCCGATTTCGGATGATGATGAAGCGCCTGTACTGCTGATAATTTTTAAGGCGCACGACATGGAGCCGAAAGGAACATTCACTTTTTTCCCTTGTGCATCGGTGTAGGTTACATTTTCTTTCTTGCTACCTTCGAAATCATCCTTTTCGCATCCATTAAGGCTTACAGTCATTGTTATTACGATAACGGCGATTAGAAGGTAAGCGTTACAGATTTGCCGGCTGACAGCGTTTGTCAACAGGACTTTGTTTGATTTTTGAATTATTTTTTTCATTTTGTTAGTAAATTTCAATTGTTTTATTTTTTTCTGTTTTGTGCATAAATCTAATACGTAGTGTAGTCGTCTAAATAATTGACCGGCGTTTTCCCGTTTTCCCATGTAAATGTCTGGGAAAAGCCTGTGCTCGGATATCCGGGATAGGGGTCTACGGTTACCTTTTGCACGGTTCCATCCGAATTGAAGGCGCGGGTGTATTTCCTTTCCCCAATCGTACTGTTTGTTTCGGTTGTTGAGGTTCTTCTTCCATTGCTGTCATAACTAATATCAAATGTGACTACTACTAAGGAACTTCCGGATCCGATCTTCATTACTTGACGGATTTTCCTTCCGCTTTCCCATGTCATTTCATACGTGATTGGATGTGTTCCGTTGCTGTTTTTAATGGTTCCTTCCGCTTTTATCGGTTTCTTATTGGCGTCATAAGAATAGACCAGCACTTGTTCGCCATGCTCATTAAAATTTTCCCATTTAGCATGAGTGCCATCCGGATTGTTTGTGTAAACATCATAAATTTTGGCTGACGTCCATGAATAAACCCAGTCTTCCCGTACTAACATCCCATCCTTGTTATAGGTATGTTCTCCTTTTTGAGTTTTGCCGTCTGCTTCAGTGATGAACGTCGATTTGATTCTTTTCCCGGAGAATCCGCCGTTGCCGTTTTCATTGCCTTCGTTTTCGTCGGATTCGACGCAAGCGGCGAGGGTCATTGCCGCAGCTATGAAGGCTACCATCAGATAAAGGAAGCGTTTGCTTATGCTCCATAACGGAGATTTGGCGCCCGTGTTCCGGTTTGTTGTTAATTGAAATGTTGCCATCGTTTATGAAAAATTAAATTAATATTGATTTTTCGGTTTTAAAAAAGAGCTGAGTCAAACCAGTTGACCGTCGATTTCCCATCTTCCCATGTATAGGTATGGGTAATCATCTTTGTGCTGTTATATTCCGCATATGTTCTCTTTTGTAAAGTTCCATCCGCACTATAGGTATAGGTTATTTGCCGCTTTCCGAGTAGGCTATGCATTTCGGTTGCTGATGTCCTTACGCCTTTGCTGTCATAATTATAATCAGTTTGTACAACTGTTTTATCCGTTCCTAAATCGCTTGTAAGCACTTCACGGGTTTTTCTTCCGTTTTGAAAGATGTAATCAATCGTGATGGACCAACTTGTTTGTCCGGGGAAAGAGATATCCGTTTTTTTAGGTTTTTTATTCGAGTCATACGTATAGTTGTAAACCTGATACAAAGAATTATTTGCGTAATACAATTCCTCTTTCGCCGCTGTACCATCAGGATTGTTAGTAACAATTGCATACATGTATAATTTTGAAGTCCCGTCGTCATACAAATCATATCGCTTTAACGACCCGTCGTTGTTATAAGTAAATTCATTTCTCATAACAAAAGTAGCTGTATTGTTCACTTCTGTTTTTAATCTTTTCCCTGCGACTCCGCTATTGCCGTTTTCGTTGCCTTCGTTTTCGTCGGATTCGACGCAGGCGACGAGGGTCAGCGCCGCCATGAAAGCTACCATCAGACAAAGAAAGCACTTACTAAAAGATTTGGCGCCCGTGCGCCGGTTTGTTTTTGGGTTTAAATGAGTTGTATTCATCGTTCTTATATTTAAATATTTCATCTTATTTCCAATTAATTATGTTATTTTGGTTTGTTTTTACGTGACAAAAATACAACCCCTGAAAATCCTGCAATACCCCCATTTGAGGGTTTTTCCCCCGCATCAGAAGAAAAACCCCCATTTGGGGGTAGGGATCGTTGCTGAAATGCACCTTTTTTTAATTTCGTTTATCTTTTTTCAACGAATAATGTTAACTTTGCGGTTAAAAAATAGGAATTATTTAAAAAAAACGGATTGTAATGGAAACGACTTCGAGGAATATGCCGGTTGGCATACAGGATTTTGAAAAACTACGTACCGAAGATTGTGTGTATGTAGATAAGACTCAATACATTTATGCTTTATCACGTATAAGCAGACCTTTCTTTCTCGGTCGCCCGCGCCGGTTTGGGAAAAGCCTTTTATTGTCCACGATGAAAGCCTATTTTCTAGGGAAAAAGGAACTGTTTGATGGTTTGGCTTTGGCCGAATTGGAGAAGGAGTGGATTGAATATCCTGTGATCTACATTGATTTCAACATCGGAAGCAGCGACTGCCTGCAATCGGTTGAAATCGTGTTAGACGCTATTTTTGATAAAATTGAAAAAAAATGGGGGATAACGGGAAAATACGATAACCTTCCGGTTCGTTTCTCAACATTGATAGAAACCCTATTTGAGAAGTCGGGTAAAAAGGTGGTCGTTTTGGTTGATGAGTACGACAAGGCGTTAGTCAACACGATGGATAATCCGAAATTACATGAGGAAATACGCGCTTTCTTCAAAGGTTTTTATGGTATTCTAAAAGGTATGGATTATGCATTGCGCTTTCTCTTCCTTACAGGTGTCACAAAATTTGCGAAAGTGAGTGTTTTCAGTGATTTGAACCAATTGATAGACATTAGTTTATATGATCAGTATGCCGAAATATGCGGTATTTCAGAAGCTGAACTCTTAGCGCAGTTTCAACCCGAATTACATGCATTAGCAAAGGCGACCGACAAGACTTATGACGAAACGGTCGCCGAAGTAAAAAAACGTTACGATGGTTACCGTTTTTCAGAATTGGGAGCAAGCATCTTCAACCCGTTCAGCATATTGAACACGTTCCTGCAAAATAAATATGCCTATTACTGGTTCAAGACAGGAACGACCACCTATTTAGCCAACACATTACGAAACGAAAATTTTGATGTGCGCAAATTCAATAATGATGTTACGATCAGAGTGAATGCTTTAGATGAATACCGTGCCGGTGAAACAAACCTTGTGCCATTGCTCTATCAGACTGGATACTTGACTATCAAGTCGTATGATGTTTCAATTGACGCTTTTACGCTTGGTTTTCCGAATGAAGAGGTCAAATATGGTTTTCTTGAACAATTGCTTCCCGCTTTTATTCCGCGATGGGGATTAGACGATTCATTTTCTATTATTACCTTTATCCAGGCAGTCCGTCGCGGCGAGATCGACGATTTTATGGACCTGCTTCGCGCTTATTATGCTTCCATCCCGTATGATTTAGAGGAAAACAAGGAAAAGGACGAAAAATATTACCAGTTGGTTTTCTATCTTCTTTTTACTAATATAGGCCAATTTATTAATACAGAAGTAAAAAGCGCCAAAGGCCGTGCCGATGCTGTCGTGAAAACCGCTGATTCCATTTATATATTTGAGTTTAAGTTAGACCAAAACGCCACCGCCGAAGACGCCCTTGCCCAAATTGACGATAAAGGCTATCTTATTCCTTTCACTGCCGATCACCGCCGGTTGGTTAAGATTGGAATAGAATTCAGTAAAGAAGCCAAAGGGATTAAACGATGGTTAGTGAAAATTGAAAAATGAAATAGATACTTTATACCGTATAATAAGTTAAAATAATCAGTAACATGGAAAAATTCAATGCTCAATTAATCAGCGTGTCAATCGTGGATGATCACCGGATCGTTATTGATGGCATGGAAAAAATTATCAGCGAATCGGAAGTGGCGATTTTAAAAGACAAGTCGTACAGCGTGGAAGGATGCTGGAAAATGTTGAAAGCGGGACTGCCGGATGTGCTGTTATTAGATGTCGGTTTGCCCGACGGCAGCGGGATGGATTTATGCCCAAAAATCAAAGAGAAATACACGGAAGTCAACATACTCATGTTGACCAGTTATGCCGAGTATGCCGTCATTTCGCACGTCCTAAACAATGGCGCATCCGGTTATATCCTGAAAAATGCCATGCCGGAAGAAATTATTAAAGGCATTGTTACAGTAGCTTCTGGTCAACGTTTTTTGTGTGAAGAAGCAGACATTTTGTTGAGAAAAGGTGAAAAGACCAAAATTGAGTTGACACGTCGTGAACGCGAATTGCTGAAGTTGATCACAGAAGGGTATACCAGCGCGGAAATTGCTGATAAAATGTTTCTTGGTTATGAAACGATTCGCAGTTATCGTAAAAATCTGCATTTGAAATTAGATGCGCACAATACCGCCGAACTGACACGGAGAGCGATAGACGATAAATTATTATGATTTAAAATGGTTAATATGTTCAACAAAAGTGATTTATTACAAATTAAAAAACGGGATTTGACGTTTGTGCAAATCGATGAGCAGTTATCTTGTTTTATTCATGGTTTCCCGGCGATGGAAATCAAAACATCAGCGTCGATTGAGAGAGGTATCATGCGATTGACAAATGAGCAGCAGGAAGCGTATATTGCAGCATGGCAGAATTATTTAACCGGTGGACATCAAATCATTAAATTTGTTCCGGCTTCGGGAGCGGCCAGTCGCATGTTTAAAGATTTGTTTTCATTCTTATCATCAGCCTGCGAAATGCCTGTGACCGCGTTTGAAAAATCATTTTTTAATGGCATCACTCATTTTGCTTTTTTTGATGCGCTCAACGGTAGTTGCATGGCGAATGAAGGAAAAACAGTGATGGAACTGATGGCTG
>Ga0209628_10002199_pt1 | contig 13098 bp, 9 predicted proteins | sample TergutCu122P4_FD_187285 | JGI IMG/M metagenome (GOLD analysis project Ga0209628, IMG submission 187285) | Cubitermes ugandensis P4 segment gut microbial communities from Kakamega Forest, Kenya - Cu122 P4 (SPAdes) (version 2) | ecosystem: Host-associated > Arthropoda: Insects > Digestive system >...
AAAAGGGTATTGAACAAACCGGAAGCAGAAGACCTTTTAATTCTGTTCGGGAAAAACGTACTTAATGAAACAGGTTAATTAAAAATAATTTGAAGTGTTAAATACCTCATATGCAAACATATACGATGTTAACGATGATTGCTATATCTTATTTATCAATGGGTTATTTTGAAGTGCGAAACATTAGTTGTTTATGGCGGAAGCGGTTACTTCGTGAAGTGATTGTTCTTATTGAGGAAAATCCTGTTGTTTGCTAACCTTAAATGGGGCGTCTTCTTTTTTACCGCTCACATTGACCGAAAATATTCTCTCGAAATATAAGTGCATTCCTTAGAAGTAATTATTATATAGATGTACGCGCGCGTACATCTATAATGGATAGTAGACTGTCCTCACATGCGAAAGTCCTCCGGGATGTGAACAGTGTGCTTAATTTTCCAAATCGTGTCCTAATGTTTAGGACAAGTCTAACACTACGGTCTTTACATTGTCCATCAATACATAAAACAGGATCGGTTGTCGCGTAAAATTGCGGCTCACCTGATAACCGAGTGGTGTAAACCTGAATGCGTCTGTTATCCCGCTATCTCGGTTCGGGGTGGTTATCAGGATGGTTCCCATATAACCTGGATGGGATAATAATGTATCCGGTCTGGGAGCTAAAACAGTGATGGGCGACAAGGTTTCTGTCATGCCATACATTTGCGGGGCGTTAACAACCAAGTTTCCCAAGCTCTTCAATGCTATTGGAGGCGCAGGCGCTGATATGATTTCTATTTCCTCGAAACGGTTTGTCGACATGTCAAGCAAGGCTTCCAATCCATAGTCGGCGCTGTTCGTGAAATCGGCATCATAGATAGTATTATCGCCGGCATTCAGCCTTAGCCTGACGGTTATGCTCCCGCCCGCTTTAAAGAGGGAGGAATTAGCGGACTTCTATTTTTTCGACTTGGCGGATGATTTTTCCGTCATAGGTCATTCCCTCTATGACGACCGAATAGGTCGAGGGGAAATCGGAAGTATAAAAGTCGAAAGAAACGTGCCCGTCTTCTATGAAGACAACGTCGGGCTTCCAAAAGATAGTTGTGCGGTAATCCGGTATAGGATGGTTTTTGGCTTCCGGGGTATCATACTTGGGTGAATAAAACGCTACCGGACGCTGGTATCCTAACGGAATAATTGAGGTGCGGTTTACACTCATACTTCTTGAACCGGATGACACGTCTCCACGTCTTGTAGTAATACTGATAGCGCCGTTGCTACCTCGCATTCCAAAAATGGCTGCGCTTGGCCCTTTAAAAATATCAATGGCTTCTACATCCATAATGCTAACCATCTCTAATGGCGAATCAAAAACCGAAGTCATACGATCCGGCCACTGAACTTCCATGCCATCAATCAACACAAGCGGCAGCCCGCCTCCCCGAATCGAAATTGTTCCATTAGAATTAACCATCACACCTCCAACATAATTCAATAAACTTGTAACGTTGACAGCGCTTCTTTTCTCAATCTCTTCCCGATAGATGGTATTATCTGAACTCGCGTTAGCCCAGTATTGCAGCCGCACCTCATCCTTTTTGGGTACAACTCTTGCCTTAACAGTCACTTCCGGCAAGTTAATCGATTTCATGTCATCATCATATCGTGCGCGTTGCTCCGCTTTTTTCAAGAAATCGGTAATAGACATTGTCTGTTGATCATCTGACTCATTTCCGGAGGATAAAGAAAGTGGAGCGTGTATTAATTTGGGGTATTTTTCTGGATTAAGCGCTAACTCCACCCCAGGCCTCCCTTTTTGGTTTTTTGCCTGAATAAAATACTTGGAGCTATCGGGCGAATGAACAAAAAAACTGAACTTACCAGTTGAATCGGTCAAGGCTTGCGCCAAGCCCATGTCGAACGACAAAATCATCACCTCGCCGTTCACCACCGGCCGTCCCAATAATAAGGTTTTAACGGCTCCGGATATTTCTTTTGTCATTTCAAACGCTGTTTTAGGGCGCAAATAATTGCCTTTGATAACATCGGGTATCTCATACCTTCGCCATCCGTGTGTCGTCATTAAGAGATCAAGCGCCCACTCAGCTTCTGGATTATTCTGTAGATAGTAGCCTGGCGATTCGATATGCCCTTTCAGTTCGGACGACAGCAAGAGGCTTGCCCAAATCGAATATAACGTGTCGATGGTCACATCTTTATCATCGGTAACAGCCACCGAGACATGGCCGACAAGCGGATTTCCCTCCGGGTCGGTTACTCTCAATGCAGCAGTAACTCGTTCACGGCTCTGATAAGAAGGCTTATCGGTAGAAAAGGCCAATAACGTCTGCGCTTCATTTTTATTAAAAATCAATCGTTCACTGATGGGATTCATCCGCTCATCTAAAAGTAATGCTTGTATTATACCCGAAGGTAACCGGTTGTTAGAAATAGCGACAAACTCATTTCCCTGTTTCCAACCGTCAAAATATACGACCTCGCCCTTACAATGAACAAGCAGATACAGTGGCCTTTCGGGTAAATCGGGCGTTTGAATTATTTGAAATAAATAGCGTTGATTGCGATAGGTAGCGGATAGCGAAAGAGTTTTTTGGGCAGGAGGCAGTTTGAATCGTTTTTCTAAGCCGCTATTGTTTTTACATACTAAATAATACTCCTTCCCTGCTTCGGGAAAGAGTAAAAAAGACCCCATTCCTGCAAAAACTGTTGTGACTTCACAAATTCGCGTCCCCTCCTTATCAACAATTTCACCTGAAATAAACTCCGAAGCGCCCTGTTGGTTGAGCGCTTTAATCGCAACCTTATTAAAGACCCCTTCGCATAAATTTCCGCCTTCTGGGAAGAAGGAGACATCATAGTTTGGCTTAGGTTGCCTTCGCCGCTGTTCAACTTTGGCGTTCAAATTGCCGATGTAAACCGTCTTCTTGAAGAAAAAATCGTCGCCTAAATTTTCCAGGTAACGCGTATAGGCTCGTATCGTATATTCGCCTTCCGCTATCCGCTCCGAAAGGAAGAAATGCCCATGAAACAGGCCGCTATCACTTTGGCAGACCATCACCCGCTGTATTAACGAATCAGCCGCATTAATCAACTCAATATAAGCATATTGGCTGTATGTAGGTGATTGATGGGTAAGTGCATCGACAATATAGGCCTTAAACCAGATTTTTTCGCCGGGGACATACATCGTTCGGTCGGTATGAAGATGAATTTTTTCTTGCGGGAATAGCGCTAACTGATTTATGATGCTGTCTTGAACGGCATCATACAAAGGCAATTGCTGCGCGTGTAAAAGCGCGAACCCATTCAGTATAAAGAGAGAAAGCCATTTCATAAGTCAAAAATTTTCCTTTATAGCGGCGAAAGTTACGATTATTTTATAAATAAATTGTACTTTTGCGCGAATTATGCGAAATTTTTTAACGAAAACAGGGCTTTCTATTCAAAGGATGATTGATTTTACTCATCCTCTTTTCCGCCCGTTTATGCCCGTTCAGGTCTACCGGTACGCTGTTTGTGGTGCATCTAATATCGTCTTTGATTGGATATTATACTTTCTCGTGTACAATTTGATTTTCAAATACCGTTTATTCGACTTGGGCTTCGTGGCGCTAAGTCCGCATATCGCTACCTTAGTACTGACCTTCCCTGTCTCGACGCTATCCGGATTTCTACTGCAGAAATATGTTACCTTTACAGCATCCGATTTGCGTGGACGTGTTCAGTTAGCCCGTTATCTGATAGTGGTAGCGGCCAATCTACTCATCAATTATGTCGGCCTGAAACTGTTTGTCGACGGCTTTCATTTCTACCCCACCCCATCGAAAATGTTAGTAACAGTCATCACTGTCATCTGCAGCTATATTGGCCAAAAGAAATTCACGTTCAAAATCTAAAGACTAATTTTTCCCTATTTTCTCGTCAATACTTTTTTATTTCAGAAGTATTCCATATCTTTGCAGTAAATTTCTTAATAAAAAAAATAAATTATGGCAAAAGAAGAAAAAAATTGGTATGATGATTTTCTTAAACTTCTTGAAACTAAGTTCACTAAGAAACATGAGTTAGTTGAGGGACTGATGAATTTGTTATTTATTGAGCGTGAAGCCGTGTACCGCAGATTACGTCAAGACGTTATTTTTTCTGCGCACGAAATAGCAACAATTGCTTCCGCCTGGAACATTTCTTTAGACGACGTTATGACGGTAAACCCCGGTTTGGTAGCCTTTCAAATGCAAAGGATGAACTTTCTTAATCCTTCGGAGATGGAATCGAACATTATCCGAAAAGTTATTAAAGGTCTTCATTATTCAAAAGACTTTCCTACTTCAGAGATTATTGATGTCGGTAATAAACTGCCCCGACAGTTTCTGGCAGGCTATTTGAACTTGAATAAATTCTATCTGTTCAAATGGTCATACCAATATGGTAATAATGATGAGGTTATTCCTTTTTCTCAAATAGTCCTTTCAGAGGAAATTACCAATTTGACGAAAGAATATCAACAAGCAATCAAGTTGATGCCGACATCTTACTTTATTTGGGATAGAAGACTTTTTGATAACTTAGTTTCCGACATTCAGTATTTTGCCTCCATCCGGATGATTACCAATGCAGAAAAAGCTCTCATCAAGCAGGATTTAAATGACCTTTTAAATTATTTGCAGGAAGTAGCAACCAAAGGTTTTTACCCCGAAACACATAATAAGGTAAACCTTTATATTTCGAATCTTCATGTAGATACAAATTATAACTTTACCTATACGCCCGAAGCCAGCATTTGCTTTGTTTTTGTGTTTGAGAAGTTTGAAATTCATTCCTTCAATAAAGCAATGACTGCCGACTTCAGGACTTGGATGCACTTAAAGAAACGTTCATCTACCCAGATTTCGGAAGTTGATGAAAGAAGCCGTATCGAATATTTTACGAGACAAAGAGAATTGGTTAACACGCTTTAATCCTTCAGCCGTTATGCTGTTTCAAAAGCACTATCTACATTATTACGATTATGAAATGTCCATGAGATGATTAAATAAGCACACCAAGCGACATGATTATTAAGAACATCCCCACATCCCCACATCCCCCTGCCCCCTTCAAAGGGGGAATTATACATATTCAGAAGAGATATAACATCCTATTATGCTTTTCACTTGCTTTTTTATATGCGGGTAGTATTTTATTTTTCTCATCTTATACACATTCCTCTCAGGATAAAACCTATCAGAATCCGGTTGTGAACTACAGTCTGCCTGACCCAACCATTATTCAGGCAACAGACGGTTATTTCTACCTCTATGCTACCGAAGACATCCGTAACACCCCTATCCATCGCTCTCGCGACTTGGTCAATTGGGAAAATATTGGCACTGCTTTTACCCGTGAGACGCGTCCTTCTTTCGTGGAAAGAGGCTCGATATGGGCGCCTGACATAAATTTTATCAACGGTCGGTATGTCCTTTATTACTCCATGTCGGTCTGGGGTGGCGAGTGGACTTGCGGAATAGGCGTGGCTGTTGCCGACAAACCGGAAGGGCCTTTCACTGACAAAGGGCCTTTATTTACAAGCAAGGAAATCGATGTTCAGAACTCTATCGACCAGTTTTATATCGAAGAAAACGGGAAAAAATATCTGTTCTGGGGTAGTTTTCATGGTATCTTCGGTACCGAGCTAACCGACGACGGGCTGGCTGTCAAAAATAAAACGGTGAAATGGCAGGTAGCGGGAACAGCTTATGAGGGCGTCTATATCCATAAACACGACGATTATTACTATTTGTTTGCCTCAACAGGCTCATGTTGCGCCGGCATCAACAGCACCTATACAACGGTTGTGGGACGGTCGAAGAACCTTTTTGGCCCTTATACCGACAAATCCGGGAATCCGATGCTTGATAATCATCACGAAATCCTAATAAAAAAGAACGAAAGATTTGTGGGGACAGGTCATAATTCGGAAATCGTTTCCGATGCCGAAGGCAATGACTGGATTTTCTACCATGCTGTTGATACGCATAATCCGCGCGGACGCGTTTTGCTTATAGACCAGGTTTTGTGGAAAAACGGATGGCCCGAAGTAACGGGAAATACTCCTTCGCTATCCCACAAAGCGCCTGTTTTTTGACTATTCATCTTATATAATATTTTAAAATCATGAAACGATTATTCTTATTGACTTGTGTATGCGTAATGACTGTCAGCGTATCTGCACAGTGGGCTCCGGCAGGAGACAAAATTAAGACACAGTGGGCTGAGAAAATCAATCCTCAGAATGTGTTACCTGAATATCCGCGTCCGTTGCTTGAGCGCGGTCAGTGGACCAACCTGAACGGTCTTTGGGACTATGCTATTACTGCGCGCGGCGCAGCCGAACCGGCCAATTTCGACGGCAAGATTCTTGTACCTTTTGCCATCGAATCGTCCCTTTCAGGGGTAATGAAAGAAGTGGGCGCACAAAACGAACTGTGGTACAAACGCGAATTTACCATTCCGTCTAATTGGCAGGGTAAAAATGTTATACTCAACTTTGGCGCCGTCGACTGGCGAGCCGACGTTTTTATCAACGACCTGATGATAGGTTCACACCAAGGCGGCTATACGCCCTTTTCTTTCGATATAACCCCGTTCTTAGCCGGTAAGTCCAAGCATAAATTAGTGGTGCGCGTTTGGGACCCGACCGACAGAGGCTTCCAGCCTCGCGGTAAACAGGTAAGCCGTCCTAACAGTATATGGTATACGGCAGTTACCGGAATTTGGCAGACCGTATGGTTAGAGCCGGTGTCGCCCAATTACATTACGGCTATTAAAACGATTCCTAACATCGATAACGGCACGCTTAGCGTCACCGTCTCTACTTCCAAAGCGGCTAATCCCGACATCATCGAAGTTAAAGTGTTAGATAAGGGCCAGGTAGTCGCTTCGGCCAAAGGTGTCTCATGCCATGAAATCCGCCTGTCGGTCAATAACCCTACCTTGTGGGATACCGCAAACCCCTACTTGTACGATATGAAAATAACGGTTTCGTCTGCGGGAAAAATCATTGACGACGTCAAATCGTATACAGGGTTCAGAAAAATTTCCGTGCGTCGCGATGCTAACGACATCATGCGGATGCAACTGAATAACAAAGACTTGTTCCACCTTGGCCCGTTAGACCAGGGATGGTGGCCGGATGGTCTCTATACCGCCCCAACGGATGAGGCGCTTCATTTTGACATCAAAAAAACAAAAGAATGGGGCTTTAACATGATTCGCAAGCATGTAAAGGTCGAACCGGCGCGCTGGTATTACCATTGCGACAGGGAAGGAATCCTTGTATGGCAAGATATGCCAAGCGGCGACATGGGTAATCAATGGGTAGCTAATCAATTCGGCGCGGGTACCGACAAGCAACGCACACAGGAATCCATCGATAACTATTATAACGAATGGAAGGAAATCATGAACCTGTGTATGTCAAATCCATCGGTTGTTGTTTGGGTACCGTTCAATGAAGCCTGGGGACAGTTTGACACGGAAAAAGTGGTCGAGTGGACCAAAAAACAGGACCCTTCCCGCTTAATAAACCCGGCCAGTGGCGGCAATCACCGCAACTGCGGCGATATATTCGACTTACATAACTACCCGCAGCCGAGGATGGTTCTTTATGTCGGCGACCGCGTCAATGTGCTGGGCGAGTATGGCGGTATCGGCTTGCCTTTGGAAAACCATCTATGGTGGAACCAGCGCAACTGGGGCTATATCGAATTTCAAAACGAACAGGCAGTAACTGCTGAATATGTGAAATATGCCAAACAACTGCAGGAGATGATCAAACGGGGCTTCTCCGCCGGCGTCTATACGCAAACAACCGACGTCGAAGGCGAAGTGAACGGCCTCATGACCTACGACCGCAAAAGGGTTAAGATACTTGAACCCGATGCACGCAAAGCCAACCAGGACGTCATCAAGGCGCTTAATAATTAGACGCTGTGTTCTCTGTATCTCTGTATCTCTGTGCTAAAATACGGTATTGACGACTGCACCGGCAGCGTATTGATGCTCGTTGCACCCCGTTTGGCCAATTCGTACCGCACCTTGGCCAAAGGCTCGTCTTGGTTTGACGCATCTATTTGAACATTATAGACCGTGAACTTTTTTCCTGTGATGACCGTTGGCTCATCGGCAAACAGTTTCTTTTCGCTCAGATAACCGTTGATAGCGCTTACACGCTCATTGGGGACGTTAAACATGATCATCACTTTGTTTTCGGCGTTTATCGAACCATACAGGTTCAACAAAAACATGTTCAACAGTTCTAACTTTTCGGCGTCTTTTTTTATCTCCGGATTGATCCATATACTCGTCTGCGACTGCATCACCGTATCAATAATCTTCAATCCATAATTTTTTATGGCGCTGCCCGATTGGGTTATTTCCAAACCGATGTCTGCGCCGCCGTTTTTAACTTTGGCTTCGGTTTTGCCCCATGTTTCGTAGATTACGATGCCCGATTCAATTTTCGCCGGCGTTTTATATTTCTGCACCGAAAAGGATTGATATTTTTCTAACAAGCCTATCGCTTCGAGCTTGGCGCGCAGCCAGTCTAATGCTAAATAGGGCATTTCGGATACGACGGTAATCAATGGTTTGTGCGAACAAAGGGCTTGTAAAAAAACTTCTACCGTATCATACGCCTCGCTATCCACTATCCCTACCAACTTGACGCCGCCGCGGTTCAACGCCAATACATGCTCTAACTGAACCTCTTTTCCGTACTCTAACTTCATCTCCAAGACCCGTTCCCGGATCCAGTCATCGCCGGCAATAGCTATATCTATCTCGCTGATATCTAACTGAGAGCCAAACTCCTGGGGGCGTCCGTCCCAACCATATAAAAAATTGACTGAAGTAAATTTTGAGGGTCCTCCCTGTGCATATCCAGATACTGCAAACCCGCTATTTGTCAATAAATTGATTAAATTACCCCCGCGGTTCGGGTCGGCTAACGAACCGGCAGGCATTCCTATTTTCAACCTTGCTTCCATTCTTCTTAAAGGATTATTTCTAATGTATTGTCTTCGTTTATTTTGCGGTAATAGCACGAAACGTAAGGCATCCCGTTCGCTTGCTTAGCGTGGCAGGCCCCTTTGCCTTGTGGCGTAACTAAGTACAACAGTGAATTTTGCTCGCAGTTGATGCGGATTTCTTCTACCTTCAACATATCGCCGGAAGTTAAACCCTTCTTCCATAGCTCGTTACGACTACGGCTCCAATAGGTGGCAAGACCGCTTCGGCGTGTCTCATCGAATGCCTCTTTATTGACAAACGATAAAATAAGGACTTCTTTGGTTGCGTTGTCTTGCGTCACAACAGGTAGCAGCTTTTGTCCGTCAGCGCCGAAGTCTATCAGTAATTCAGTTGTATATTCCTTGCTCATAATTAATAACGATAATGGTCTGCTTTGTAAGGGCCTTCTACGGGGACGCCAATATAATCGGCCTGCTCCAATGTCAGGCGGGTCAGCTTGACGCCTATTCTATCCAAGTGCAGTCGGGCTACTTCCTCGTCTAAATATTTTGGCAACCGGTATACGCCTATCGCATACTCCTTTTGCCAGAGGTCTATTTGCGCTAATATCTGATTGGTGAACGAGTTACTCATCACAAACGACGGATGTCCCGTTGCACAGCCTAAGTTCACTAACCGCCCTTCGGCTAACAGAAAGATGGAACGTCCGTCCGGGAAGGTGTACTTGTCGACCTGCGGTTTTATGTTCGTATGCCGAATACCCGGATAGTTGATGAGCCTGTCCACCTGTATCTCATTGTCGAAGTGACCGATGTTACATACAATAGCCTGGTCTTTCATCGCTTCTATATGCGTTATGGTGATAATATCTCGGTTGCCGGTCGTCGTCACAAAAATATTCCCTTCGTCGACGGCCTCTTCCATCGTCGTCACTTCAAACCCTTCCATAGCCGCCTGTAAGGCGCAGATAGGGTCTATTTCCGTGACAATCACCCGTGCGCCATACGACCGCATCGAATGCGCGCAACCTTTACCCACATCGCCATAGCCGGCGATCACTACCACTTTGCCCGCAATCATCACATCGGTAGCCCGTTTGATACCGTCGGCTAACGATTCGCGACATCCGTACAGGTTGTCGAACTTCGACTTTGTCACCGAATCGTTTACATTGATAGCCGGAACGAGCAGTTCGCCCCGCTCCATCATTTGATATAAACGGTGGACACCTGTCGTTGTTTCTTCCGATATACCTTTCATCTCGGCCAGCATCCGATGCCACCGCGACGGGTCTTCCTTCAAAATTCTTGTCAGCGTATCCAATATAACCTGTTCCTCGTGGTTTTTTCCTTTCCGTTCAATGGTCTTAGGGTCATTCTCGACTTTGTACCCTAAGTGGAAGAGCAAAGAGGCATCGCCGCCATCATCGACAATCAGGTGAGGAGCTTTCCCTTCAGGGAAGTGTAACGCCTGCTCTGTACACCACCAATACTCTTCAAGTGTTTCGCCTTTCCACGCAAAAACGGGAATCCCTTCTGCGGCGATGGCTGCGGCGGCATGGTCCTGGGTGGAAAAAATATTACAACTGGCCCATCGCACATCCGCTCCCAAGCTCACTAACGTCTCTATTAACACCGCTGTCTGTATTGTCATGTGTAGCGAGCCAGTGATACGCGCCCCTGATAGAGGCTTTTCGCCTGCATACTTCTTTCGTAGCGACATAAGACCAGGCATCTCATGTTCGGCTATCTCTATCTCTTTGCGACCGAAGTTCGCTAATTGAATATCCGCCACTTTAAAAGGCAGATCATCCGGAAATAACTGTGACATATATTCTGTTTTTTATAAGTTGCACGTTCAAATCAATCATTTTCAAGCGACAAAAGTACAACTTTTAACCGTCTCAGCCAAATAATTCTCCGCACAGAGACACTATTCCCCCTTTCCCCCTTTGAAGGGGGCAGGGGGATGTATATTTTCATACAAACAACAAAAAGAAGAAAAATCGTTATCTTTGCGCCGTTATACAAGAAAAAAATGAGAACTGAAAACTTCAGAAGTTACAAATATTTAATTCGTTTAACATGAAAAAAATCCTGTTTATTACCGTTTTAGCGGGTTTGTTTCTGGGAGCTATGGCTCAGGAAGAGCTCGTTTACCAAAAGCCGCCCAAAGAGATATTGGAACTGGCTGATTTTGTGCGGTCTCCGTCGCTGTCGATGGATAGCAAGTACACATCTATGGTATTCCAGTACCGGAATACTTACCGGGCGCTTGAGGAGTTTTATGAAAGTGAATTGCGGTTAGCAGGCCTCCGCATCAATCCTGTCACCAATATTTCCAGTACGGTTACATATACAAATAACCTGAAGTATAAGACCTTCAAAGAGAAAGAGGCGATGCCTATAGCCGGGCTTCCCGCTAATCCAAAATTCACTTATTTGACCTGGTCGCCGGACGAAACAAAAATCGCTTTTACGAACACGACCGCAACCGGGGTTGAACTGTGGTACGTAGATTTATCCGTCCGAAAAGCTATTCGCCTGACTGAGCCGGTTCTCAATGCAAACTTAGGCAACCCCTACGCTTGGTTCAGAGACAGCAAATCATTCCTTATCCGTGTCTTACCAAAGAATAAACCAGCCCTTATCGATACCGAAAAAATGGTTGCCACAGGGCCTACAGTCTCTATCAGCGAAGCGGGAGCGAAAGCGCAAAACCCTACTTACCAAGACCTCTTAAAAAATCCTGCCGACGAAGCCAATTTCGAGACATTAATCGCTTCCGAGATTTACAAAGTAGACCTGGAAGGAAAAATGACGTTATGGAAAGCTAAAGACTTGTATACGGGCGAATCGTTTTCGCCGGACGGTAACTTTGTTTTAATGACTACCATCCGTCGACCGTACTCTTATATCGTGCCGCTGTCCCGTTTTCCAACCATCACAAATATCTACGACCTCGAAGGGAAGCTGATAAGCAAGTTCGATGAAAGGCCGTTGCGCGAAGTCCTTCCAAAAGGTACAATGGCTACCTATACCGGTAAACGCTCTATCGCTTGGCGTGCCGACTGTCCTGCTACCCTCTATTGGGTGGAAGCGCTCGACGAAGGCGACCCCGAAAAAGCTGTCGAACACCGCGACGAGGTCTTTCAATTGGATGCGCCTTTTACCGGACAGCCCAAAAGCCTTGTCAAAACGATAAACCGCTTTTCGGGTATCACTTGGGGCAATGAATCGGTAGCTGTCTTAACGGACAACTGGTGGAATACGCGTAATCAGAAGACATATCTCTTCAACCCGTCCACCCCTACCCAGAAACCGGAAATTATTTTTGACCGCAACTCGCAAGATATGTATGGCAACCCCGGCTCCTTTCATACGAAACGGAACGCGTTTGGTCGTAATGTGTTACACATAGAGAACAATAAAGCATGGCTTGTGGGACCCGGCTATTCGGAAAAAGGACAGTTCCCGTTTATCGACGAGTTCGACCTGAAAACAAAACAGACCAAACGCATCTATACTTCTACCTATACGGATAAGAAATTAGATATCATTTCCATCATGGACACACGAAGCGGCGACTGTCTTGTTCAACTCCAAGCTCCATCCGAGTTCCCTAATTATTATATCTTGAACACACGCAAACGGACTGCTCCGGTTGCCATAACCCACTTCGAGAACCCCTTCAAAAGCCTTTCCAACGTGTATAAGGAGGTCATCAAATACAAGCGCAACGACGGGGTAGAACTGTCCGGTACGCTCTATCTCCCTGCGGGTTACGACAGGCAGCGAAAAGAAAAGCTACCGTTAGTGATGTGGGCTTATCCGACGGAGTTTATCGATAGAAGCAGCGCCGGGCAAAATACGACCAATCCGAATGAATTTATTTATCCGTCGTATGGTTCGCCGATTTACTGGGTGACACGCGGTTATGCCATACTGGATAACGCTTCGTTCCCTATTGTGGGCGAAGGCGCAAAAGAACCAAACGACACGTTTATTGAACAGCTTGTCGCCAACGCCAAAGCCGCGATTGACGCCATTGACAATTTGGGTTACATCGACCGGAAAAGGGTAGCTG
>Ga0209628_10002200_pt1 | contig 13096 bp, 10 predicted proteins | sample TergutCu122P4_FD_187285 | JGI IMG/M metagenome (GOLD analysis project Ga0209628, IMG submission 187285) | Cubitermes ugandensis P4 segment gut microbial communities from Kakamega Forest, Kenya - Cu122 P4 (SPAdes) (version 2) | ecosystem: Host-associated > Arthropoda: Insects > Digestive system...
AACCTTGTGTATGTCCTCTGTATAAATTTCTATAAGCTTTCAAAGTTGTAAAGCTCTTTTTGAAACACCCTGTATAATTGCAGCGGAATTCGTTTTACTGGTTGTCAGTTACACAGCCACAGATAATAGGCCGATGCACACGTACAAGTGGCACAAACTGAACATTACAATCCTTCCTTGATTTATATTCAGCCTGAAGATGGCCGTTTTAAAGCCGAATCAGGTTGCTGATAGCTGTTTGAACTGACGATTATTTAAAGTTGTGTAAAGACTAAAAAAAAGAAAGTTTTCTATGGGCTCTATTCACAATTGTTTCATTTTCTAACTGAATGGCATTAGCACTTCATTGGACGGAATGTGTCACACTTACGTACTTCCACCTTCTTCGGAGTCCAATAAAGAGATTTACAGATCACTAGCTAAAAAAGGCATGTGGATATGCATTCATACAATTGAAGACGGTCAATTAATAATGAGCTTATTATATGTTTATGGCGCGTAGCATGCATGGAATTTTATACACATTTTATTTTAATCCTTTTGGATTATTTCTTTTAATTCAATTATTACGGTCCATGACCATTAATAATCTACATAGAAATCTTTGTGCTAGTTATTGATTTGTACTTACTGTACTATTAAAAACAGCAGGATAATGTACCTTTCCCAGATGCATAATTTACGATCGACTGGCTGTACCTAGCTGTTAGTAACAAGACATATGATGCGTATTGTTGGATGCGAACTTCAGTAATCTCCTCTACTATTACATACAATTCCTCTTTCATGATGGCCATATATGGCTGAAAAATGTAGAACAAAAATAAACTGTTTTCATCCATATTTATTAATGTACTGTGTTGGTCTTTGCACGTTTATAACTGAGATTTATGGAGAAGAGTGCATGACACAGGCAAAACTGTAGGGCACGACAAGCCAAACATGTGTAAGCTTGCCACACGGTCTCCAAGGACTGCCTAATGACTTGCCACTTATGAAGGAAGAAGTACTGATAAAATGTACATATTTTCAAATCAAAGCGAGGCGCTTATTTGATTCGCACTGTCGCCAATCATCAAACAATTTTGAGAACTGCATTCTTCTCGGTTAGTATGTAGCGAATTACCACTAATTCGCTGCGTAATAACCTAGAAGAGCGCAATTCTCATTTACTTCACGTTGGAAGCGTGGAATCACTAAAACAATTTCATTATTTATGAAGACTGTATTATTAGGACTAGCGCGCAAGAGAGACTGGAACCGCAGCGGTTTTTTTTACCGCTGAGATGAAACGCTTTGTTTTAAATAAAAGCGGGAGCACGGACGGTTGTTTCACCACAGCCTTTTTCCAAACGCAACTTGCTTCATTTTCTGGGCGGTGCGGTGGCCGCTCAGTGGTTGGCGTTGGTAATGGAACACAAAAGAACATACCTGCTTGCGCGCACAAGCGGCAAAACAACTGCACGGCCACCCGATCTATGCGGCCACCAGTCTTCGTCTGCCGTTGCAAGCAAATTCACACGTCATGGATCTAGACTTCAGATTTTTGACAGAGAGTTTAATAATTGAGGTGGAGAAAAGGCCGGCACCATACAATAAGGCGACACCAGAATACAGCGACAAAATCTGCAAAGAAATACTGTGGATAAAAGTTTTGGAAACTGTAGTGCCTGACTGAAGCCGACTGGACAAAAGAGCAAGAGTGGCAACAGGTAAAAAGTGTTTAAAAAAACTTTTTTTATGTTCACTGCAATTTACTTGTACAAACAGTACAATATTCTTTCATAATCCCTTTATAAAGTTTGACAGCATTATGTAATAATATAAAATATAAGACACCTTGTAGCCAGCCTGTAGAAGTAAACCTTATAAATGTATTGTAATACTATGTACTGTGTAGTCCGTTGGGCCGTGTTTGTCCTGAAAAGGTACAAGCATTTCCTGTGTCTGTAATACAAGGTAATTACTTCAAACCTTTTCGTACTGCCAAGGAACAGAGCCTAGTTGGGAGGTAAAATATGTCGTACAGTATTCTCTCACGGCCTTTCCTGTCACATTACCTCTTGTGCCAACAGCCTTAATATTCTCCAGGGGCCATTCGTATAATGCATCCCGAAACTGAAAGCCGTCTCTCTGACGAAGGAAGTTGTGAAGTATGCAACAAGTTTTAACTATTACATCGCAGAAAACTGGGCAAACGTCAATCGCACGGCGAAAAATTCTCCATTTATTACACACTCTGCCATATGCACATTCCACCATTCTTCTTGCCCGAGTTAATCTGTAATTATATATACGTCTGGCAACATCAAAATTTATGCTAGAGTATGGTCGTAAAACTTGTTGTAACAGAGCAAATGCCTCGTCTCCTAAAATAACAAATGGCAGAGGTGTACCATTATCATCATTAGGCAACGGCCTTGAAGTCGAAATATTTAATTATTTCCTTGTAATTTGTTACAAAAGTTAGAATTCTTAAAGACGTTGCAATCACTAGATGCACCATACGCTCCTACATCTGTGCTAATGAAGCAGTAGTCTGCAACGATTAATGCCATTAGGACCGTGGAAAAGAAGTTCTTGTAGTTGAAAAATAGGGATCCGCTGTCATCAGGCTTGCACATCCTTATGTGCTTACCGTCAACTGCACCTAGGCAGTTCGGGAAATTGGTTCTTCCATAAAATTAGACTGCTGTACGTAGCCAGTCCTCGCTTTTCTGTGACATACGAGTAAACGCAGCTCGCAGACATTTCCATATTGTTTGGCATGTGTCTCGTACAATCTCGCGAATGGTTGTAACTCCAAGCAGGTATTCGTAACCTGGAAGCAAATAACACTATCAACCTATAATACTTAATTTTGCTTTCAGGCTGTGGGAACTCTGTGTCCACCACGTCCTTGCCAGCACATGTAAATAGTTGTAAATGTGACTTCGGTAGTATATGTACATAGTCGCAGATATGACTTGAGCAGTAAGTGCGCAGTCCCTATTCAGACAAAGACTATACACATTGTAAATACCAATTGTGAATTTTTCCCCTTTTGTGTTTCCGTGTCTCATAAGTACTTTACAGGTATAAGTCTTAAGTGGTAATGCTTCGCAGGTATCAGCCCTAATGTCTGTCTTGTAGCCGGAAGGCAAACAGAAATTAGCCTCACTAATGGCAGAAAGCAAAGTTTATAGCCATTAGCCAAATGATGGACAGCAAATGTGAATTGAAGCTTGCTATGGATGCTGTCCACGGTTAGTCTGTAAGAGGATCTCACACAGGTCGTGCCTGTGAAATAGAGTCAGTCAAAACCCGGGCTTCGAATGTGTCGGGACTGTTTATGCAAGTAAATTCTGTCTTACGTTTTTCTTGTGTACAACGCGGCTACAACCCGACGCGCGGTTGGAGTTTCTCTTGTGAAGTGTCTGGTAACTATAGCTCCACTCGCTGTTCAAAGTTGTGAATAAAAACTGATACAACTATACCAACTCAACATCATTTATACAACATGCATCTGTTTTAGCTTCATAATTAGTGACAACATTACCCAGTTCACTAATAGCCATTAAATTCAACGCAAATGGTGAAATATTCATGATAATTTCCGAAATGAACTTCAGCTGCAAAAGAAGGTGACATCAGGGCAAGGGGCAAGAAAAAGGCGCAGGTATATTTATTTGACCAGCTCCTGTTCCTCCTGCCAATAATGCAAGAACGAGATACATCGGGCAAATCGCTCCTCCACCAAGTCTTAACGAGAGTGAGGCTCGAGATATAAGGACAGGATATCAAATGGGAGAAGGCTTTCTTGGAAAGAATGTTACTTACATGCAACAGAAGAAGCGCTCCAAAACAATGTATGAGGAATCTTTATTGGAAATAATTAAAGAAAAAAGTAGAGTTGATATGGATGAAGAAAAATCTTTTTTATTGTCTCTGGTATCGTCGTTCAAAAAGCGGAATGAATAACATTCAATGCGAAGGTGGAATTTTGAAATGTTATGAGGCGCATAACATTTTGTCAACCACCCCCCCCCCCTCCTCATGTCAGCAATCCACCTGTTTCCATCTTATTCTAACCTGCCTCGTCCATCTGCACATCATTTACATATTGGAACGGTCCATTTGCATATCCTTTATATATTGGAACCCTTTCCAGCGTTAAAATTCCTTACGGAACATATCACAAGGTTTGTAATGACTTCCAACATCAACAAAATCAGTCCCTTCAAAATCCTTATTCCGAATTAACGCCTAGTCCACAGCACTCTACTTCCACCAGCAGCAGTACTCCCCTTGAACATGTCACCCTCTGATGGAAACACCTTGTTATTAACAGATTCAGAACTGTTTGCGCTACATTAGATATCTTGTGGTAGTATATCCTTATCTTCGTAAAAAAAAGTATATTTGAGGGCTATCACGAATATAAGAAAAGTATCGCATATGATATGTTGATGTGAACGATATAATATAGGATGAACAAGAAAAAGTGAGTTAGTTCAGTATTCTTACCTTACAGTTACTGCCAGTCTTTCTCCTGGTGGCACAGACGCCCTCGTCACAGTATTTCGGTAGGTAATTTTGGGTCCAATAATGGATAAGAGCTCGTCGAAACTGCTGCAAGTCATTCCAAAACATTCAAAGATTTTTTTTGACGCATACGCAAGTCTTCACACAATCTGTGGAACTGCACATTCAGTAGTTTTTGACTTACAAGTGGATGTACACAAAACCTCTTTCTTCGCTTTGTCCTGGTTTTTAACAGAAGAGCGCACACAGCAACCGACTCGACAAAATCCATGCTTGTGTAACGCACACACTGACTGCACCAGATCGTGATCAAAATGTGAGAACGCAGCGTTTCTTTCGCCGTCCGTGCGCACAGCAAAGAAATAAAGATCGGCGAAGTATCGCACTTACGCATATAAAATGAAAATTAATACTTTAGCCCTTAAAAGGTCTGTTGTCAGAAATTGACCGCTTTAATAAGAAGTCCAGAACCTTCTGTTCCCACCACTGATTCCATTCGTCACGTCATGGACTCATCAGTGTTCGATTGTAAAGCTGAGACAAAGCAACTTCATCCCACGCGTTTGACACAAGGGTCCATAGCTCATCCCTATTTCTGGGAGGGAGGACAGGCCAGGTTTCCTGCATTGTGCTTTTCACCTCACTCCACATATTCTCGATGGGTTTCACTTTTATGACAGTATTTGTCTTGTAGAGGGATTCGGCCTCCACTCAACTCAGGGTTAATAACTGTATTGTCATAGCCAGGTCAGTTTTCAGCCACGAATGCACAAATATTGGGAAAGTAAAACGACTCGAATTGTGATGGCAACTGTACGTCACGTGACTGCCTGAGCAGGACGTAGGAAATATCAGGCCGATGGATTTTTGTTCGATAGAGTGTACGTAGTTCCGTTTCAGGGTGGCTTGCCGTCTCCTATCTTCAGCATAGTTCCAGAGGAGAAAGTTGCGCGGAATAAATGGGCATTACATGGGAAAGGCTACTGTAACAGCAGATCAGTGGTGTTATGTAGCAGGCAAAAGCCATGGGTGGAACAAGCAGGGGAAATAAAATACTGGTTACAAGGTTTTACCGGTACAGGATACGACAGAAATCTTGAGATGAAGCGGGGTGAGTTTGGCGAGAAGTGTGGAAAGGGACAGTAGAGACAAGAATGGTAAAAGGAGACAAACCGCGTGTATAGACAACTTGTGTCTTAAAAGGGCAGTCGGTCGGTGGTCCAGAATTTTTAAGATTCTACTACTTTTAGCCTACTATACTGTGTTAAAGCAAAACCCAGTCTTGTTAAGATCACCATGCTGTCTTGTATGTGTCCCCGATTCCAACTTTTGAACAAACTAGCGGAATTTCACTTCATTTGATATAAACATCCGACCCTCACAACTCTGAAATTACCTGTATTAGTAAACTAGCAGACTGAAGAATTTGTAAGGTGTAAGCAACACTCGCGACTATTAAGTGAAGGCCTTCAGCAGACGTACAGTAATACACCTACCAAAAAATGCAAAGTAAAATAAGGAAAGGTTAACAGGGCGGCGTACGAAAAAAAAATTCATTTAACACTCTGAAAGCGAAAACTAATGGAATGTTAAAATACGCAGAGAAATTTTAAATTTTACATCGAGATGGTTATGGTCATACACGTTCCTACAAATCAGGCCTACGTATGAAACAGAAGTCAATAATTATAACCATGACAATGATGTAAAACTTTCGGCGCGTGTAAGACTAACATAATGGACGTCCTTGGAATCTGTACCGATAACTGAGTACTACGTGTTGTTAGAGTGTAAATAATGACGAAGACGACGACGACACAACAACAAACATCCACAACAAAATTTAGGTCAGAGAAAGGAAGAAGTTTCTAATTCTAGTCAAACGCGATGGCATGTCTGCACACAACCGTGTCCTAATCCGTCGGCTAAATCGAATTTTGTTACTCGATTATGAACTTACATTTATGCAGATGCAATACAAACAACGCATTTGTAGGGATTTACGTGACTGCAACAGGAAAGTATGGTTGGCAAGTTCTGCCCAGAACCTCGTTAATGTTTTGAACAACTATCTGATTATTTTATGAAACAATCAATGCAAAACATAATGCGGTAAGACTTACTGACAAATGACAGAGCAACTTTAATTAATTTCCCAGCGGTCTATACACACTTCATGTACTTTATTTAAACGTGTTCCGACGCCTACACTTACGTCATCAGTAGTGTCTAGTTCTGCTACCTTCATTTACATGCGTTTGGCTTTGTTAGAACTACTGCTGGGTTGTACAGGTTATCTTTTGTTTGCCATTTTTTGTAGGGACATTTCAAGTGGTGAACTCTACAGCTACCATTTACATTTCTCCTTCAGAGTTTAACGATAGTTAAAATGGTCTAAGAGAGCTTTAAAATTGGATCTTGTGCTTTTGGCCTTTGTCAGCTTTTACAGTACTCAGTATAGAATGCCAGTACGTTTAAATGGAAAATAAAGTACTTCTTGTGCATGTTATGAATCAGCATGAGGGAATGGAAGTACAACTCCACTTATTCTTAATCTCGGCACTAATCGATGGACATTGGCCAGCTTCAAGCACCAGCCATTTTACCCCCGAGGAAAGAGGTCCTGGCACCCATTGAATAAAAAAACTGGGTGGATTCTAAGCTTGGTTTGTATGCTGTGCATAGAAAAAAAAAACTCTTGCCTTTGTCAGGAATCGAACCACGATCCCTAGGTCGTCCATCCCGCGGCTTAGCCACTTCACTGACTTGTCTAATTATTAAGATAATATCAAGTTCTCAAACCAATTCATAGGATTTCACTTGTTAAGGTGTGGAAGAGATGTGTCAACGACGGCTAACATGTGAACATTTTCAAATTTTTAATTCGAAACCAATCTGCAAAAACTGCCCGATGAATAATTATAAGCAAAAGAAAGGGCGTAAAATTCAACCATAGTATTAAAAAAATCAAACACACGCAAACTAAGCCAGCATAACTCGACATAATGTGTGTAAAAGTGACTGGACATTTTTTATTAGGCTACGACTCATTTATAAAAATAAGTACAATGCAGTGGCTCGCTCTGCAGTTTAGACAATTCGATACAGAATGGATAAAGAAAAAAAACATGATGCCCATCGCTATTGCACTCGATATGGTTTTATCATTTACTCTTTGAGGACTGAATATTATTTAAATCATATACAGAGTGTTTCAGGGGAAAACTGCCACAATTTCGGAAAATGTTCCTTCGGTTAAATTACATAGATATAACCAAGATACATATATCCGACGTTGAACGGTTACGTAGATAATGGCGAGGTAAGTTTTAAATAATGAAAACTCTTATATAGTTATTATTACCAAATACACAATAAAACTAGGAGTCTGTAGTTCCTGTAATATTAACACCTGTACTTAACATCCATCCAATGCATATCGGAGTGACACAGAGACATTGATTAGCAAGCAAAACTCGCAATGGTTGCGTAAAAATCGCCCTTACAGCGGCGTGTGTTCTATATACAACACACTCGCCGTAGTAAGGCTTGGCTTGGCTTACGGCACAAGGACGAACCGGCGCTCCACAGAACAGCCATTGTCCATTACAAAGACCAGACGGTCAATGACGAAAAGCAAAACAGAACAGCTGTTTATTCAGGATATCACACAAAACGTATAAGCGCACCTTGTGGGCAAAATGTACAGTTTCATGACGTTAATGCAGTTGGTATATAAATAACAAACTGTTTTAGCAAGTTGAACAGTGCAGACTGGACGTACAACATACATATATCGCAGCAAAATTAAATTATACTCTTTGCAACAGTTAATGTAAAACAATCACCTTCTGATTGCCTTTAAAGCGGCAGAGGTGTGAAGCTCACCACTCACATCCATCTATTGCCGAATTTAAGAATGAGTGTTACTATACCTCCATTTCCCCCACACGCCTCCATTGCATGCACAGACAAATCTACTTTTACATCTTTGAATTCACATGTTTTCTTGAGCATCCAGAGCAAACCTCTATAAAGCAAAAGGCTCTTACCGCGGATAGAAGGCGCATTTATTTCTCTAGCAACTCGTAAGCACTGTATTTACAATTGTACACCCATCACCATTTGTGTAAACGAAGTAACATTTGTGAGTTAATATGTCAATATATTGTGACACACGTACCTTAATTAATGATCTGAAATACGCATCTAGTGTCATGGAAACCACACTGAATAACTGCAAACATAGTAGTGACTTACATACATACAATCCACGTTCAAGGACTGACAGATAAACAAGACAAGCAATATATACGTACGTACATCGTAACAATGTAGTGCGTTTGTGCAATCACTGTTGCGGTGGTAAAGCAAGAAGTTTCACATATTCTGAGTGTGTATTTATAACCTTAGGTATCCATCATACGCCATACTGTCATCCGTGGCGAATCCGATTCTACAATATTTTTCCTCATTATCCCGTAAAAGGCACGACTTCGTAAAAAAAAAAGTTATTTAACATAAAATGTGTGTTTTGATTTTCTTTACATCTTTTCTCTAGACATTTCTCATTCTAAGAAGAAATGAGTCAGATATGATAAAAATGAGTACTGATCTTCATGTAAAGTAGCCGTTATTCTTGTCCGATTTTTAATGAAACTCGAATTTTCCCGAAAGATTGTCGAAAATACTCAAATATCAAATATCATGAAAATCCGTCCAGTGGGAGCCGAGTTCCGCGCGGACAGATAGGCAGACAGACATGAAGCAGCTAATAGACGCTTTTCGCTATTTGCGAATGCGCCTAAAAACCATGGTATCCAGGAAGCCCAGAACATAGCAAACCCGTTTCCCACAAGCAAGCGAGACTGCAGAGTGACCACTAAACTATCAAGAAAGTGAAACCTCACACCCTGAATGTGATAGGACAGATGTTTCTGTCTCACTTGATTTCTTGTCTTTCAAACAAAACCTCAAAGCTTAAAAATAGTGGAATTAGTTTCTTCTTCTTTAAGTCTGTGTGATGAAACGTAAACCTCCAACCATAATGCTAGCGGCTTGAATTGCTCTTCTTTTTATACGTGTACCACATAGGAGTCACTGAAGGGAAATCTTCGTTGAATAAACGTTTTTAGTTTGACAGGCTTCATGTCGTCGTGCGAGGTGATACTTCACCGAAGAAATACTTCGTGCATATAACAAAATCTGCGCCCAGGAAAATACTTCTCCTTTGTAAAGGTCAAGGTCAAGGTAAAGTTCACCAAGACCACGAAGGCACACAGGGGTAGTAGAAGTATAGCTATACTCTTTCTTTAACCTCGGCGCTAGATGGGGTGGGTATCTCTCCTTTGTATAAAGACATTTGTTGGACCCTAGATTCTACCAATAGAAAGAAAATCTAACCTTGTTGGTGGTATATTCGACCAGATTTTCTGGAATTAGAAGCGACAGGTCTTTAAGAATAGTCACGAAAGTCCGTCCAGGCTATTACATGTGAAATACAGTCAAACCTCAGTTCACGAACGCCTCGGATCATGAACAATTCGGTTTACGAACAAATTTTCCGAACACAAAGCCTCTCGGATGACTACTGTGTCTCGAGTTACGAACACGCAAGCCGTCATTTTCAATGATAATGCCATGTGTCACTTTAGAAACATTTTAAAACATAGACAAAAACAAATCACAATGGACAACTTTTTAGTGAGACAGAGGCCCAGTAGGTCTGAAGCACAGTCGAGAGGTGCCAAGAGACAGAAAAAAGAAACAGAATCCCCTCCCAAACAATAACATTTCACTTCCTTACCACCTTCCACTTATGCCGTCAACTCTCCTTCATACAGGTACGATAAAACTAAATTAAGTTTTCGTCTATATTTGATCTGCTCAGTGTTGTGTTTATCTTTTTTGACAGATTTAATGGTTTCCATTGATTTTGTGTTAAGAACTTGTGCACAAAGTACTGTTGCTGAAGTTTAAATAAGCAATCATCTGGGGTCCAGGAACGGATTAATCCATTTTACATTAATTCCTATGGGGAAAACAGTTTCGGTTTACGAACGACCTTCAGGAACGAATTAAGTTCGTGAACCGAGGTTTGACTGTACTATGTTGCGCAAGATATACTGCTCTGAGTAAAGAAATAATGCTATTTCAAGGAACTTTATATGTTTCATATCCGTGCATTAAGCAATACTTATATTATACAATAAACCAACAAATGCACATCAATACAACATTTTTGTCATATATTATTCAACAAGTTTCGGTCACTTCTCTAACCATTACCAGGGTGTCATACAAGAATACAAACAATTGCACAAAATGTATGATGAAAACCACCCGATGTTATAGTTAATAACTTAGGCACTCCTTATAGTCATTAAATGTCAAATCCTGTTATCGTTAAAAACTTATAAAATTGGGTGTGTTTATGTTGCTTCTTAGCTGTGTATAGTTGATATACACCCCGGAATATAATTAGATAGCTGTACGCATATCTCTATCAATATATTATACAAACAATTGTATATTTTGCACAAGTTGTCCTTATAACTGCATACCTCTTAGTTCAGTAAAAATGTGTGTTGTAGCGAAGATCGCTTAAGCATAGCGTGTGGAGACAGGATAGATGGAAGTAAGCCAAGTATGTGCGATAGCTTAAGGCTCATGCGTGGTGTAGTTGTAGATAGTGATTCAATTCAAAAGATTAGTTCCTTTCTCTTTGTATTCGTTCGTTTACGGTCCCATTATTATGCTAAAAAACTGAATTTAATAGTTCTCTAAAACATCCATACATCTACCTTGATGCGTGAACTATAAGTGTGAAGATAGTTTCAACGGGTCCGGATTCATGTACATTAGAAAAAACATATGCGGAATGGGGGCTGTTACATGTAATGTAGGGAATGTGAGCTTGATATCTGATGTCTAATTTTCATTCAGTCTGTTCTATATACAAATGTTTGCACGTGTGACAATTCATTTGATAAATGCCGCTCTGGTGATGTGCAATAGCACTGCTAATCCGTGTATGTAATATACTATGAATTGTACTTGTAGTTCGGAACGCAGTTTCGAGATTGGTTTTAAAGAAAATGTTTTCCGTAACACCAACCAAATGCCATACATGCAAACCCTCTACACAGGACAGATTGGACGAAAGTTAAAACTCAAATAAAGAGCACATTCGCTACATTACATCTAATAACCCCCAACCAGCATATGCCAACCACATTCTTTCTAATATATATGAATACTAATCCATCGAAAATATGATGGCACTATTACAATTGGCGCATCAACGTAGACGTATGAGTGTTTTAGAAAACTGTTACATCCAAGTTTTCCACCTTTGAATTCATTTACAATCTACAACTACACCACGCATGGGCCCTAAGCTATATCAAGTATTTTGCCCTCTTCCATCTACTCACTCTTCACACACTATTCTTAGGCGATCCTCATTAAAAATTCACATCTTCACCAAAGAGGTACGTAATTACGACAACCGTTATATCAAATATTATATACTGATAAGTTACACCTGCCCCGGTCCCAGTGGCTGCGCGGTCTAAGGCGTAGGTCTACGGCCGCTCGCCTGCTGAGATCGTGGGTTCGAATCCCACCGGGGGCATGGATGTCTGTCTGGTGTGAGTGTTGTGGGTTGTCAGGTAGAGGTCTCTGCGACGAGATGATCACTCGTCCAGAGGAGTCTTACCGACTGTGGTGTCGTGTGTGATCTAGAAAAACAAACCTCGTGAATGATGAGGCCAAGGTCCACTAGGGGGCTATCGCGCCAAGAGAAAAAAAAAAGTTATACCTACAGCTACGCTATTTTTATTACAGGGTATCAACTATAAGTGGAACGACAATAAAGTTCGCGAACTCGCCACCGTGTGCTTGCCGTGGCAGCACTGGACACAAGCATTAGTATGGTTTGATGACTTGACATCGGCGCTTCACAGATGTGTTGTTGTTATTGTTGTTGTTGATCTATGGCAGTCTCTTTCTGAGTGGCATCTATTACTGTCTGCGTGTGTTTCGGTGTGCCGCCGCGAGAATGTCGGGGCTTGAATTACAGCAACGAACGAACATTAAATTTCTTGTTGTTTGTTGATTTTGATGTTAGTGCAAGTTTCCGGGGATAGTGCTATGAAGAAAACAATAGTTTACAAGTGGGTGAAACGTTTTCCTGAGGGAAGAGAAGTGTCAATGACGAAGAGAGATCAGGACGGCCAGCAACAAGCAGAACTGAAGAAAACATTACAAAAGTTCGTCAAATTACACGTGAAAATCGTCGGCTGACTGTCAGGAGAATAGAAGAGCACGTGAACATCGACAGAGAAACAGTTAGGAAAATCTTAACTGAAGATCTTGACATGAGGAAGGTTTGTGCAAAAATTGTCCCAAAGGAGCTCACCGAAGAACAAAAGCAAAGAAGAGTTTTTACCTACTAAACAAATAACTGTGTTGGAACACCTTATCTATTCACCTTTTTTGTGTTCCCGAAGATAAAGGAAATATTGAAAGGAAGGCATTTTGATAACATTGATGACATCAGGAGTAATAC
>Ga0209628_10002201_pt1 | contig 13091 bp, 13 predicted proteins | sample TergutCu122P4_FD_187285 | JGI IMG/M metagenome (GOLD analysis project Ga0209628, IMG submission 187285) | Cubitermes ugandensis P4 segment gut microbial communities from Kakamega Forest, Kenya - Cu122 P4 (SPAdes) (version 2) | ecosystem: Host-associated > Arthropoda: Insects > Digestive system...
GGGCAGTGTAGGACAAAAATAGTTTGTGTAGCAATCCAAGAAGTTTTCTTTTGTCATTCAAGCCTTCCTGTTCCATTTCCAGTAGACTAGCAACATGGTTTTGTGTAGTGACCTTCCAAACACATGGTGTCACTGCCCCTCTCTTCCTAGACAATGCAGCTCCAATTTTAGTACTTCAATTAACCTTATCCCTGACTGGCTTAGATGGTAAATGGGGACAGCTCTCACCTCTGATTGGCTGTGCTGATTCTTTACACCACAACCAGTATCTATGGTTGCAAAATCATTGTTATTGCGAACTGTCACAAACCAAGGGCTACCTGCATTGCTACAGTGCACACCAGCATATAGGTTACATGAATATTACAACACCACTAAATAACTGTTTTTATTCATCCTTTTCCTTCCAAAATTAGCTTGACCAGAACTTGAACACAGAGCACACAAATTTTGGCAGAGGTCCTACACACAGAATTTCACAACAATCTGTCCACAGCGAATTACGTTGTTTTAATGGACAGATGGACCGACATGAAGAAGCTAGTAGCAGCTCTTCTGTTTGCAACCAGGCAAAAAAACAGATATGTAAGACATCTCAAAACAAAGAAGATATTTAGGTGAAACGTTACAGTTTCAGTTATGACACTGAAGTAGCTGTGTACCTGTATAGTCAGCCGGTTAATTACTTTGTTAGTGGGTAGACAACTTTTAGTTCGTTTGTTAGTAAAAAATGGCATTCCTCTTTCCAATATCAAAATATGAACACCTCAAACACTTAGCCACTCTTCGAATAAACCCAGCAAAGTCAGGTTTTCCTCCTGGCATTTTATAAATAATCATATCTGTCTGCAACAGTAACTCCATCCCAAATCCTGATAGCAGAGGCTGGAAAGCACACTAAACATACCTGCTGGACATGAGGGTAGTTCAAGCCGTGGAATATTGGTAACACGCTGGAAGTCATCATGGCACGCATTGCAGAAATGTGTCGTGCCAAAACAGAAGAACACAGCAACAGAGCAGCAGTAGCGGCACTTATACTCTAAGAAATCTGTGCCATGCTTAGGACACATCTGGGCTCTTGACACATCACTACAAGCTCCACACACCAGCTCTGTGGGGTCATACTCCTCCCCCACCTCTGCATCACAACGTGCCTCCCCACCATAATATGCCTGAAACATTACACCTTACTGCATGAGCAACATTCAATAAGACAGGTTATGAAGGTCATGAACATTAAATAGCAAGGCATTACAATGTCAAATATAGATAACTTATTCCACTGAAGTCTACTGCAGGGTGTAACCTTTTGGCACAACAACGCAACCCCACACAGCACATGTGCGAGTTTCTCCAGTCATTTTGATGGGAAGTTAAGGACAATCCATCCCATTATTTGGGCCACTGAAGTAATACTTGGGAGGCTGCCAATTCCACCATAATGAGCAGAAACAGCTGTTTGCAAATAGGCATAGCTGCAAATGCAACAGCATCATTTCCACCAAAATTGAATTTTGGAATTCATGCCAAAATGAGACAAATGGATCAGTGTGCTCGAGGATTATATTGAAAAATAACAATATTTCAGTGCCATAAATGACCCTCAGTTAATACTGTAATAACGACTTCTTATTTAATTTTATGTCTTACAGAACCTTACTTATTGAGCATCCCTTATACATGATCACTTGACAGGGGGCATGCTTCAGTTACAGTGTTACATACTAACACTTCTACAATCCTGATTTATGTATTAAATCCATACAGAAATCAAAGCTCAGCAACTGGACTAGAATAAAGGAGCCAGTTTATTTTAAAGGCTACTCTGTCATTACAATGATGCCAGGTATGAGAACTATGCTGAAACCACGTAAGGTTTCATATTGATTTATCTGATGATGCCTGGGAGCAAAATAGGTTTGACAGAACTTTTTCTCTAGACATACATCATCAATGTCAATAAGCTCCAGTACACTGCATTGTATTACCTTGTTCCTAATGTTTACCATACAACACCACAATCATGAACGTTACAACAATAATCATCATGCCTGTAATGAAAATCACAATGCAGAGCACGATAGTATTATGAAGAGTCATACATCTACCTGCATCACACACACAGCAGATGCTCTGTGCAAGATCTGGATATGTATACATATATAAGGGTTGATCAGAAAGTAAGAATACATACTGAATATTTGCTTACTCAGCAAATTTTTATTCAAAATAACATTTCACATGAGAAAACAGAACAATGACCTGCTTTTCCACACAGTCACCCTGAAGGTTCAGGCATTTGTCACAGCATGTTATCAGTGAATGTTGCCTTCAGTAAGGAATTGTGCTTTGCAAACACTTGAACAAGCTGCTGATGAATTAAAGCCGAAGATATGTTTTGCCCAGAGAAATCATATAACACTATGACCCTCTGCACAGGACCACTTTCCTAAATGACTCACCATTTTGACCAAAAATAACTGTGTACCCCTGGCATGCAGAATGCTCCCACCTGTCTGCCAGCATAATGCAGAAACAGCATAATTGTCTGGCTTCTATGATACATTCACTGTGTATTCTTACTTTCCAGCAGACTGGTGTAGCTAGGTTCATATCACACAGCATTCTGCTTGGCATTTTATTTTAAAAAACAATTCTGTTCCCAGCTTGTGGTTTAGACCCTCACCTTGTTGCACTTGTAACATACATAATATGCATATCTATCCATGGCATAACTGGCAGGATCATTATAAAATCTTGCACCAGGGGTTGTGATTGCCTCCACCTTGTGCAACCCTTCGTACTCAAGTCTCATCAAAGCCTTCCGCCTCACATCTTCATAAAGCTCCTTCACTGGCACCAACAGCTCTGACAGAACTTGATGTTCAATGTTGCACTACACAAGTAAACACTATTATTCGGTATGCTGCACACAAACATCATATAACTTCTGTGCACCTTAAATTCATGAATCATTCAGCAGGTAAATTTAACAAGAAGTGAATGCAGCACACACAAAATCTGGTCTACAATGAATTTATTGTTCCTCCTACAAAATATTGTAATGAGTTCAAAATGGTTTCAAGGAGGGAGAGTCAACTGAAATAGCGATTCATGACTGCCGTTAAAGTATTCAAGAGGCCACTGAAAAAACTGATAAACCCGAATGGAATTTTCTTTGATTTATTAAAAGTATATTATATATTAAACCATTCAATTTTGCTTTCTAAATTGGACACTTATACAGTCAGAGGTGTGGCAAATCTATGGTTTAAATAATACCTATAAAATCAAAAATAATGTGTGGAAATGAATTATGAGGAAAGTACCAAGCAGATTAACGGAACACACACTTCTGATTTAAGGTAAATTACGCATGGAGTGCCTTTTAAGATTCAGTCCTCGGCCAAATTTTATTTTTATCATATATAAAAACAATCTTCCAACAAATATGTAAGCTGCAGAGACATATTTTGGCCAATGATACAAACAGTCCAATAAATGCTGACACTGAAGATGTTCTAAAAAACAAGAATACACAGAATTATGAAGGAGTTACTAACTTGGTTTCATGCAAATTGTTTTGTGATAAATTTCAAGAAAACTAAAGCAATGTCATTTCATACTTGGCAGAAAAGAAGCCTTTTAAAACCTCAAATCACATTTAACAATGTGTATATTAAATGTAAATAGGAAACAAATTTTTCTGGGTTTCATCAGACTAAAAATATGAAAGTGGGTGTTCATATAAAAATGTTAAGCCCTAAACTGAGTAAAAGTTATTATATAATGCAATCCCCTAGGGGTATAACAAGTTTAAGTATCTTGATAAGTATGCATTTTTTACACTTTCATTCACATTTGAGGTATGGCCTATCTTTTGTGGGGGAGTAAGGGGGTGTGCTGGGTAAAGTAAAAAAAAATTAAGACCAGAAAAGTAAGCGGTAAGATTAATTAGTAATGTGGGGAGAGTTGCTTCCTGCAATGACCTGTTAAAATATTAAAACATATTCACAGTGACATGCATGGATAAACCGGAAATTGTGTACTGCTGAAGTTAAACCAAAGTATATTGAAACGAAATTCAGTTACACATGATTATAATGCATGTCAAAGATCAGACTTTCATCTCAATATTGTAGAAATAATATTTAAAAAAAAAAGTGTAAATAACATGGATATCAGACTGTACATAATTTAACAAGTTATTTAAAGATCTTAAGAAGTATATAACTTTTTATAATGCAACTCAAACAGTTTTTATTGCCAAAGACCTTGCACCCTGTAGTGGAATACTTCTCTTACACACTATTATCAAGGAAAATGTAGCTGAACACAATGTGAACACTTGTTTTAAGAAATGAAACTTCCCTATATCCAAGAACCGTTAAAATGATTAATCCTTGTAATGTGACAAGCATGATGCATCAAATATACTGGTCAACACATAAAATGTATCCGTAACCAAAATAGTTGATTCCTCTTCAATTCAATGTGCTGAATCCAAATATGGCCTTAGAATTCAATTCTTGGCTCTAGTTGTCATGATACATGAAGTGTAGCTTAATGTCTAAAATAGTTAGTTGGGAAGGGATACGTGTGTCAGCACTGCGCTCCCAGATGGTGAGTAATGTTGTTTGCTGAGTGGTCACACTGGCACAGTGCCAGTTAGTGAGGTGGCTGTCGGTGATAGCTTGTGGAACAGAAATAGGCTGACGTTAAATTTATACAGAAAGAAGAAGTTAGTGAGACTACTTGTGAGTTACTTTGTTTTAAGCTTGTTATTTCTTTACAGTGAGTTACATTTCCTATACTATGCCACGAAACTGTGTAAATAGCCCAGACAATTTTTGCTATATTTGCGGAGAAGTTACTTTTTCAACGCAAAAACTTCCACTAACACCGATGGTGAAAAAAGCTTATGAATGCTATTTCGGTTGCAAAGTCGGAGATCAAGACAAAAAATGGGCTCCTCATATGTTGTATCTCTTGTGCTACAATTATACATGAATGGCTAAATAACAAAGGGCGTTCAATGCCTTTTGCCCTTCCCATGATATGCAGGGAACCAACCGACCATTTGACAGATTGCTATTTTTTGTATAGTTCTGCCACTTCGGCATCGAATTACAAAGAAAAAAAGAGGACTGTAAATTATCCTAATATTTCGTCTGCTATTCGACAAGTACCCCACTGTGAAGACCTCCCTGTTCCAATACCACTGCAGCAGTGTACTTTAGATTCAGATGACGAGCCTACCAAAAACCAGGAGAAGACAACTCATCCTTCAAAATCTACAGATGCTGATTTTATTGCTGATCTTCAATTTAACGAATTCCATTGAATTACACAAGAGGAATTAAATGATCTAATTAGGGATCTCAACTTACCTAAAAGTAAGGCTGAACTGTTAGGTTCAAGACTGCAACAATGAAACCTTCTGAAAGAAAATGTCAGAATTTCTGTGTATCGTAAAATGGCACGAAGATCTAGTTCAGTTCTTTAAAATGGAAAGGGGCCTTGTTGCTTTCACTGATATTGATGGCCTGATGCAGACACTCAATATTAATCACAGTCCTCTGGACTGGCGACTCTTTATAGACTTGTCAAAGTTGAGTCTCAAAGCACTTCTCCTTAACAATGGCAACACCCTACCTTCTATTCCTGTTGGTCATTCAGTGCATAATAAGGAGTCAAATGAGAACATGAAGATTCTGATGGAAGCCATTAATTACGATAAATTCAAATGGCAAATCTGTGGTGACCTAAAAGTGATTGCCTTACTACTTGGACTACAACGAGGATTCACAAAATCTTGCTGCTTCATTTGTGAATGGGACAACAGAGCTCAGTCTCTTCATTACTCAAGAAAGGATTGGCCTGCCAGAAAATCCCTGCAACCAGGAATCATGAACATGGAAAATCAACCATTAGTGGAACCGAGTAAAATTTTGTTGCCTTCCATGCATTTAAAGCCTGGTCTGATAAATTTTGTAAAGGCCATGAACCAAGAAGAAGCTGCCTTTACTTACTTACGAGCTTACTTACGAGAAAAGTTCCCCAGACTAAGTGAGGCAAAACTGAAAGAAGGTATTTTCATTGTTCCACAAATATGAGACCTTATCAAGGACAAATACTTCAACAAGCTCCTTCAAGGCGAAGAAAAGGCGGCTTGGGACAGTTTTAAATTTGTAGTAAAAGGATTTTTGGGAAACAGAAGGGCTCAAAACTATGAGGAGCTTGTAGACAAACTTTCGCAGAGCTACCAGAAATTAGGCTGCAACATGTCACTATAAACACACTTCCTTCACTCGCATTTGGATTTTTTCCCAGAGAATTATGATGCAGTGAGTGATGAACATGGAGAACGTTTCCATCAAGACATTTATTCAGTGGAGAAGAGATATCAAGGGAAATGGAACTGTGCTATGCTCGCCAACTACTGCTGGACTTTGGTCAGGGATGCCCCTACCATGGAATACAAGCGACGGGCAAAAAAAAAAAAAATTACATGATTTTGTTTGCATTAAGTAATGAACTTACATGAAAAAGACTGTGCAGATGTTCAATTTACGTTGTAAATATTATCCCTAAACAGAATAAGTCTACTAAACACATTCTTTTCCACTGAATAGTATTTAGTTTTTTATTTAATCCACCTTTCTCTATAATATTTCAACCTATTTCGTAAAATATCATAGTGGTAGCATAATTTTAAAACTACAGCCAAGTAACTTTTTTGTCCCTTTTCTAACTTCATAGATGCAAACAAATAAATTAATAACATATTCATCACAGATACAAAATTTTTTTTTAAATTTGTTGTCCAGTGATATAGGAGCTGTATTAATGTATCCTACACAAATTTGGTCAAGCAGGATAAATAAAAATACAATACAATATTTTATCTTCTGCACTGTGTGACATACAGATGTTTGGGAATAACAACTTGTTTACAGAACAGATATGCCAACAATTAGTGTCCCCTTACACTCAGCAATATGTCAGCTAACTTAAAACAAGATTCAACGTAACATGCATGATGCCAGACTTCCGGCGTGAAGTAGAAGAGATCTGCAATCTTCTGGATTGCTACACAGCGTATAGTGGTAACTTGTTCCCGACGTTTCAGGACAACCTATTGGTCCCATCCTCAAGGGATGAGAATCCGAGAAGCCAAGACCCTTGCAACATGGGACCAATAGGTTGTCCTGAAACGTCAGTAAGAAATTACCACTATACACTGCATAGTTGTCCAGAGGAGCACAGATCTCAAGTTTTAATGTAACAGTTTGCCAAATCCCACTTCAAATTTTGTACAGTCTCCAAGGTGATGGTCACATAACCAAAATATGTAGAAGGAACAATACATTAGTTGTGGACTGGAATTTGTGTGTATTAAGTTGGTTTCTACTGCAAGACATTCTGCTCACTTCCAAGAGCTCCAGCAATAGTACATTATATTTATAACTACTCCTCCCATCATCCACAGTCTAAAAATAAAAAAACTGAACACAGTATTTACAGATCAAGTTTCTGAATGTTGTTTAATTTTTGTCTTTTCAACCTAGGATGATAGATGGAAGTCCCAAAGTAAGTTGCTCTAAACTACTGTTCAGCAAATAACTGTTCATGTTCATAACATAAACATAGAATATCAGTCAATATTACCTTACATATTGGGCACTGAGAAAATGCAAATGTTATCCTTGGGCCAGCCCACCTTTTCATTAGAACACGGCGACAACAGTGGTAATGAAACACATGACCACATTTTAACTGCAACACAAAATAAAGAATGATAACATAAAAGTGTATCAACAGGTCAATTATAAGTAACCATAAAAATATATTCCTGCACATTTTCATGATAATTTGTATATATTTTACAAATTATGTACCACATAAGAGTTTCTTTCATTGCTCACAAGAAAACAACCATCTTCAGTAATCTTTCACACTGTCCTTCATTATCAAGCACTATTCTCTAAAATAAACTACTTTCTCATCATTTCAAATGCTTTTATGCCTATTTCATCTAAATCCACATAAAATTTTCTCACATGATATTGTTTCATTTGTACCTACATGCCAGTTGCACCAAGCGCAACTTAAAGTTATGACTCTGCAAGCAGGCTGACAGTAATAGATCAGACATCTTATGAAATGAACATGCATATGACATGTCATGCAGGCAATAAATGTGGTCTGACTAGATCACTAAGTCTAATCACAATCTTAAGGCATTGCACAAAGAAATAATTTCAGTTGTTCTACTTGGGCTGATCCACAGGCGGTACTAAAGGGATGGCAGGTTAGTTGGCTGCCAGCAGTTATACTGTATACATTGTGCACTGCCCACTTTGAAACAAATAAAAACATTGTTCTAAATAGAACACTTTCACTGTACTATGGCACTGTTTAAGATAGGAAAACACAAAGTTATCCATATTGATTATCAAATAATTTTGCTATCACTGCACTCCAACTGTACTGAGGCAAAACTACAAACAGGTGTTTTTAACTATTTAACACTTTAAAATGGTAACATATGATTTCCACATCTGATGTTTGGGTTACAATTCTGAAAATCACACCCCAGGACACAGCATTTATCTACATGAGAACAAATCAAAATGCCTGAGATGAATTCCTCAGTGATCCTACCACACTCCATTACCTCAGCAACACATCACTATACAGAACTATTTATTACACACATCACTATTTCTTATTAATATGTATATAACAGCAACACAATAAAGAGAACGAACACAGCATAAATCAACAATAAACATGTACACTACTTTGCTCCAATTCAATAAGCCTTACATGTCCACACATTCCAAAGCTTTCCTTATTAACAGCAGGAATGACAGCATTGAAAATTTCAAATTATGAACATGCTTGGGCCAAATCCTATTCAAGTCACCATTCATACACTTCTCAATAACATCTTCCCACACCTTTGTAACTTTACTAGTAGAGATATAGTACATACAGAGGCCATGATGCAGGGCAAATTAAACAAAATGCACCATACAAGAGAACTAAAATATACTGTAAAGGCAGCAAGAGATAAACAGCTGAGATGCCAGTTCTGGCCACCTAAGATATGACTGGCTGCCACAGAAGACAACGTTAAACCAAGTCCAAGTAATGTCCATCCATTAGTTGGTTGCTAAAATTTGTCACTGTTAAAGCAAAACATTTTTCAAGGCAACATTATATAAGGACTGCCTGTTCTCAAACACGCAACACACAACACACTGATCACACCATGACATCAGTAATTACATAAGGCTCAGATATAATTCTTACTTCTACAGCTTTACCTGAATAGCTGGAGCACATGACAGAGCCTCTGTAAAGCAGATCATACACATGTCATCAGCATCCTGTTTGAGAGCCAGTTTTGATGAGCAACCGTGCAGACATGGCAAACACACAACTTCTCCCTTAATTCCCCCACACATATGGCCACATGGGTGCAGCTTGTTGCAGGCATTACGTGCATGCTCCTGTTGTAAAGAACAAACTGCAGATATAAGACTTTGTATTTGTATTAGCCACCGACAGATGTCAGCTGTACACAAGCAAATTATAACACATCCACATATTGGCTAGTCAGCTACAGCTAACTCCTTACCACACACAGATCTGTCTGTCTTCCTGCAGTGTGTGTCATTTGTCCTTCAACTTCAACTTCAACTTTGAACCAGCTAATTTTCATAATAATGGGTGTGAGCATTAAGCCATTTTAGTCCACCACACTGTGTATGCAGAGTAGGCTCCAACAAAAAAAGAGGTTTAGAAAAGTCTAAGATAAGACTGAAGAACCAATCACATGCTTTAGTTTGGCATGTAGTACCAATACCTTGCAAGGAGGAGGAGGAGGAATTGGTAATACCATGGCAGACAAGCACTTTTGAGGAGGAAGCAATAGTAGTGACACACAGTTTACAACACTGAAACTGTGTGTGCTAATAGATCTTGGGAAACTATTCCACTTCTGTCATGGCACTGCTTTCTGTATAATGTAGAACAATAAAACAGTGGGCTGCATGAAATTCACATTGAGCTTTCAGTTTTATGGCACAACTCTGGTACAGTTTAAGTAAAAATGACATAAACTCCATGCAGCTGAGTCTTTCTTGAAAAACTCATGGTGATACAACAGGTCAATAAAAGCACTGTCTTTTATGGAACTCAATGGTTTATTATCAGGCTCACATTAAGACCACACAACTGGACCTGAACCCAAGGCACATCTTCACACTCTGCTTCTTTAAAAACTGTTTAGCTTATCCTTCCATCAGTGCCACTGTCTCCAAGATGTCTCCTCCCTGTACAAATTTCATACCAAAATCTCATATGAATTCCTTACCTCCTCCATGTGTGCTACACGTCCAATCAGTCTCATCTGTATTGACCTTAGGGCCATCTGAGTTCAAATTGTGCTTCTTAATGTGATCTTAACCATCATCCTTAAGATCAAATATTCAAAACACTCTCGACAAAGTGAGACCAAGATTCCAACTAGCATAGAACAGGATGTAAAATTATCTTGTATTTGTAATTTTAATTAGGCACAAGACCAGTAGACACAAGACCCTGTAAACTGTAGAATTCATTCCCAAATTTAATCAGCTCTCAACTTCTTCATAAATGTTATCTTGATTTGTTATGACCATTTCAATCTATTTCAACTGTGCAAAATTTTGAAAGAATTTATTTAGTTTTTCATTTACCACCTCAAGAACACATGAAATGTCACAGACAGTAATTCAACATTTCTTCATACAGATGGCAGAAATATTTTATTTAAATCAATGAACATTTTTTTCATTAGCTACAAATTTTTCAATTATATATTTGAATTGTACCACATTTTCCAAGGCCTTTGTTAGTAAAAATATATCCTTTACCTCCCTGTGCATTCAATAATATAAGGGAAAAGTTTCTGAACTCTCTATCTAGCAAGGCAAACAATTTGAAATGGCTGGGTACACAGTGAACCCTGCCTATAATGGAACAATAAAAGACTGGAGTATCTTGAGTATCTTTCCATTGCAGACAGGTTCCATTTCATACTAATGCTTAAAGTTTAATTCAAAATATTTTACAGCAAGGACCCCATTAATATTTCTTCATCTTGTGTAAAAAGCTCACATTGTTTTAACCACATTATATACAATGTCTGTTATTGCCAGTAGCACAATAAATTTCTCTGCACGTAAGCTGTTGACTGAGAAGCTTTGTTTTCAATTAATATTCTCACTCTACAAATTGCATAAAATAGTGCAGGATTTTTCTGACTTAGAGAAAGTTCTTGAAGTTCTCTGATGGTTTTACAGCATTTGGTATGTTTCCATTTGCATTCCACAAGTCATTTGTGGGAAGGTCGTTCTGCCATCTCGTCCTCCTTCTCAATATCTTTTATCTTCCTACATTTGCTGGTGGTTCTCAATTAACTCATCAATTTCCTTTACAACAGCTCCTGTTTCAATCTCATTATCTATGTTACAATAATTTTATGACCCAGTATTTTCAAATGTAGCCTCGTTGAATGACTCCAGGAGCTCTTGTATACTGCACTCATTAGTTTCTTCATTATTCAAATATTTAGTAAAATATAATGCTTCCTGAGGATGCCTTTGGTTCATTTGTAGACACTTGCTTTGTTGCCTCTGCCATCCTAATGACTGCATCAAGGACTGATACAAACTTTGCAATTTCATTGACAGAAGATGCAGCTTCCACGTTGGTTAGACATGATCATATCAGCATTCTCAATAGTTTTGCTAAATACATAGTATAATACCCTCATCAATGTGCTGAGATACACTCGTGGTGTTTTGTGAAAACCACACAAACTGTACATTACACAGTCCAACACATGGATGGCACATCACACTGCCCGAAAATAAAAGAACATGGCGGTTATGTTGTTTTGTCTTTGCATTATATGCTCTGAGCCAATCATCCATCAAATGAAATGTCATCCAGGCTCTGTTGTTAGACCTCCAGTCAATGAAACATTTATATCAGTCTTTTTAAAGCACTGTGATCTATCGGCCTTCCCTATATCCAGAGGTTTTTCCATCCATCCAGTCATCAAACCACTAAAGAAACCTCAACCCTTCTTAGCAAAGTTGTCCACCAGAATATCTTTAACCCTTCCAACACAGAGTTGTACCTGGTAGTGGACAAAAAAATAATCCCGTTGCACCACTACATGTAATGTCCTTTGGGTCACATCCATCCATACTTAAGACAGCCTGGCAAACCAGTCTGCTACAGTTTCTTCACCAACATCAAATTTTACCAAAGATTTCATTATACATAATCTGATGTCTCTTTCTTAAAACTTCCTTACCATCCATCAGATGCCCTAAATTAACTTCCCCCCAGGTTTTAGCCTCTGCTTTTGCATGTTCTTGTACCATTACTCCAGATATTGGAAGGTTTCTGATTCTTGCACCTACATGCCTCTCCCACACATTCTCACTGTAGTGCCATTTCCAGTTTTCCTTAGTTAGCATTTCACTGAACCATTACTACAATTTGTCACTGGCCCCTTATTTACAATTGGCTTTAATGACATGTACTTGGGTTTTCCCAGCATTAAATTTTGTCATCATTTGTTTTATTGTAAATGTGTCCCTTTCACTTCTTTCTGTCGCTTTTACTTTCATGAATCCAGCACTACTCTTTCCTTGGCGGCAATGGCAGCAATCACAGATGATCTAATATCAAAATATCTGGATATTTTACCATAATGGCATGGCCATCCTTTTTTTGTAGAGGTAAACCTTCCTGCAGCAAGTGCAACTGTGCTGTTTGGGATGCAACTTGGAGCCCCCCTGTGTTATTGCCTGTGCTATTGCACACAAAAAATTGCTGCCTGCTCTAAAGTGGAGAGGCCATGATAGTGTAGTTGGTGTAGCAACTCAATACGTGCTGGATTGTTTGGGGTTTGAACCCCGGTGGGATTAAGAGATTTTCTCTTCTCCATGCTTGTCTAGATTGGCTCTGAGAACCACCCAGCCTCCTGTAAAATGGGTACTGGGACTCCTTCCTGGGTG
>Ga0209628_10002202_pt1 | contig 13089 bp, 10 predicted proteins | sample TergutCu122P4_FD_187285 | JGI IMG/M metagenome (GOLD analysis project Ga0209628, IMG submission 187285) | Cubitermes ugandensis P4 segment gut microbial communities from Kakamega Forest, Kenya - Cu122 P4 (SPAdes) (version 2) | ecosystem: Host-associated > Arthropoda: Insects > Digestive system...
CGGCTACTGGGCACGGGGATTTATTCCCATGCGCCGATGGTGTGGGGAGTTTTTCGTCATTTTTGGGCGACGGCGGTGGGAATTTTTCACCGATCCGCTGCGATTTGGCCGTCGCCGCCCCGGTTTTTGACGGCCGTGTGTCACTGAAAGGGGCTTTTTCTGACTCGACTACTTTAAAATTATTGAGTGGCAAGATTAACATGGCCAAGTTCACAAAAAGCCGCCGCGGCCCGAAAAAGAAAGTGAAGAAAGTTTATGACCCAAAGGTCAACCATGTCTCCACTTTCAAAGTGCTACAGGAACGAAAAAATAACAAAAAATGACACCTTCAAAGGGCTGACCCTTATCACTTATCACTATACCGACCGTCTGCCGTCTGCCTTCTACCTTCCGAGTTCGTCAGCGAGTTTGTCGGCCCCGTAGATTTTTCTCAGTGCCTCCACGATCACGGCGGAATGGACGGAAACGCAACGGCTCTGGGTGTCCGTGTAAATAAAGTTGTTTGAAAGCGAATAAATGTTGCCATCGAACACCAGCCCGACGACTTCGCCGTCTGTGTTGATGAGCGGGCTGCCGGAGTTGCCGCCGATGATATCGTTCGTCGTAGCAAGGTTAAACGGTGTCGCCGGATCGAGCTTTTCCCTACCGTCCTTCCAGCTTTGCGGCGGGGCGAACGGCGGAGTAAACTTGTGTTCTTCCGCTCGCTTGTACATGCCGGCGATGTTCGTGATCGGCTCAACGTAAGTCCCGTCATCATTGGTGTACCCCTTCACGGTGCCATAAGAAAGCCGCAACGTAAACGTGGCGTCAGGATAAATATTCGTCCCGAATTCCTCAAACCGCTTCCGGGCAAGCTCGGTGTACGCTTTTTCGAGCGGGGCTTCGAATCGTTCTTCGTATACTTTCCGAAGTGCTCGGACACTAGGCTCCAATTCCAAAACGTACTGAATCATTGGATCGTCAGACGCCTCGATTGCCGCGATTCCACCTTCGATAAGCCGTTTTCGTTCAACAACGTCACGGACTTTGGAGCCGCGAATCAATTTAACGGCGGATTCCTTTGGTGATTCCTTTCTGTCTTGTGGTTTGTGAGTTTCCCATAACATCGTCAGCGAATCCGTTAGCTTCAGGATTTCAACGTCTTCGTAAATCGGCGTATCGGCAAGCAATGATGCCTTCAGCGATTCAAGGGCACCATCTCGGTATTCCTTTAATCGCTTTTCATTCGGTTTGACCGATTCATAAGCCAGACGAACCAATGACCGTGCAATTTGGAAAGTTCGACAATTGAAGCCTTCGCCCACTTCAAACAAGTCATATTGGTGATAACCGCTGAATGAATCCCATTTATTACCCCAAAACATTTCATTGAGTGCCGCGATAATCACTGGTGAGGTTGTTGTAACGGTATTGAACAGCGACGGCGTTTGCAATCCTTGCAATTGTCCAATCGCTCGCTTGCGGTAATTTTTTACGGCGTCAAGGTCGTTACGGATACGCCGGGCGTTTTCTTCGCTTCGTTCGGCGAAGGCGGAGTAAATCACTTCGCGTCGAAATAATTTTTGCAACCGCCAGGGGAGATACACGTCCCGTTGAAATTCCAGGTGTTCCCGGGTAAGTGCCCGATCCGTGCGGCCAGGGTGCCCGGAGACGAACACCAGGTCGCCGTCTTTGGCACCATTTTTCGACCATTTTAAAAAATGCTCGATTTTTGCCGGTTTCCCATTTTCGTACGCCCGGAAGAAGGAACAGTCGAGGCAATAACGGGGAAACTCGTAATTGTCCGGGTCGCCGCCGAATGAGCCGATGTCGCTTTCCGGTGCCCAAACCAACCGCACGTCGTCGTACACCTTGTAACGATAAAGGTGATACGCTCCGCCCTGGTAGAAGGTCATCACTTCGCTTTTGAGGCCGGTCGTTTCCTTTGACGCCTTTTCGAGATCGGCGATGGCGGCCTGCCTTGCTTTTTGAGCGTCTTCCGGCGACATGCCCGGCGTGACGGCGGCGTTGACCTTTTCCGTCACGTCTTCGGTGGAAATGAGCACGTTCAGTTCAAGCCCTTTGCACGGAAGCTCCTCGGCGTGCGTTTTGGCGTAGAAGCCGTCGGTAAGAAGATCACGTTCCGGCGTGCTGAGTTCCTGGAGTTGTCTCGCTCCAACGTGGTGGTTCGTCATCACAAGGCCGCTTGACGAGACAAACGAGGCACTTCCACCGCGACCGAAGCGGACCGAAGAAAGCTGGACATGTTCCAACCATTCGTCGGTCAGCTCGAAGCCGTATTGCTTGTGAACCTGCTCTTTCGGGGCGGCGTCAAAGAGCCACATCCCCTCCTCGGCAAACAAGGGCATTGCAAACAGGATTAACAGTGCGAAAATTCGATAGGGCATGGGAAGTGTTTTGAGTTGGAGACTTACTTTTTTTCCTTAATCCAATCCGTATGAAACGGTCCTTCGCCCGGTTTGTCGGTTCGCTTGTAGGTGTGTGCGCCGAAGTAATCCCGTTGGGCCTGGAGCAGGTTCGCCGGGAGCGTTGTGCTGCGGTATCCGTCGTAATACGCCAACGCCGACAAAAACGCCGGAGCCGGGATTCCCAGTTCAATCGCAGTTTTGGCAACGTTCCTCCAAGCCCCCTGTCCCGATTCGACCACGTTTTTGAAATACGGGTCCAAAAGGAGGTTTTCGAGGTTCGCATTCTTGTCAAACGCTTCCCGAATTCTCTCAAGGAAGACCGCCCGGATGATGCAACCGCCGCGCCAAAGCATCGCGATCGAGCCGAAATCAAGCGGCCAATCGTATTCTTTCGCCGCCGCCTGCATTTGAACGTATCCTTGTGCATAAGAGACGATTTTCGACGCGTAAAGAGCTTGCCGAACCTGCCCGACAAATTCCTTCTTGTCCCCCCGGTAAGTTTCCTGGGTTCCTGACGGGCCTGGTAAAATCGCACCGGCCCGTCCCCGTGCTTCTTTCATTGCGGAAAGACAACGGGCATAAACCGCTTCGGTAACAAGCGTACTCGGAGTTCCAAGATCAAGGGCGAGTTGCGACATCCACTTGCCGGTCCCTTTTGCTCCGGCGGTGTCAAGGATCAGGTCCACCAGGTATTTGCCCGTCTCTTTGTCCTTGACCGTGAAAATATCACGGGTAATTTCGATCAGGTACGAATCGAGTTCCCCTTTGTTCCACTCGGCGAACACTTCGTAAATCTGTTCGTTGGTGTATCCAATCGCATGTTTGAGCATCCAGTACGCCTCGCAGATGAGCTGCATGTCGCCGTACTCGATTCCGTTGTGAACCATTTTGACGTAATGTCCGGCCCCACGTGGTCCGACCCAATCACAACAGGGAATATCTTTGTTGGAGCCAACTTTGGCACTGATCGACTGAAAAATTTCTTTGACGAGCGGCCACGCTTTTTCGGTTCCGCCGGGCATGATGCTTGGTCCTTTGCGAGCACCCTCTTCGCCGCCGGAAACGCCGGTCCCGATGTAAAGCAGACCTTTGGATTCGACGAATTTCGTACGGCGTTCGGTGTCGCGGAAATGCGTGTTACCGCCGTCGATGATTACGTCGCCCGGTTCCAAAAGCGGCAACAGTTCCTCGATCACGGCGTCGATTGCCGCGACTTGCGGATAGAGAGCGATTTCCGGAGCGGGAACGGCGTCTTTCGACTGAATCATCAGCATTACCTTTCTTGGTCGCTTGAGTTTGGCGACCAAGTCTTTCAGGGAGTGGGTACCGACGAGGGAATTGCCTTTCGACTTGACCTCAGACAGGTCCATAAATTCGTCGACCTTGCTGGTTGTCCGGTTGAACACGGCGACTTTGAAGCCGTGATCGACCATGTTAAGCACAAGATTTTGGCCCATCACGGCCAAGCCCATTAAACCGATATCGTACTGTTCAGACATGTGAATTTTTTAAATTTTTTAAAAAGGGTGTAAAAAACATTTTTTATTGATTACGAAGCACCTCATAAGAACCGCCGCCAGTGTAGCGACTTTTCCCAGAAAAACAACCCCGAACCCGGTAATACCTACAGTCCCGTTTACAGTGGAAACTTCTTCCCCCACTTGTCAACCGACCGAAATACGATACAATTTGAGGCTTGAGTCGTGAAGGCGTGGGCGTACTGCTTGCGCCGTTGTAGTGTTTTAAAGAGACTCGATATTGTCAATTGACCGGGAAACTACCAATGCCCAAACTGAAAACCCATAAAGGAATTAAAAAACGGTTTCGAGTGACCGCAACAGGAAAAGTGAAGCATCGTTCCAGTGGAACGAGTCATCTGGCGTATCGCATGACGAAAAAACGGCGTCGGAACCTTCGCGGAACCGATGTTGTCAGTTCGGTTGAAGCGAAAAGAATCATCAAATCGCTTGCCGGAAATTTCGGCTAAAATTTGTATTTCACTGACAGCGCATTCGGGCTGTAACGCGGAAAAGAGCGAATTTTCCGGGCCTTGTTTGCGGGATATTGGAAAGAAAGGATTAAACGATGAGAACACAACGAGGATCAGCACGGCGTCAATCGAAACGCCGTTTGTTCCAGCGGGCGAAAGGTTTTCGCGGCGGTCGCGGAAAACTGCTCCGCACCATGAAAGAAACGCTCATTCGAGCCGATGTTTACGCGACGAGAGACCGTCGCCGCCGCAAACGCGATTTTCGGCAGCTTTGGATCATTCGTATCAACGCTGCCGTGCGGATGCAGGATTTGCGCTACAGCGAGTTTATCGGCGGTCTGAAAAAGGCGAATATTCTGTTGGACCGTAAAACGCTTGCCGAAATGGCCGTCAAAGACGAAAAAGCGTTCGCCGAAGTCGTCAGAATTGTCAAACAAGCGTTGAATAAAGCATAAATCGGTTGTTCGACCAAACTCTACAGACAAGGCATTCCCGGTAATGCCTTGTTTTTTTGTGGAAAAGTCGGCACCGCCAATTACCGACCACCAAAAAAGGAGCAATAATCATGTCAGAAATTCCGATGACCCGGGAAGGGTACAGCAAACTTCGTGCGGAACTGGATCGATTGGAAACGGAAGAGATGCCGATAATTCTCGAACGGCTTGCAACGGCGCGGGCCGAGGGGGATTTGAAGGAAAACGCCGAATATCACGGAGCTAGGGAAAGTCAGGGACTTTTGCAAGCGAGAATCAACGAAATCAAAGGCAAACTCAACCGTGCGGTGATCCTTGATCCGACAATGATGCCGCAGGACGAAATCCGCTTCGGTGCGACGATCTCCGTCAAACGGCTCAGCACCGGAGAAACGGAGGAATACACGCTCGTCGGGGCTGGCGATGAGGATTATCTTGAAGGAAAAATCCTGGTAACCAGTCCATTGGCTCAAGGATTTCTGGGCAAAAAGAAAGGGAACAAAGTCAAAATTCAGGTTCCCGCCGGTTTGGTCGAATTCGAAATTTTGAGTGTTTCTTATTGACTCAACGTGTAATCCGACGAACGGCGACCTGTCGCTCACCGGGTTTCCCCTGCCGCCGGGACGTCGGCTACCTTGTTTGCGAAATTTTTCCGATTTTTCCCTTGTTTTTTTCGGTTCCGATTACAATGGAATCAACGGTGGTGCGTCCGCGGAGCGTTTCCGAAGGGAGAGGGCACCGCCAGCCCGAAAACAGAGACGCAATCGTAAGATTGCGATTCAACGAGGAACTCTCACTTTTCATTTTTCTTTACCGTCGGAGAAAAACTCTGAAACGTAAGCGGTCAGTTTACTGAAAAACGTTTTGTGTTCCGGCATGACGTGTTCCTTTTCAACGGCGGCCAGTTTCCGAAGCAATTCCTCGTGCTCCGGTTTGATTTTTCTCGGAACTTCGATGTAAACCTGAATCAACAGGTCGCCAGCAAGATTGCGACGGGGAACCGGCATTCCCCGTCCCCGAAGCGTGATTACGTCATTGTTTTGCGTGCCGGACGGAATGCTGATTTTCTCCGGTCCGTCAAGTGTCGGTACCTCGATTTCCGCTCCGAGAACCGCCTGGGCATATCCAATCGGAACACGGCAAATCAGGTTTTGTCCGTCCCGATGAAAAAGCGGATGCGGTTTGACCGTAATAAAAACGTAACAATCGCCCGGCGGTCCGCCGGTGGGACTCTTTTCCCCTTCCCCTTGCAAACGCAATCGGGTTCCGTGATCGACACCGGCGGGAATCTTAATGTCCCGCGTAACGGTTTGCGGAACCATGCCGCGACCACTGCAATCCCGGCAAGGGTCCGTAATGACCGCTCCGGCCCCCCGGCACTGCGGACAGGTCGTTTGAATGGAAAAGAAACCGGTCGATTGCGTAATTCGACCTGCCCCACCGCAGTATTTGCAGGTTTGCGGAGCGACTCCCGGTTTGGAACCGGTTCCTTTGCAGGTGTTGCACGTTTCATGCCTGCGAAACGTAATCGGCTTGCTTATGCCGCGAGCCGCTTCGTGAAGATCGAGGGAAACGTCACAGCGAACATCGGCTCCCGTTTGGTATTGACGTCCACGTCCTCCACGTCCGCCGCCGAAAATTTGACCGAACAGCGAATCGCCGAACATGTCGCCGAACGCACTGAAAATATCGCCAATGTCCCGAAACTGCGGACCACCGCCTCCGGCCTCCAGACCGGCATGTCCATACCGGTCATAAACCGCTCGTTTTTGCTCGTTGCCAAGCACATCGAACGCTTCCGCACAGAGTTTGAAGCGTTCCACGGCCTCATCGTCGCCGGGATTCCGGTCCGGATGGTATTGCATCGCCAGTTTTCGATAGGCGGACGCGATTTCCTCTTTGGACGTGTTTTTATCAACTCCAAGTATTTTGTAATAATCTTCCTTGGCCATGTCGCGGAGCAGAAGCGGGGGTGAGAAAAAGAGACAACAAAAAACCACCGTGATTCTAACGCCACTAAAAAATTTGGCAACCGGTAAAGAATGCTCGGATTACAAACAGGCCGCCAACAAGGCGATGAATGGTAGCCGGGAGCGCAACGGAGTGAAGCGACCGGACCGAATTGCGGGGAAATCCGGTCACTGCGCTGCGCTCCGTTCCCGGCTGCCATTATTATTGGCGAACTTGTTATCGGCCTGGGATTACAAACTGTTTCGTTCGCTCGCTTGCGCGCTCTTACGCACTTGACGGTTGCACGCTTTCCGTTTACAATCGGGCTTACGTAATGTTTCGTTTGAATGCACTTACACACAGAAACTGGAGAAACAATTATGAAACGCTTGACAATCTTACTGTTATTTGTTCTGGTTCTTGTGCCGCAGATGTCTTCGGCGCAGGATTCCCCTAAAAAAGCGAAAAACGTGATCATTATGATCGGCGACGGTATGGGCTTCAACCAGCACATCCTCGGTTCCTATTGGCGTTACGGTCGATTGGGTCTGAATTCCTACGAATCCTTCCCTTTCCACTGCGGTACCACGACTTTTTGTGCCAAAGAAAAAGACGTTCCCGTCCCTTATCACCATCCTGGCTATGATTCGAAAGTCTTTTGGAGCGGGCCGGCGGCGAGGAACGACTCGAGCGACATTACCCGTGAGTCCGATTCCGCAGCGGCAGCCACTGCCCAAAACACGGGGCAAAAGACAACGTATACGGCTTTGGGTGTGGACGTTTCCGGGAAACCGGTGGAATCCGTCGCCGAAGTCGCCATTGCCGCCGGTAAATCGGTCGGTGCGGTTACGACGGTTTCCATAACCAACGCGACGCCCGCCGGAATTTATGCACACGCCGCGAACCGGGATAATTTTGCCGAGATATTCGATCAATCCGACAAGTTGACCGTTCTGATGGGATGTGCACATCCGTACTACGACAAATACGGGAAACCGGTGGAGGAAGACAAATACGAGTTCAAACATATCGGCGGAGAAGCCGTTTGGGAAGAGATCATTTCTCCCGAGGGATTTCGTGGTTTCAAGTTCATTGACCGTGCCAGGGATTTCGAACAGTTGGCTCGGGGCAAGGACCTGCCCAAGAAGGTTTTGGGGATTACGCGGGTACAAGAGACAATGCCTCCGGTTGATGGCAAGCCGACCTCCGCACCTGTGTCCAAGGAGGATTTGGATAAAGTTTTGGGAAAATACAGCACGCGGGAAATTCCGACGCTCTCCACGATGTCGCTTGCCGCATTGAACGTACTGGCGCAGAACGAAAACGGGTTTTATCTGATGATTGAAGGCGGTGCCATCGACCACTCCAGTCACAGTAACGACACGCTTTGGGTCTCGTTCGAGGTGACCGGGTTTACGAAAGCGGTTGACACGGTTGTTCAATGGGTTGAGAAATACAGCTCCTGGGATGAAACCGTGCTCATTGTAACCGCTGACCACGACACCGGTTTGGTTTGGGGGTCGGGAAGCTATATCACCAAGGATAAAGAGTCCAGACGATTTAACCCCGAAACGGACAAGTTCGTTGATTACAAGCCGATTGTCAACAAAGGTTGCGGCAAAGTGCCCGGCACTCATTTTTTCGACAACGATCACACCAATGCTTTGGTTCCGCTCTGGGGAAAGGGTGCCGGAATCAATGAATTGGAAGCAAGAGTTTACGGTGTCGATAAGGAAGCCGCCCGGCGATGGAATTTCTCTGGAAAATACATCGATAACACCGACATTGCCTTCTTCTTGAAGAGTAAAATGTAGACGACGGTCAAGGACCTCGGCAAATAGGGAAAGCACAATCAGAGCCGCTGTCGTAAGAAATCTTACGATTGCGGCTCTGTTCATTAGACCTGTTCTCTAACCCCCGCCCATCGGGAGTGGTGAAATTTTGAACTGGCCCCATTTAACAGATTCAGGTTTTCCGTCATTACGTTGCTTGACTAATGCCAGTTTTTTTCCTAGAATTTTTTCAGTTCCTTTAAGCTCATCCCTCACCCCAATCAAACGGAGGACCAACATGGCGAATTCGGCGAAAAAATACAAAGTGGCAATGATCGGACTCGGTTTCGGTGCAGAATTTATTCCGATTTACCAAAACCATCCCTACGGAGAAATCCATGCGATATGCCAGCGCAATGAGGCGAACCTGAAAAAGATCGGAGAAACCTTCGGCATTGAGAAACGTTATACGAAATACGAGGATGTCCTCAAAGACCCTGACGTGGATTTCGTCCATATCAACTCGCCGATCCCGGACCACGCCTGGATGGCGATGGCCGCACTCCGGGCCGGAAAGCATGTCATGTGTACCGTTCCAATGGCGACGACCATTGAGGAATGTCGCCAAATCGTCGAGTTGGTCCGTAAAACCGGCCTGAAATACATGATGGCCGAAACGGTCGTTTACTCCCGCGAGTTTCTCTTTATCCGGGAACTCTACCGCAAAGGGGAACTGGGCGAGATTCAGTACATGGCGGCGTCACATCCTCAGGATATGGACGGTTGGCCCGAATACTGGGAGCGGATGATCCCGATGCACTACGCCACCCATGTCGTCAGCCCGGTCTTGGGGATTCTCGACGGTCGGGCGGAGTACGTTTCCTGCTTCGGCTCCGGTAAGGTACGGGACGATATTGCCCAAAAATCCGGCAACCGTTTTGCGGTGGAATCATGTCACATCAAAATCAAGGATTCCGATGTCGCCGCCCATATCTGGCGTTTTCTTTACGATACCGCCCGGCAATACCGTGAAAGTTTCGATGTCTACGGCACGAAGAAAAGTTTCGAGTGGACGCTGGTGGAAAACGAAGAACACATTCTCCACACGGCGAAAAAACCGGAACCGGAAATCCCTTCCCGGGTAAGTGTCCCGGATTACGCCCACCTTTTACCGGAACCGATTCGTCGTTATACCCGGTCGATTCAGGACACCGAGCACCTTTCCTTCATCCAGGGGGGCGGGCATGGCGGTTCGCATCCGCACATGGTTCACGAATTTCTGACGGCCCTGAAAGAGGACCGCGATCCGTGGCCCAACGTAACCCGGTCAGCCAACTGGACCTGTGTGGGAATTTGCGCACACGAATCCGCAATTGCTGGCGGCGAACGGGTCATGCTCCCGGCGTGGAGTCTTGAATAGCGTTGTGTAAACGGTTCCTGAAAATCGCCTTGCGAATCCCCAGTGTCCCTAAAACTCACAGTGCCCTGGGAATCGTGGAAAGGGGATCACGTCGCGGATGTTGCCGATGCCGGTCCCGTACATCACGGCACGTTCCAGGCCAAGTCCGAATCCGGCGTGAGGAACCGTTCCATAACGCCGCAGATCGGAGTACCACCAATAATTTTCGGGAGCGAGTCCCATCTCTTTCATGCGCATTTCGAGCACGTCCAATCGGTACTCCCGCTCGCTTCCGCCGATGATTTCGCCGATTTTCGGGACGAGCACATCCATTGCCCGGACGGTCTTTTCGTCGTCGTTAAGCCGCATGTAAAACGACTTGATTTGTCTTGGGTAATCGTACAAAATCACCGGTTTCTTGAAATGAACCTCCGTCAAATACCGCTCATGTTCGCTTTGGAGGTCGGTTCCCCACCCGACCTTGAATTCAAACGCCTGGTTCGATTTTTTCAGAATTTCAATTGCGTCTGTGTAAGGTAAACGGATGAAGTCGCTGGAAATCACGTGCTGGAGCGTTTCAATCAAGGTATTGTCGATTTTGTCGTTGAAGAATTTCATGTCCTCCGGACAATCCTTCAAGAGATCACCGAAAATTCGTTTCAAAAAGCTCTCCGCCAAATCCATGTTGTCCGGGAGTTCGTAAAATGCGACTTCCGGTTCGACCATCCAAAATTCGCTCAGATGCCGGGACGTGTTCGAGTTTTCCGCTCGAAACGTCGGTCCGAAGGTGTAAACCTTGCCGAGTCCGCATGCGTAGGTTTCCGCTTCAAGCTGTCCGCTGACGGTCAAAAACGTACTGCGACCGAAGAAATCCTGCGAGTAATCGATTTTTCCCTGCTCGGTTCGCGGTGGGTTTTCCGGGTTCAAAGTGCTGACGCGAAACATTTCCCCGGCCCCTTCGCAATCGCTGGCCGTCAGGATCGGGGCGTGCACGTAGTAAAAACCCTCTTCCTGAAAAAATTGGTGAATCGAAAAACTGATCCGGTTTCTGATCCGGGCAACCGCCCCAAAAGTATTCGTTCGTGGTCGCAAATGGGCGATGGTCCGCAAAAACTCCAAGGAATGCTGTTTCTTCTGGAGCGGGTACGTTTCCACGTCGGCGGTGCCGTGGAGCGTGATTTCGGACGCCTGGATTTCCGTGGATTGCCCTTTGCCCGCCGACTCGTTCACGGTTCCGACGACGGAAATGGACGAACCGGTCGTGAGTGCAAGAACGGTCTGCTCGTAATTCGGCAATTCCTTCGACGCAAGAATCTGAATGTTGCCAAAGCAGGAGCCGTCGTTCAGATCGATGAAGCTGAACCCGGCTTTGGAATCGCGCCGGGAACGAACCCAGCCGCGAACCTGAACGGTTTTGCCGACGTTTTCCGCTTGTCTTGCTTGTTGAACAGTGAAAATTTCCATGGTGAAGTAAAGTCAGCCGAAACGACCGTTGTTACAGATTTTCGCAAACGAGATCACCGACTTCACGGGTTCCGTACCCCATTTTTCCGGCGGCTTGCGATTTCATTTTCGTTCCGGTCACTTTCATAATGGAATTCATGACCCGCTGCGCTGCGGTCTCAAACCCCTCCTGATTGAGCAACATCGCAACGGCACTGATCGTCGCAATCGGGTTAATCACGTTTTGGCCGGTATACTTGGGAGCACTTCCCCCCATCGGTTCGTACATGCTCGTCCCGCCCGGTTCCGGATTGATGTTACCGCCTGCCGCAACCCCCATCCCGCCCTGTAAAATCCCGGCCAGGTCGGTGATAATGTCGCCGAACATGTTCGTCGTAACGATCACGTCGTAATACTCCGGGTTCTTGACCATCCACATGCAACAGGCGTCAACATGGTTGTAGTCCGTTTTCACGTCGGGATAATCTTTGGCGACTTCCTGGAAGGTTCTCCACCACAAATCGTGCCCGTAAGTAAGAACATTCGTCTTGGCGACGAGTGTGAGCATTTTCCCCTTGGGGTTGTTTCGCTTTTGCGTAAACTCGAAGGCCCAGCGGATGCAGCGTTCGCACCCTTTTCGGGTGTACACGGCGGTCTGCGTGGCGACTTCGTCGGGCGTCCCTTTTTTGAGCCAACCACCGATTCCGGCGTACATATCTTCCGTGTTTTCGCGGACGACGACAAAATCAATGTCTTCCGATTTTTTGTCTTTGAGCGGCGTTTCGACTCCGGGAAACAGTTTCACCGGCCGCAGATTGATGTACTGGTCGAACGCGAATCGCAGATTGAGCAAAAGTCCCCGCTCCAGAATTCCGGGGGCAACGTCGGGATGTCCGATTGCTCCGAGCAGAATCGAGGAATAACCGCGAAGTTTCTCGATTTCTTCCGGCGTGATGACCGTTCCGGTCTTGAGGTACCGGTTTCCGCAGATTTCGCTGAAATCGTCGATCTTGAGCGAAATATTTTCGAGTTTGGCGACGGCTTGCAGGACTTTGAGACCTTCGGCGACGACTTCGGGACCGGTTCCGTCTCCGCCCATCACGGCGATTTTAAGAGCTTTGCTCATTGGAATTCCTTTCTGGAATGAGGATTGGAGAAACGAGAAAAAACACCTGGAATTATAGTGCAATCCATGAAATAACCAAGGGGAGCGCAAGAGCACCTCAATGAACAAATGAACAGTTCGTCGACAAGTTTGTGTTTTAGGGGTTCATCTATCAGAGCCGCAATCGTGAGATTGCGCGAAAACCAGCGCAATCTCACGATTGCGGCTCTGTTTATCGGGAACTTGTCGACGGACTGCCACACTACGCCGTTAAGCAAGTGCAACACTTACTTTGCGGCTTTTTGCTTGCATTTTCATAAATTTTGAGGCGATTTCGATGACGGGTTCGTGTAGTTTTTTCTTCTGCGATTTTCGCGGATACTCGCGATTCGTCTTCGAAGAATTACGTTCATAATCGTCCCTAATCGATTTTCGTAACCGTATCAGCAATTCTTCCTCACGACTCTCCGTATTCACCCGATAGTCTCGAATCGCATCCGAAAAAGATTTCAGTACCCTCGCCGGACTCGTTCGGCCAATCTCCTTTCC
>Ga0209628_10002203_pt1 | contig 13088 bp, 8 predicted proteins | sample TergutCu122P4_FD_187285 | JGI IMG/M metagenome (GOLD analysis project Ga0209628, IMG submission 187285) | Cubitermes ugandensis P4 segment gut microbial communities from Kakamega Forest, Kenya - Cu122 P4 (SPAdes) (version 2) | ecosystem: Host-associated > Arthropoda: Insects > Digestive system >...
ACCTTCGATTTTGGTCTCGACAAACATACCATAGATGTCCATCGTAAAGACCACTTTTTGGTCGTTGGAGTTTATCTCACCACCAACTTTTGCGTAGCCATTCTGTAACCTGCCTGTACTTTTACAAAATAAACGCCGGTAGTTAGATTGTTTAACGGTATTACTTTCTCATTTTCAACATTTTCGACATGATATACTGTTTGACCCAGCATGTTATAGACAGTTAGAGTGGCTTTACCATCGAATTTTACTGTGACATGTCCCGATGCGGGATTGGGTGTTATGCTCTTTATTAGACGAGTTTCCGTTAAATCTTCAATATATGGGGGAAACTCTTTTATCACAAAATGAACAAATGAATTATCTGTCGGCGAACTTTGACATGTACTTCCAATATAAGTTCCTGGATGAGAATCAACTTGTGCCATTAGATACATATCTTTCCAGTTACGAATGCCCGCCAATGTAATATAAGCAAATTCTTTATCAATAAGATCAACATTATTTATAAGATGTTCTGTTTGCGACCAAGTTTCACCCATATCATAAGTTGTAGTAGTGAATGGATGATGGAAGTAAGTATCATCATCAAATCCTACGCCTACTATTCCAAGATAAACTAAATGTAAGCCGTTGTTCATATCAAATGCCATTTGCGGAAATGAAAAAATGTCTCCAATGCAATAACAATTGTTGTAATAGTAGCCGGCTTCACTATCCCACGGGAAACATATCCCCTCTTTTGCAAAGAAATACCCGATAATGGGCAATTTTGGAACTGTGGATTTCACATACAAACACTCTTTATTCGACAGATTCCAATCGAAGTAATCATATAAAATGGGATATATCTCACTACGAACAAAGTCAGCACTTCCATCAATCGGTTCCATATATTCGTTCCAGTATGTAAGAAAAGACGATTGCCAAGTTCCCGGAAAATAGCCGATAAATCCTTCATCCTCTATATTTTTTGCAAGCTGTACCGTAAAAGCGATATGGGCTTTTCCGTTCATATCCAATGCAATACATCCTTGTGTTGGGATATAGACGGTATCGGCATATTGGGAAGGGCTGCTATCCCTCTTGACAGGTGAATCGAAAAACATGATGCTTTCCCAATTTTCACCATTATCGAGAGAGCGTACTACATATCCGTTGTTTCCAATAGCAATGAAAGCGGCTACAACAGTATTATTTTGTACGGCAAATGTGATTCCGTCCAAATATTGGGAATGTGGACCCCAATCTTGTCCTGTCATTTCGGGAACTAATTCGGCTTTATAATCCCAAGTAAAACCTCCGTCTTGTGTTCTGTAATACAATGTTGGAGTGTAGTAGCCTTTATATGGTTGACCATTATGCAGAAGCATCGGCGACATGATATGAATGTATTCATTGTTTTCACCGCTGGTAGTCATCCGGGCCCAAGCCATAAAACAGTCATTACTTGGAGTTATTCCTGCCGGATACGGCACGGGAGATATTTTCCATTCGCCCTCTCCTCTTGTTTCGCGGGTCATTAATACCAGACCTTTTAAAATCTGTATGCCGTTGTACAGATAAGAATCGGAGCTTCGGGCGAGGACGGCTTCTCCGTTGGCTCCCCATTGGGCATACGAGGGACAATATAGCGGTATTCCGCCGATTCTGTTTTCTTGTGCGCTCCAAGTAAGTCCGCCATCTGTTGAATATGAATAGCCAACGCCGCGTTTAGAGCCTTCAATAAACGATATGTTATCTTCATTCGTCCAAGTACAGCCAATAAAATAACCATCGTCGTGCATTTTTGTCATCGGATAAACAGCGTTTTGGGTTTGACGGTCGTAACTTTTGGATATTCCTGCAACAGTAAAGCTATCAACTTCGACAAGCGACCCTCCTGAACTTACCGGAAGTTTTTCTGGCGAAGAGATTCCCAGATTTCCAAAATCTTTCTCTTGTACATTCATTTTGAATGTTTTGAAAGGTTGTGTTTCCTGCGCTGTAGCAGGTATCATGAATCCTGTCAGCAGCATGCTTAATAAAATTTTTTTCATCTTGTTAAATTTTTTCATGTTGAATACTATTCATTATATCTCTGATAAAATATACTCTACAAATATTGTACCATTTTTTGTAATTCTTCCCGAATTGGGCTAAATATTTTTATGCGTTTGCACTGCAGATTATTGAATCTAAAACCCCCGAAGCAGTAGGTGCACTTATGCCGAAGTTTACCAACGTTTGGGCACTCATTCATCCAAATTAAGCGTATGTATACAAAGTTTGTAGGATATTTAGAATATGGGAAAACTTGTACATTATCGTATAATATGGTGAAGGTGGCGGTGGATTTTACAACAATAGGAGAAAAGGAGAAAGGATTGTATTGCATCCAAATCCTACGACGGGGGAATTCTTTGTGGAATGTAGAGACGCACGGCCGTACGTCTTTACAAAACATTGAAGTTTTTGATGTTTTTGGTCGTGTGGTTGAAATCGCACATCCCCCCATAAAAAATTCAAATCCATTTTCTTCCCCCATTCATGGGGGAAGTCCCAAAGGGGAAGGGGGATGGGGCTTTAGTTTGGGGGGCTTTTGCCCCCCCGGCATCTATTTTGTGCGGATACAGACAGAAACAAGTGTTGTAGTGCGGAAGGTAGTGAAAAAATAATTCGTGCATTAGTGGAAAAAAATCTCAGCACATTGCAAATAAAAATTTCACATTTTCCGATTATATTTTTTCGGGGCTGTTTAATTAAACCTTCACCAAACTTTATTTTTCCTATCTTTGCCACGTTAAAAAGATAACACACCGATTTATGTATCGAATTGATAAACACCCGATTCTTGAAGTTCCTGTAACAGAAAAACAGATATTTACATTTAACGGCAAGCGTATTGAAGCCGACAAAGGATTTACGATTGCGGCGGCGCTACATCAAGCCGGTTTTCCGGTTCATAGCCACAGTTTGCTACACCGCAAACGCAGTGTGCAGTGCGGTATTGGAAAGTGCGGCGCCTGCGAAATGATTGTTGATGGTCGTGTGAAACGTATTTGTATTACAAAAGTGGATGGAATACAAGAAGTAACAGAAATACTAAAGGATTATTTTCCTCAAAATCATTCTGTTGCGACAGTGGAACAATTTAACGTCTATAAAACAACAGTAGCGATTATTGGAGCCGGTCCGGCAGGATTGGCCGCCCGCGAAGAACTGAACAGACAAGGCGTTGATAATATTGTAATTGACAACAACGATAAAATAGGCGGACAGTTTTTGATGCAGACGCATCAATTTTTCTTTTTTGAGAAAGAGAAAAAGTTCGGTGGAATGCGTGGATTCGACATCGCCAAAACATTGGCAGGAGACAATCACGATGGCATTTTATTACATTCCACTGTTTGGGACATCTTAGAAGGCAAACGTATTGCAGCGAAAAACATAGAAACCGGAGAAATATTCTTTGTTGATGCCCAATATATGATTGTCGCTGCCGGAGCTATCTCTTTTATGCCGGCGTTTGAAAACGACGATATACCGGGCGTTTATACAGCAGCAGTTATGCAAAAAATGATGAACAACGAATTTACACTGCTGGGCAAGAATGTGTTAACCATCGGAGCGGGGAATATTGGATATTTAACATCGTATCAACTAACACAAGCCGGCGCTCATGTGAAAGCCATCATCGAGGCACAACCTTTTGAAGGCGGTTTTCCGGTGCAGGCAAATCGCGTTAGACGTTTGGGAATACCTATTTTAACCTCTCATATATTGTTGAAAGCCATTCCAAATGATAACAATGACGGCATCATAGGCGCTGTAATAGCCGAATGTAAAGATTTTCAACCCGTTCCGGGAACAGAAAAAGCGATATATGGCATTGACGCCATCAATATCTGCACCGGACTGATTCCCGATGACCAACTGCTGATTAAAGGATATGAGATATTTGGACGTTTTTGTTATGGCGCAGGCGATGCCATTCGGATAGGTGAAGGTACTTCGGCTGTATTGAGAGGTCGCCAGGCTGCTTTTGATGTTTTAAACGACATGAAACGCCGTTTCGATTATGACGAATACCTGTCTTTATCGAAAGAATATATTGATTCACAACAACATCCGGTTCGTATTTTAGAAAAAATCGCCTTTCCAGATGAAGATAGAATGACGAAAAAAGGTTTTGTCTTGATTGACTGTTTGTATGGCTTTGCCTGCAATCCCTGTGCATTTGCCTGTTCATACGGCGCCATAGTAAAAGACAGCACATCGTCCGCTCCTTCAATAGATTACGAAAAATGTATCGGATGTATGGATTGTGTCAGCCAGTGCCCGGGTTTGGCGATATTCGGCTACAACATTGCCAAAGACTGGCTGTTTTTACCGATAGAACACTTTGTAAATAAAAAAGAAGAAGTTTATTTAGTTGATAACAATGGTTATAGGGTAGGGGAGGGCGTTATTGAAAAAATCCTCTATAAAGAGAACAAAACCAATGTAGCACGTGTAAAATCTTTAACACTTCACGGAAAAGAGCTTGCCAATGCACGTGGTTTTATCGTTAAAGAACGCTATCCGCAGCCATTAGATTTAAAACCATTTACCGAAAATGTTCATTTCAAATGTTATATTTGCCATTGCGACGATGTAACGTTGAAAGATATCTTGGAACAAATCGGTTCGCGAACTTTCATTTCCATTGACGAGGTGAAACACATAACCCGTTTGGGGATGGGCGCATGTCGTGGAAAACGCTGTATCATGCGCTTGAAAAGCATATTACGCTCAAAAGGAATTCAAATAACAGGCGAACCGACACCACGCGCTCCACTTTCTAACCAAATAGAAATAGGAGAACTCTATCCGCGAAACCGACATGAAAACATCATAACGAATATCAATAAAAAAGAACGTATGACGATAAAAGTCGGCCCTTTAGTAGCCGGAGGCGGAATTGCAGGAAGTGCACTGTTTCGCTATCTGTCGGAGGCAGGATATAAACCTTTGATGGTGAACGATGAACGAGGATGTTCTTGGCGAAATATCTCCGGCGGACGTCCCGCTTTCAGTCATCCGGCATTAGCCGATATGGCACATCATAACTTAGAAATGTTCAAAGAATTACAGAAAATCAAAAACATAGATTTCCACACCATACGTTATGTAACTTTCGCCCACGATGAAACAACATACAAAGCCTTAGAAAAATCTATAGCGTGGTCGGATGCTTATATGGTTGATAAAAAAGATTTTAGAAAAGAAATATCGGAATATTTTAATCCCAATATCTCTGTTTATGAACATGCTTTAATTACCCAAAACTGCTGGCAAGCCACACCCGGAAAAACAATAGATTTGCTTCGCAACATAGGAATTGCTGCCGGTGGAACCATTTTAGAAGATACCCGATTGGTTGATGTAGAAAAACGTGGCAACGATTACCATGTCATCGTCCAAACAGCTGATTTAAAATATATGGAATATGTTACCAATATCTTCATCAATGCGCTGGGCAGTTCGTCAGGAATTTTTGCCAATAAAATAGGAATAGAAACAGGATTATTTCCCGTTAAACATCAAGCCTTTATCACACGCCGACTGCCGCTAATAGGCAAAAACGGGACATCACTCGATATGCTCATTGACAGAAGAAAATATAAAGGATTTTCGGCAGTCTATGGACAACAGTTGATTGAAACCGGTCAAATCATCGGTTGCGCTTCGCCAATCCTTGATGCATTAGAGACAGATAAAAACCAGAAAATCAACTCTCAAGAGTTCCTCGAAATCATCGCCGAAACCTTTGTCAACTGGATTCCCGAACTCGCCAATGTTGGTTTTCAAGCCCTGTGGTCGGGATATTATGTCGAACCACGCTATATTATTGACCCCGAATTAGGATTGTTTGCCGGTCTGCGCGGACATGGTTTTATGATAAGCCAGTATATCGCCAAATTGTATGTGGACTACTTACAAGGGAAACCTGTCCCAGACTATTTTCACGATTTAAAACTGTCGGGAAAAGGCATAAGCGAAGAAGCATTTAAATAATTAACAAATATGCAATTCAAAAATTTCATGTAATTTTGCATTAATTTTTTTTAAAATAAATTGAATCTCGATAAGGCGAAGATAGAAATGGAAGAGCAATTAAAATATGAAGAATGGTTTTTCCAATCTGATTATGATTTGGAAACGGCATATTATATGCTGCAGTCCGGACGCAATGTTTATTGCATTTTCATGTGTCATTTGAGTTTGGAAAAAGCTTTGAAAGGATTATATATTAAACGATTGAATAAGTTCCCTCCGAAACTGCATGACCTGATTTATTTTGCAGAAAAAACATCCCTTTCGCCAAAAGACACAGATTTTAATTTTATTATGTGGTTAAACAGAATAGGTATAATCACACGTTATCCCGAAGACTTACGAGATATGATAAAAATGTTTTCCCAAGAACAAACAACCAACATTTACAAACAAACAAAAGAGATACAACAATGGATAAAACAGTAGTAAATTTAGATAAAACTATTGTGCATGAAATCATAAAAGACATGCACCAAACTTTAGAAAAACATGGTATCAAAGAGAATCAAATAGCATTGTTTGGTTCATCTTTAAACAACAATTTTACTGCAAACAGCGATATAGATATGATAATAATATCCGAAGAATTTGAAGGGAAAAACCTCCTTGAACGCATAGATATGACTTTGAAGGCAGAAACAAGTCTTAGAAGTCGCTATGTAGTGCCGATGGATATTTTACTTAAAACGCCAAAAGAATATGCCTACTCGAAAAAGGCTTATTTTGATTCTGAAATAATTATATAAGTCAACAGATTAGTAAAACAAATATTAATATAATACACTAATAAACATGAAGAAGTTTTTTAAAATTACAGGAATTGTTGTTGCGGTCATCATTATTTTGATGATTGTATTGCCTTTTGCATTTAAAGGCAAAATAATAGAAATGGTTAAAAATGAAGTCAATAGCACGCTTACGGCTGATGTTGATTTCGGAAAAATCGGATTGAGTTTATTCTCCGATTTTCCTTATTTGTCGGTCAATATCCACGAAGTGTCGGTTATTGGTCGTGAGACATTTACGGGCGATACGTTGATTTATGCCGAAAAATTGCACCTTGCAGTTAATGTGATGAGTGTTTTTGGAGACGATGGCATCGAAGTCCGAAAGATAAACATCCATCATCCTATTGCCAACCTTTTGATTGACAAGGAAGGAAAAGCAAATTGGGATATTGTAAAGCCGTCGGAAGAACCCGAACCGGAAACAGAACCTGTTGATACAACAGCAAGTTCTTTCAAATTGATGGTCAAAGATTTAGCAATAACAAAGGGAAATATTGTCTATGACGACAGAGAGGGAGGCATGAAATTTGTTGCCGACAATTTGAATTTCCGTTTATCGGGCGACCTTACAGCCGATTTAGTAACATTAAAAACAATGCTCGACATCGAGAAAGCATCTTTTTTAATGGACGGCATACCCTATTTAAGCAAGGCTAAAATTGACTTTAAAGGCGATATAGAAGCCGACTTGGCAAACAGTAAATATACCTTGCTGAAAAACGAATTGAAACTCAACGCATTGGATTTTGACTTTTCAGGATGGGTGGCAATGCCTTCCGATGACATTGACATGGACTTGTCGTTAATAGCCTCAAAATCAGACTTTAAAAACTTCCTTTCGCTCATACCTGCCCTATATGTCAAAGACTTTGCCAGCATACAAACTGCCGGAAAACTTGCCCTCTCCGTTACCATGCAAGGAAAAATGACCGAAACCGCTTATCCCGCTTTCGATGTAAATCTTCAAATAGAAAATGCCATGTTTAAATATCCCGATTTGCCGAAATCGGTTGATAATATTCAAGTTGCAACACACATTTTCAGTCCCGGAGGCGATTTGGACAATACGGTGGTGGATGTGAGCAAGTTTCATTTGGAAATGGGAAATAACCCCTTTGATATCAAACTATTACTGAAAACGCCACTCTCTAATCCGACTTTCGATTTTACAGCAAAAGGAAACATTAATTTGAACACAATAGGCGATTTTTATCCGATGGACGAAACAATGTCTGTTGCAGGTATTTTAACAGCGGATTTGACCGCAAAAGGCGATATGGCTACCATTGACGCTGAAAAATATGACGATGTAAACATTTCCGGTGTTTTAGAATTTGTAGGTGGGAAATTAAAAACCGACATGGTGAAAGACGAAGTCTTGATTGAAAAGTTAAAACTTGATTTTTCACAGCGTTACGTCAATATGACGACAGTCGCTAAAATTGGCAAAAACGACATTAAAGCAGATGGAAAATTGGAGAATTTTATCGGATATGCTTTGAGAGATGATGTTATTAAGGGACAGTTGAAAATCAATTCCGATTATTTGAACATCAACAATTTAATGGAAGATGAACCGGCAGAAGAAACAGCCGCAGCCGAAGAAACGCCGATGTCGGTTGTGGAAATACCGAAAAATATAGATTTTCAACTCAATTTAGATGTAAAACAGTTGATTTATGACGAATTTGACCTTCGTCAAGTTTCCGGAACAGTTGCAGTGAAAGACCAGATTTTGGATTTGAAAAATCTCAGCATGAAAGCATTAGACGGAGATATGAAAGTTTCAGGAACATATAAAGTTCAAAATCCGGCTCAACCCGAAGCCAATATGAAGTTGAATATCAGTAATGTGGACGTTCAGCAAACAGCAAAGACTTTTTTAACCGTACAAAAACTATTACCCGTTATTGATAAAACAACCGGACGTATTTCGTTGGAGATGGATATGAAAACCCTTTTAGACCAAACCATGTCGCCCGATTTGAACACTATGAATGCTACAGGTAAAATATCCTCTCCGGGTGTGAAAATCGAAGATTTGGAAGTCCTCAATAAGATTGCCGACGCAGTAAAAATGGACAAACTGCGAAAATTAACATTAGATCGTTTCGCTTTCAATTTTACATGTACCAACGGAAGGGTAACAACACAGCCATTCGACATGAAAGCCGGCAACATTAAAGCAACAGTGTCGGGTTCGTCGGGATTAGACGAAACCATTGATTATACCATCAATTCCAAAATCCCGCGCAGCGAATTAGGAACCGAAGCCAATGCCGTAATTACCAAGTTGGGAACCAATATCTTTGGAACGGGCATCAATGTAACTTTGCCTGAAATCATCGAATTGCCTATCGGCGTAGGCGGCACGTTTACCAAACCAGTCGTTAAATTGGGAGAACTTGGAAACGCAGGAAAAGACATCGTTAAAGATGTGGTAGGGCAAGTCATAGAACAAGGAAAAGAAAAGATTAACGAACAGATAGACAAAGCCATCGAAGAGGCTAAAAAACAACGCGATAAACTCATCTCCGAAGCTCAGAAACAAAAAGAAAACTTGGTAAAACAGGCACGGGATGCAGGAAATAAAGGAGTTGCCGAAGCCGATAAACAAGGGCAGGAATTGGTAAAGAAAGCCAACAACCCGATTGCCAAAAAAGCAGCCGAAGAAAGTGCAAAAAAACTAAAACAGGAAGCGCAGAAAAAATCCGACGACCTTGTTAGAGAAGCAGAAAAACAAGGCGACAAACTAATAGGAGACGCCAAAAAGCAAGGAGACGACTTGGTGAAAAAAGCAGAACAACAAAAATTATAAACATAACATATTGAAATTATGGCAAGTAGAAGAAATGCAAAAAAGGACATTTTGTTCTTTGTAGAAGAAGTTTTGGAAGATTGTTTAACTTTCTTAGTATTACATCAGGATAAGGAATATCCCGAAGTAGAGGAAATTATTGACGACATGGAATTGTTGTATCAGGAAGCCATTTACAGAGTAAATCATATTGACGCAGAAGGTAAGAAAAATACAAAGAAATATTTCGACGATATATACAACATGCTGTTAGACGGCGCACACGACGCTTTTGAGAGATTGTCGAAATTGACAAAAGAGTAAACAGCCTTTTTCAAATTAATTTTGTGTGGCTAATGACATAAACAGATGAAATACTACATCGTAGCAGGCGAAGCATCGGGCGATTTACATGCCTCAAACCTGATGAAAGCTTTGAAAAAATTGGACTTCCAAGCACTGTTTCGTGGTTTTGGAGGCGATTTGATGATAGCGCAAGGGTTGCAGTTGGTGAAACATTATCGCAAGTTGGATTTTATGGGTTTTGTAAAAGTGGCAATGAATTTGCGTACTGTTTTGAAAAATATCGAGTTATGTAAAAAAGACATTCTTACTTTTCAACCTGATGCTGTCATTTTGCTTGACTACCCAGGTTTCAACCTTCGTATTGCCGAATTTCTAAAACAACAGAACATCAAAACTTTCTATTATATCTCGCCACAAGTATGGGCATGGCAACAGTCGCGCGTACATCAAATCAAACGCTATGTTGACCGTATGTTTGTCATCTTTCCGTTTGAAACCGATTTTTATAAAAAGTTCGATTACGAAGTTGATTTTGTCGGACATCCCTTGTTGGACGCTCTACACAATGAACAATCGAATTTTGACAAAACGATTTTTCTTGCGAAACATCAACTTTCAACCACAAAACCCATTGTTGCCCTGTTGCCGGGTAGCCGGAGGCAAGAGATAAAAACGATGCTTCCGTTGATGACTTCCATGCAAGCCGAATTTCCAAACCATCAATTTGTTATTGCAGGCGTTTCGTCGGTAGAAACAGATTTTTATAAGAAATACAGTTTGTTTTCGGATATTCCTGTCCTATTGCATGTTACTCACGATTTATTACGTTCTGCCGATGCGGCTTTGGTAACAAGCGGAACGGCATCACTTGAAACTGCCCTGCTGAAAACGCCAGAAATAATTTGTTACAAAGGCGATTATCTCAGTTATCTCATTGCCAAACAATTAATAAAAGTAAAATACATCGGACTTCCCAACCTCATCATGGACAAGCCGATTGTGAAAGAACTGATACAAAACGATTTCAACCAATTAAACCTTAAAAACGAACTGTCAGAACTGCTTTTTAACCCTGAAAAACGATTCCATGTTGCTCATGATTATGATATTTTGGAGCAAAAATTAGGTGGAGTGGGAGCATCCGAAAAAACAGCAGAGTTGATTTGGAAAAGAGTTGTATAATTATTAAAATAAAAAAGAGGTTGTTCATTGAAATGAGCAACCTCTTTAGATTAATTATAATTATGCAATAAAAATATTACTGAATAACAATTTTCTGCGTTGCACTACCTTTCGATGATTGGATTTTCATCAAATAAACACCTTGTGCAAAGTCATTAACATTTAGTTCATTATGATAACTTCCAATAAAGTTATTTAATAATTCTTTATAAACAGCTTGACCGGTTATATTATGAATAGTAATGCTCAAATCGTCAGCGATAGTCGTATTGAATTTTATATTCAATTTATTACTTGCAGGATTTGGGTAAACTGTGAGGTCGTTAATATTTTCAATCTCTTTAATGCTTACAGGAGTTGTAGTATATTCAATTTCAAATCCTTTTCCGCTAATGAATGAATTTGAATTGAAAAAAACGGTTGCTTTCCTTGCTTTAATAATAACTTGTGGAAAGTCGGAAGTATATGATCCTGAAACTAATGTGTCCATTTTATTTGTTTCACCATTATAAAATTTAATAAGGTCAATCCCTCCCTCTACATCTAAACGGTTGAAGTTGAAAGTTATTTTTGTTTCCGGATCAATGGCTCCTTTAGGATGAATATCCCATCTGCAAGAAGCGCTGTTGGAATAATTCATATCTTCGGGTGATCCGTCTGTAAAAGAACCTGATGGTTCGGTGAATTTTACAGTAGATGGACAATAATCTTTTGGTTTTGCTATGTATGTTATCATAAAACCTTTTGCAGTAGCAGAACCGGATGAACTTGTGAATTTTATAAAAACTTTTTCTTGTGTTGAAGTTACTTTGCTAAAAAGGTCGTTTCCCGAAAATTCACCCAAAAGCGGAGCACTGTCGCTTTCGCCATCAAATATTCTAAGATAGTCTCCTGAAGCTAAATCAAATTCGTTACAAGTAATTGCGATGTTTTCAGTGGGGTTTCCAAGTAAAGCAGGATCAATCAACCATGTAGAGGTTACTCCTTTTGTATAATTATCAACTGGTCCTGAAAAATCGGAAATTGTTCCTTTTTGAAAAGGTATTATCGTATGTTTATTACCATCAATGGGATATCCTTTTGAGCGGTCTGGCTTGAAATTTATGACAGCACTAACAGATTGAGTGAACTCACCTGGTTTATCTGCAACGAAATAACCATTTCCTTGTCCACTCCAACCAAAGTTGTAATGAAACATATTATTTGTATCATAGCCATCACAACAGAAAGCATGACCTCCATCTTTTGACTGTCCCGAAGCATATACCGGCTGATATAAATCTAATTGTTCTTTCAATATGGTAGCCCATTGTTCAGTAGTTGTGGAAGTTGATTTTTGTTTCCAATATATACTTGGGTCATATTTAAAGTATTCTTTCATAGCCTTAGGCACATCATATGAGTATGCTCCGGAACCATCGGTACAATATTGCATATATACTGCTATTCCGGTATGGTATTGCAGTAAAGCGATTGGTTCGTATAGATAGCTGTCTGCATTTATTGTAGGTGTGCCGTACATACCATTATAGTCGTAATATGCTTCTTCAAAGTTGGCGCTGAGAGTAGGCATCTCTTCTCCATCACATTTTGGTGGTTTGTATGGATTGCTTTCTCCTACTCCTTGCCAGGGCCAGCGCCAGTAATACATAATCATACTCATTGCTGTGGCAACGCATCCTGCATAAGTTCTTTTCCCTTTAACAACTGGTGCGTAATAGTTATAAGGATAGTCCTGATTCCACAGCGCTGTCATCGGTTCTATTACAGGGGCTATGAAACCTCTGTTGGGGATCATATTTTCGTCAGAATAGCGTTTCCACTTTTCGCTATATTCCTGAGTTGGAGCGACGTTGTTTTCACGAATAAAGACGATCATGTCAGCAAAACCTTCCATTAAGTCTTTAAAACAACATGGTAAGTTATCCTTGTCG
>Ga0209628_10002204_pt1 | contig 13088 bp, 4 predicted proteins | sample TergutCu122P4_FD_187285 | JGI IMG/M metagenome (GOLD analysis project Ga0209628, IMG submission 187285) | Cubitermes ugandensis P4 segment gut microbial communities from Kakamega Forest, Kenya - Cu122 P4 (SPAdes) (version 2) | ecosystem: Host-associated > Arthropoda: Insects > Digestive system >...
TTTTTTCATATCAATATAGTTTTCAGTTGTCAGTTGTCAGTTGTCAGTTGTCAGGAATAAATTCCACAATCCCGTTCCACAATCCCTTTAGGGATTAAATATTGGTAGAATTCAGTTTTCAGTTTTCAGTTTTCAGAACTCAGTTCCACAATCCCGTAGGGATTTAATAATGGGGGAATGGATTTACAGATTTTTTAAAAGGCATAAATAGGCGTCTTCCAAGTTGGCTTCCATAGAGACAGCGTCGGGATGGGGACGGGTTAGTGAGAGGTAACGGACTTGGATCATGTCGCCGTCCTGTATGTTATGGACAACTAATGACTTGTCTAATTTTTCTTCGAACTCGTCTTTGTCAATCAGGAATTGCCAGACTTTGCCTTCGGCCATTCCGACCATCTCCGTGGGTTCACCGAAGTATTTCATCTCCCCTTTATTGATCACAACGACCTGATTACAGGAGCTTGAAATGTCTTCGATGATGTGGGTGGAGAAGATGACGATCCGTTCTTTGCTCAATTCGACTAACAAATTGCGGAAGCGGATGCGCTCGCGGGGGTCAAGTCCGGCGGTTGGTTCATCGACGACTAAGATGCGCGGCAGATGCAGCAATATCAGCGCGATACCGATGCGCTGTTTCATGCCGCCAGAGAACGAAGCGATTTTGTGATCGATCTTGTCGTACATGGAGACGGATTTCAAAACATAAGCAATGCGTTCATCGCGTAGTTTCTTGTCGGTCAACCCTTTCAAAATCGCCTGATAATCTAAGAACTCCCCTGCGGTCATGTTTTCGTAAGTTCCAAATTCCTGGGGGAGGAATCCGATCAGGCCTTGCAACTCTTCGCGGTGCTCGAGTGTGTCCATGCCATTGATCCATATCGTACCGTAGCTTTGCTCTAATATGCCGGTGATGATACGCATAAACGTCGATTTACCGGCGCCGTTAGGGCCTAATAAACCGAACATACCCGTTTTGATGTCGAACGAAATGCCTTTTAAGGCTTTGAATGGACGGCGACGTTTCCCGATGATCGGAACGGTTTTTACAAAACGGAAATAGGCGCGGCGAAAACCGGCCAAACGACCGCTGATCCGCTCGATGTTGATGTTCCTTTCGTAGATGTATTGCGACGACAGATAGATGATCAAACCGATGGCCCACAAAGCGCTTATTATGATGACAAAAGCGGTATTTTCTAATTTTTGGTAGAAAATGAATATAAATAGCAGGGGCAAACTCCAGAAAATCAGGCGGTTGATGTATCGAATGACCCGACTTCCCGGGAAATGCCAGAACAGGTAGGCGCGTACCTTCCGCCAAAGAAACAGCGTAGCAACATAAATAGCTAAGGATAAAAAGAAAATATAGGTTTTACTGTCAATAAAGAAATAGGTGAAAAAGATGCCAAACCCGTAAATCACAAATTGCCAGGCGAGATTTAAAAAGTCTTTCAATGAATGATATTCGACGTTTAACCCCAGCCGTTTTTGCAACTCCAAACCGCTGTTCCACTGACGCGAAAAACGGCCTTCACGGTCGTATATCTTCACCAAATTACGGACAATGATATTTATTTCCTTCTTCTCATCGATCACATCCGCCTTAGCACGCCGTAAACTCGTTTGCATAAAGTAAGTAATACCCGGCACAAGAATAATCAGGGCAAGCATATAGATGACCTGCCAGATCAGTTCGTCGACATACAGGTAAATGCCGCTAACACCAAAGACAACGAGAACGAGATGGAACAGTTGTGTTTTTATCGACAACGAACGATACCAGGTCAGCGCATTTTCCAACGACATAGCAACGGTGGGAATGATCACTAACGTCAACAACGTGGCAAAAGCAAGTCCGCCGATCACCGTCGTCGCAAAAGGGGCGCCGATAGCCCCGGCATACGTCGAATTATCACCCATGGCTAAGGGAAACATGGCCACGATGGTCGAGGTGGCAGTAATGAGGATGGGACGCGTACGCGACAGTCCGGCTGTCATTAAGGCCCGTTCACGACGGAAACCACGTTTACGCAGGATATTGGAATAATCGATCAGGATGATGCCGTTTTTCACGACGACACCTAATAAAATCAGCAAACCCATAATTGTGATGGGGTTTGCCAAACTGTTGCCTGTCATCAGCAAAGCCACTAACGAACCGATGGCCGCCAACGGGATGGAAAACAACATGACAAACGGGGTGGTTATCGATTCAAAAACACATGCCAATATAATGAATATCAGGATAAAGGCGGCAAAGAGGAGAAATTTAAAATCGGCAAACTGGTCTTCTTCATGGATCACTTCGATGGCAACGCCCACCGGAAGGTTATAAACGGCGATCATCTCGTCGATTTCGGTGCGATAACCATCTAATAGCGCTTTCACACTTTCGATATCCCGCGTGAAACCATAGGTGACATTTAATTGTTTATCCTGGTTGACACGTGTTATCCGCGAGCGTCCCCACGACTTGTTTACCGTGGCGATGTCTTGCAGCGAATGTAACCCGCCACTTGCGCTCGGTATTTGAACTTTTTGGAGCTGATCGATAGATACTTTTCGGTTCCGCTGTTCTTCCTCCTCCTCTTCAGTGGTCTTTTCACGAATAATGATGTCGTAGGTTTCATTTCCAATTTTAAATTCGGTATTCGTCTGCAACTCCCGATTCAGTTCACTCAATCCGGTCGTGATATTGGCGCGGGTGATCTCATAAGATGTCAGCAGAATCTGGTCGAAGTTGAGCCGCACTTCAGGCTGACGGCTGGGATACGACACCCTCGAATAGCGAATAAAATCCTGTTGCTCCAAATAATAGCGCAGATCCTCGCCGACCAATGTCATGATGTCGTAATCAGACCCTTTAACAAGGATCATTTCCTGACTCTGGCCAATGCCCATCATCCGTAAAAATGATTCCATACCACCCATCAAACCCGCGCTGCTTTGACTGCCGCCACCCATGGCATTCGATATACTTATCTGAGCGCCATCAATTTGAGGCAGTTTCGTTCGAACATCTTCCTGTATTTCCGTAATGCCCCGACGGCTTGTTTTCTTATAATCTTTTTGCATAACGAGCGTTAAGCGCGCTTCTTCGGGATTGACGCGACTGATCACATCTTTCAATTCTGGAATCTCGTCGACCGTCAACCGTTCTTCGAGCGCCCGCACCAAATTGTCGGTACTCTCGAGCGTACTGCCGGTACGCATCGTTACATTGATATTAAAACGGTCGGCATCGACATCCCTGCGTATCTGTACGGAGGTGGAAAGGAAAAACACTAAAGTCGCAAATAGCAGGATCACCGAGCCAAAAATGGTCACGCCCGGATTACGCATACACCATTTGAGTACGACAAGGTAGATCTGTACCGGACGTTGTGTGAGCGACACTTTTTCATAGAAGACGCTACGGCTATTTTTTCGCGTCAGAATCCAATAGGTCGCCATGGGTATAAACAGTATGGCTACCGCTAACGAGACCAACAACGTAGAAATAATGGAAACCCCGATGTGATCACCTAATAATTTGAGGAAAAAATTATCTGTAAAAATGAAGGGCAGGAAGATACAGATCGTAGTCAGCGTTGCCGCAACGACCGAGCGCCACACTTCGATGGTGCCTTGTGTAACGGCGCGTTCGGGCATCATACCCGAAACGGATAACCGGTAAATATTCTCCAGCACGACAATGCTGTTGTCCAATAATATCCCCACCGCAAGGGTGATCCCGAGAAGCGTCATCAGGTTGATGGTGATGCCAGCTGCATAAAAGAAATTAAATGCCGTGAAAATGGAAATCGGAATGGAGAGGGCGATGAAAAAGACCAAACGCAGATTTTTCAGGAAAAACCACAAGACAAAGATGGCTAACAGTCCGCCAATCAACGCTAATTCGATAAGGCTGTTGATGTTTTTTTCCATCTCATCCGCCTGACTTTGTTCGACTACCACTTCGATCTCCAAACCTTGCAGTTGTTCGTTTAACCCACGAATGACCTGTACGACCCGTTTGGATAAATCAATCAGGTTGGCTTGGGCGTCGCTTACCAAAGAAACTGAAACAGATTCTTTACCATTGGTGCGACTATACGAGGTCTCTTCTTTCAAATCAAAAAAGACGGTCGCCACATCTTTCAACAAAACCGGACCGGGCGCGACAACTAAATTTTCGATGTCCGAAATCCGGTTATAAGTCGAACTGACATGTACAAAATAGTGGGTGTCCTGATCTTTGACGTTTCCAACAAACACTTTTTCCTGCGCCTGATTACTTAATAAACGAGAAATGGATGATGTCGTAAGGTTCAGCGCTTTGCAGGCATTCACATCCACCCTGACTTCAATCGCTTTCTCCCGTCCGCCAAATACGCTTACCGCTGCAACGCCATCGATATTTTCCAATTCTTTCGTTATTTTCTCATCGACGATTTTGCGCACGCGGTCGACGCCACCCATCCCCCGCACCTGCAATTGCATAAAAAAGTTGGTGTTTCGCATGGCAGCGACACCACTTCGCTGAACACGAGCGGTAAAGCCCTCCGGAAGTGATGATGATACTTCTTTCATCTTCTCTTCCAACTTTAAGGTGGTCGCTTTGATGTTGACGCTATTGACAAATTCAATCCGTATGGAGGATGTGCGGCTACTGATTTCCGATTGCATCCGATCGACACCGCCAATCGAACTGATTGCGCCCTCCAAAGGGATGATCACCTCGGCTTCCACATACGACGGATCCATGTCTTGCTGCGAAGTGACTGCAATATTTAATTGGGGAAGCTCCGGATTGGGTATCAACTCAACCGGTAATTGTTTATATGACACATACCCCAGCAAGGTAAGCGCTATAAACAACATACAGATGCCAATTTTCCGATTTAAAAGAAATTTCATTTTACCAATATTACATCCCTAAAAGGATTGTGGAAATATTCTTTTTTGTTTCATTTTTTCGAATACGTAATACACGCACGGGATGACAATTAGACTCATCAACGTGGATGTAATTAGACCGCCGATGATGGCTAAAGCCAAAGAGGAACGCAGGGCAGCGCCTTCGCCGATATTGAACGACATCGGCAGCATGGCGAGAATCGTTGTCAGACTGGTCATGATGATCGGACGGATACGCTGTTGTCCGGCTTGAACAATGGCATCAAACAATTCCATCGTTGTTTTCAACTGATTAATACGCACCACTAAAATAATGGAGTTGTTGATCGCAATACCGGTCAAGACGATGATACCGATAATACCCATGATATTGATCGTGAAACCGGTAATGAGAAAAATCAGGATGGAGCCGACAAGGGCTAAGGGAATGGTCAAGAGGATGGTAAACGGGTGTAACAGCGATTCGAACTGAGAAGCTAACACCATATAAACCAAAATAATAGATAAAAGTAATGCGAATAACAGACTGTTCAGCGATTCTTGCCGTTTCTCTTCTTCACCCGTCACAGTAATCGCATAATTCAGAGGTAACGTGATGTCGTCTGTGGCTTGGCGTATTTGTTGCGCGACTTTATCAAGCGAACGATCCAAGTCTTTATCGGCGGTAATGCGGTTGATTCGGCTCTGGTTGCGGCGGAAGATTTCATTAGGTGCGTGCGTACTTTCGATGGTGGCGAACTCACGCAACAGAAATTCCTGATTGCCGCTCCGGATAACGCAATTTTGTAAATCATTGAGCGTGACATCCGGTATCTTGATAAGAATATCACGCATCTCACCTTTGTAATCCATGCGTCCAACCTCGCGCCCCTGCAATTGTTGCCTCAGTTGTGTGATCACGGTTTGAGCCGACAAATTATTCATCCCTGCTACGGTTCGGTCGATTTTGACGACCAATTCCGGCGCACCGTCAGCCATCGACGATTTGATGTTGAAGATGCCGTCGATCCGATTCATCCGTGCCATAATCTCATCCGTGAGTAAGGCGATCTCGGCTATTTCTTCACCCTTCACTTCGACGATGATCGGCGAATCCTCCGTCCCCAGTAATGAGCTGAGGGTATTTTGCTCTTGTTTGAATGTCAGTTCGAGACCTTCAATCATCCGTGTAGCTTCAATAAAATGCTCCATAACGACAGCCGGCGCGAGATGTGATGATTTCGACAGGGTCACTTTCATCATGGCTGTATGTTCGCCTTCATACACCTGACTCTCTGACGTTCCTTTGCCGATGTGACTGTACACCGTACACAAACTGTCGCCACTGATCGAGCGAACGATATAATCTAAGTTTTGGATGACAGCATCGGTACGTTCCAAGCGTGTGCCTTCAGGCAACTTCACCGATACCGTAAATGTTTGTCCCTCCGAACGGGGAAGAAATTCCGTACCCACAGAAGGAAGCAGAAAGAGTGTTCCGATAAGGAAAAACATGGAAATGCCAATAACGATCCAGCGCGCTTTCAAAAAAGAGGCAAGGATACGGCTGTACCACATAAACTGCACGGAGCGCGTCAAGGTCTTCGCCTTTTTTCGTCCGGACAATTTATCGTATAACATCGGTATCACTATCAAAGCGACAAAAAGTGACGAAATAAGCGCAAACGTCACTGTCCAGGCCTGGTCTTTGAACAATTCTCCCGACGCGCCGTGAAGATAAACGATGGGTAAAAAAACGACAATGGTAGTCACGGTCGACGCAATGACGGCGCCAGACACTTCGGATGTTCCGGTAATGATCGATTCTATTCGGTTGAGACCACGCTCCTGATTACGGAAAATACTTTCTATAACGACAATGGCATTATCGATCAATATGCCTCCTCCCAGCGCCAATCCACTTAACGTCATAATATTAAGCGTCAACCCATTGAAATACATCAGGTTGAAAGTCGCCACTAACGAAATGGGAATCGATATACTTACGATGAGTGTTGTTCCGATGCGGCGAAGGAACAAAAACAAGACCACAACAGCAAGGCATAACCCCAAGATAGCGCTATTTTTCACCTCGCCTATGGCGTTCTTAATGAATGTCCCTTGATTCGTAATCACCTGAAAACGATACCCCGGCAAGGCCTGCTCGATCTGCCCCAACTGTTTGATTAACCGTTCGACCACCCGGATCGTATTGTGTTGCATTTCTTTGTAAATGGACAATCCGATGCAACGCTCACCATTCAGGCGGACGATATTTTCAGGGCGATCGTTTTCAAATTTCACTTCCGCCACTTCGCGCAGATACACCGGCGCACGAGTAGCGTTCCTGTTTTGTACGCCTGAAGTCGTTGCTTCCGTCGCGCGATACGTCACAATCAGGTTTTCAAAATCGACCACATTCGTAAATTGGGTCGTGCTCTTCACTAAATATTGCAGCCCGAATTCGCTCACGCGTCCGGCAGAAATACTTTGGTTGTTTGATTCGATGCGCGTCCCGATTTCGTCCATCGTCAAACCAAACGCTTTGAGTTTGAAAGGGTCGGTTTTGATCGTCAGGATCGTCTTTTCTTGTCCCGAAAGCTCAACCTCCGCCACCCCCTCCAAACGCACCAATTCGTTGCGGATATAACTTTCGGCGACCTTTCGCAACTCCGCCATATCGGTAATATTACGGTGCGACATGGCAATGAGCATGACCGGAGCGGTATTCGGATCGTGTTGAGTGATATTGAGGGAAGTGATGTTCCGATTGGTGGCAAACGAAGCCATCGCCCGTTGCAGATCGAGAAACGCCTCATCCATATTTTTATTCTGAACATATTCGACAGTCAGACGCGCCGAACCTGCTTTGATCACCGACGATACCTGCCTCACATCCTGCTGTCGGATAGCCATCGACTCCATGCTCTCAATAAACGTTTTCTCAATCTCTTCCGGTGGACGCTCGCCAATCTCTATCTCCACAAAAAGGCGTGGGGTATTGATATTCGGCAGCAAGTCAACGTTCAGCCTGTCGTACGAAATATATCCCAACAGCAGTACGGCCAATACAAGCATACTGATGGTGACGGGACTTTTTATTGCAAAATTGACTATTTTTTTCATCTATCGTAAAACTTTGACGCGACTATTCTCCCGCAAGGTCTCAAATCCCCGAACGATGAGGTTATCGTTTTCTGCTAATCCTTCGAGAATCTCGATGTTATCTTCATCTTCAATACCTGTTGTCACATTACGAATAACGGCTAAGTTCCGTTCGACAATATATACATAACGTCGATTACGGTTGGAAAGAAGAACATTTTTGGGAATGACGATCGCATTATCCGACCGGTCAACGACGACATCCGCTTTCACAAACATACCGGGTCGTAATTTCATGTCTGTATTAGTAATAAGAATCTTGCCTTTGTACGTCCGTGTTTCGGAGCTGATCGCCGGTGACAGTTCGCTGATAACACCTTTCAACGTGTCATACGGTAAGGTGTAATGGGTGATATGTGCCGGTTGATTCACCTTGACATAACCTATGGAGCTTTCAGGGAGGTTAACCTCCATAAACAAATTCGTGTAATTCATGATACTGACCATCGGTTGATTGGAGGCCACCCTTGCTTCCGGTGAATAATGCGGCAGCGCCACCACTATCCCATCGAAAGGGGCTTTTACATTCATTTTTTCGAGATTTATGGTAGCATTAGCTAAATCATAACGCGCATTGGCGATTTGGATTTCGGTATTTTTCACCTGATTTGGCGTTACTCCCCCCTTTTCCAACAAGTCGATTTGTTTGACTTGCTCCTGTTCGGCGATCTCAAGAGTCAGTTTTCGGGATTCAATGCGGATATTGTTCTCATACTCTTTATCTTCAAGCTGAATAATAATATCTCCTTTTTTAACTGCATCCCCCAATTTATACGGTCTACCCGTGCGGGGATTCGTTTGAAGATGATACTTACCACTCATTTCGGAATTGAGATCAAGACTGAACGTAGCCATCGCCGTACCCGAAGTAGGTATTAACCTGCTGATCGAAGAAGTTGGTTTCAGTTCACGAACGGAAACGGGCGTTTCGATATCGCTCGGCGTCGATTGAGGCTGATTTGTACAGGCTACTGAGATGAAAAAACAAAACGCGCAAAGGGTTGTGTTGGCCGGTCTCAAAAATGTCCGGAAACCGTCTTTGCAAATCGTTCGGATAATTGAAAAGCGCTTATTAAGCATAATAGTTATTTTTTTAATGAATAATTCGGTTAATAATCAGTGTGAGTGTGTTTATCTTAGTGATATGTGTTGCAACTCCTTTACGGGGATAATCTGTCTATCGTTCTCAAAATCATAGAGTGTAAGGATTTTTAAGCTCAGCAATTCTTTTTTATAGTCGATTTGCGCCTTCACCAAGCTTGTTTTAGCATTAGAGAGTTGCGTTTGATACTGGTTCATTTGCAAACCAGTCAGGTCGCCTTCCCGATAGCGAATCTGGTTGAGTTCGTAGGTGAGTTGCGCATTTCTTACCGTTATCGCCTGGATATCAATTTGCCTGCGAAGGTTTTCAAGGCTGCGTAACGATCGGCGGATAAACAGTTCGATATCTATTTTCTCATCTTCGTAAGCATATTGAGCGATCACTTGTGCTGCCTTTTGTGCCTGAATACGCGCTTTTTTCTGTCCCCAGTCAAAAATGGGGATGTTGAAACTAATAGATACGCGGGGGCTATTGGTTGGGGTACTGTAGATATTACCAAAATTAGGATCATCGCCGGCAATACCAACGGAAAGACGCACATTGCCCTTAAACTCATTCAAAGCTTTGGTTTCAATCATTGCTAAGTCTTCTTTGGCTATCGCAATCTCACGTTGGCGTAATTCCATCCGCGAAGCTAATCCCGAATAAATGGCTTTTTCTTCATTAATCAACATCGGAATGACTTCAATCGTTACCGCAACGTCAATCTCTTCATTTAACGAGAGCCCTAACGTTTTTTTCAAGTCGTCTTTCGTATTTCTTAGCGTTACATCTCTTAATTGCACAGATGATTCCGCGTTGGCTAAGTTCACTTCCGCCTGAAACAGTTCTTCTCTTGCCGATAATTCAGCATCCACTTTATCTTTGATGATGTCATAATTTTTCTTTGCATTTTCAAGTTCAGCCTGACTGATTTCCAAGTTGTTTTTTGACAAATAGACCTCATAGAATTGACTGGTTATGCTTTGTTCAGTCCGTAACCGCGCCAAAGCGTAACTTATCCCTGAGTTTTCGTGGTTGAACTCAAGATTTTTAATAGTCATTTGACGCCGGTTGAAGGTGAAAATCGGTTGGTCAAACCGAAGTGCAAGGTTATTCGAGAACCCTTTATTAATCCGTGGTTCATACTTCCCGGTGGTATTGTCCCAAATCTGCGACTCCCTGTTTGCCCAGTCAAAAGTGTTGGTGAGCGACAATACGCCATCGGTTAATAATATCGGCAGCACCGTTTGGAAGACACCGCCTGTGCTCAGTGTTTTATTGGTATACCATTCCGAACGATAGCTATCAAACCGTCGTTCCTGGTAATAACTGAACGGATCAAGGGTCAGCGAAAGCTGTGGTTTCAAACCTGCGCGCTCTGCAACTAACGAAAACAGCGTCCGTTCAAAATTCAATTTCGCCGTTCTCATCTGCGGATTATTGTCTTCCGCAATGTCTAACGCTTGTTCGATGGTTAACGTCATTTGCGCAAACGAGAAAAAAGACATTCCCATAAGGCAAAAAATCGTGCTTAAAAATTTCATTTTCATATTTAAATCTTAAATCTTAAATCTTAAATCATGTCACCCCTTCGGGTTTTTTTTCCTGATTCCTGACTCCTGACTCCTGACTCCTGACTCCTGACTCCTAATCCCCCTACATATTGTCGTGAGTTTCGATGGTTTGGTCTCTTTCAAGGACGGATTCCCGTTTGACGATTTTGACGGCATCGGCTGTGACCATACGCACATTAGCAATATCGTTTGCAAGGCTGACGCGGATGGTGTCATCACTGAAAAAGAAGGTACCTACTTTAGCCCATCCCTCGCCGGTGCGACGGAGGTTGATATATGCATCGTCCACACCACCGTCATAGCTCACTTTGAAATGATATTCCATATTGCCTCTATTATTCGTGTTACCGCCCTGACCTCCACGGTTATTCTGCGCTCGACGAAGTTCTTCCGGCATAAAAACGTGATAATACAAATCATACGTCCCTTTCTGGGGTACAGGAACTTTCCATGTGGCCGTTTGGTTTCCGCTTCCGCTTTTAATCACATAAGCGGAACGAATGTGCGTTCCAAAATATTTATCGTTAGTTGTCAACGTCCAATGCAATGGCGGACGCCAGCCTTGCACCCCCTGATACGGGAAGGTGTTATCCGTGGCATCTTCTAACCATTTCGGCAACAGACCGACAATGTCCGGTGTGGATATTTCGAACAGATGGGCGTCTTCATTATCGACAATCACTTCACCGGGCAGGTGATAACTGACATTGGCAAGCACGAAATCGCCTTCTTTGTCAATGGGCACGTTTCGTTCACGGATAATATTATTAGCCGGCATATTAATGAAATTAGGCAGGTTGGCCGAAATCAACGTATTCACATTAATCGCTCGTGGCGCCTCATCCCAGACCGTGACAAGACGTTTAGTCTCGCGGGCGGCTAAAGCAATTTTTCGTTTTGCACGGGGATCGTAAGATGAAGCGCTCCCGCCGCCACCGAAACCGCCGCCACCGCCACCGCCAAAACCACCGAAACCACCGCCGCCAAAACCGCCACCGCCACTGCCAAAGAGCGTTTCGACATTGATAATCCCGTCGTAATCGGAATCATTTGTTATCTGTAATTTAACGACATAGACCTCTACATCGCGGTTGATAATATACGTTATTTCCGGTGTTCCAATGATATATACCGGAAGATTCACTGGAGCATCCCACATCTTGATTGGTTCAAGTAAGTCTTCACCGGCTATTCGACTCATGGCTTGAAGTACATCTTCAAACCGCAGATTGGTGAATCTGTTTTTGTATAAATAAGAACGGATAGAGTCGCGAAACTCCATATATCCTAATTTTAACTCAGCCGGTGCAAACAGGACATTGGCTTTTAATGCGATGATATTACTTAACAAATCGCGCTGTTCGGGGTCGTTCAGTAATTCCTTGAACGGTCGTTTTTGGATGAGTAAGTTTGCCTTTTCATTATTGCTGATCCCATTCATCATCCGCATCCGCATATCATCGCCCCTGTCTTGCAGGTAGAGTTCAATCAATCGGTTTGCTACAGCCCATTCCGAAGAAAAAATATTATACCGGAAGTTATACAATTGCGGAAAGAGAAAATAGGGATTGGGAATGGTTGATAAAGACATCGCGCCGCGTTCAAAAGTCATTGAACCTCGAGATTCTGCACTTTGAAAATTCATCATAAACATGTTAAATATGCGCACTGCTGCATCTATATCGCTAAGCTCTCTCCCATCCCGTTTGGCCCATTTTTTTTGAGCTTCAATTTGTCGTTTAACATCCAAGTTATCAAATATACACCCTTTTTCAGGGTATAACACCATTTCGGGTTGTACGGTCTCTTGGGCTTGCGTCCATGCACGTACATAACTGCGAAACTGCACCGGTACCTCTACCACAGAAAATCGCCTGAACGAGTAATTAAGCGAATAATTGCCCTCAAATGTTTGTCTCCGTATCCGAATTTGATAAGGAATCGTATCTGCTATTGAATCATAAACCGCTGTAAAATAATCATTTCCTTTGAGATGCCACAGGCTAAAAACAGTTCGGTCTACTTCAACACATTTCTGCTCATAATCACCGATTATCAGTGAGATGGCAGGTGTCGGAAAGTCGGTTCGAAACATATAGATGCTGTCGATTGTCATTTCTGACGCCACATCTTCTATTATTTCATGTACTTGTCCCAAACTGTCGACTTCTACACGCATCCGTCGCATGGTACTGTCACCGCCATCGCGCATACGCCCACGAAATTCGCCGCCTTCCGGACGTGGCCCTCTAAAATCGCCCCCATCGCGCATTCGTCGCATCATTGTACTGTCGCCGCCGTCGCGCATCCGGCCACGGGGTTCACCACCACCTTGAACTTGCTGACCCCTGACATCCCGACCTCCACTTGGACTTCCCGACTGACCC
>Ga0209628_10002205_pt1 | contig 13085 bp, 12 predicted proteins | sample TergutCu122P4_FD_187285 | JGI IMG/M metagenome (GOLD analysis project Ga0209628, IMG submission 187285) | Cubitermes ugandensis P4 segment gut microbial communities from Kakamega Forest, Kenya - Cu122 P4 (SPAdes) (version 2) | ecosystem: Host-associated > Arthropoda: Insects > Digestive system...
TGAAGATAATGAACCGTCCCGTCGCGCTCGCAAAATCCAACCCAAGAAGGTATCATCTTCGTGTTTTGAGGGAAAAAGGGAAGTTTGCCTGTTCATGAGAAATCATCTTTCGCATTGCCACATAAAAAATATAAACAGGTGCGACTTTTCGGTTTTGCCTAATCATTCTCCAACTAATTGATAATCAATGGCAGGATCAGGAGTTCTGAAATTTAAAATGCGTTGACCCTGCTACTTTGCAGTAAAAAAACATTTTATGTAGACGCAGATTCGACCTGTAAAAAAGAAAAAAAACTAAAAAAAAAATTGTCAAAAAGAATTTTTCTTATCTTTGCATTTATTTGGAATGTTTTTATTGTTGTACAAATTATAATTCCGTACTGTAACATCTTTGAAATCAGTATAATAAAAAAATTTATGGTGAGAATTATGAAGAAAAAACCGCTAATAAAACGGATAGGACTTTTCTATTTAGAGGGGTTCAAATCGATGGATTTGGGCAAGACGCTCTGGATGATTATCCTTATCAAACTTTTTGTCCTTTTCGTTGTTATAAAAATTTTCTTTTTCCCGCGTTATCTGAATCAGTTTGATACACAGACTGAAAAAGAGGATCTTGTTTCCAAAGAGCTGATAGAAAGAGCATTAAATCCTTAAAAATGATAAATTATGGTTGAAAATTTGGATTCATCATTAGTGGATTGGTCGCGTGCGCAGTTTGCCATGACGGCCATTTATCACTGGTTATTTGTCCCGCTCACATTGGGATTGGGGCTGATTATGTCTATAATGGAGACTATCTATTACAAGACAGGTCAAGTGTTTTGGAAAGAGACCGCTAAGTTCTGGATGAAACTGTTTGGAATAAATTTCGCAATTGGCGTAGCAACAGGGTTGATTTTGGAATTTGAGTTCGGAACGAACTGGTCGAACTACAGTTGGTTTGTTGGTGACATCTTCGGAGCGCCGCTTGCCATCGAAGGAATCATCGCCTTTTTCATGGAAGCAACGTTTATTGCTGTTATGTTTTTTGGGTGGAACAAGGTTAGTCGTGGCGCTCATTTGACAGCGACCTGGTTAGTTTTTTTAGGCGCTGCTATTTCGGCGATATGGATATTAGTAGCCAACGCATGGATGCAGTATCCGGCAGGAATGAAATTCAATCCGGATACGGTACGCAACGAGATGGTCGATTTTGCTGCCGTTGCGCTATCGCCTTTTGCAATCAACAAGTTTTTTCATACGATGCTGTCGGGGTTGATGCTTGGCGGCGCGTTTGTTATCGGCGTTAGCGGATGGTATCTATTGAAAGGCAGAAATCTGAAATTCGCAATGGCAAGTATTAAAATCGGCGCTATCACAGGACTTGTTGCGGCCCTGTTGCTTTTTATTACCGGCGATGGCTCATCAAAGAACGTAGCCAAATATCAGCCGATGAAATTAGCCGCAATGGAAGGCCTTTATAATGGTTCTAACGGAGTTGAATTAGTTGGATTTGGTATCTTAAAACCCAATGCAACTAACAACGAGGATGCTTTTTATTGGAAAATAGCCTTCCCCAAAATGCTGTCGTGGCTTGCCACAGGAAATACAAATGCCTATATTCCAGGCATTAACGACATCATCAAAGGGGGTTATCCAACCGGCAAAGGCGCTGCATTGTCGGTTGATGAAAAAATCCGTCGGGGCAAGGCTTCTATTAGCGCGCTATCCGATTATCGTGCTGCAAAAAAGGAAAGCAATGAAGCGGGTGCGGCAATAGCTAAAGCTGCCATGGAGAAAGATTTTGAATATTTCGGCTACGGTTATATAAAAAGCGTAAAGGAGGTTGTTCCGCCGATAGGATTAACTTTCTACTCTTTCCACCTGATGGTACTGTTAGGAGGATATTTTATCTTGCTTTTCTTAATAGTGAGCTGGTTAGGATGGAAAAATAAACTGACCAAACACCGCTGGCTTCTCTGGATTTCCTTATTGTCTATACCGCTTGCCTATATAGCCGGGCAGGCCGGATGGATAGTCGCCGAAGTGGGACGACAGCCCTGGGCTATCCAGGATATATTACCGGTCACTGCCGCTATCTCTAAACTGCCGACGGCATCGGTACAAACGACATTCTTCCTTTTCCTGTTTTTGTTTGCTATCCTGCTTGTCGCAGAAATCAGGATTATGGTTAAAACAATCCAAAAAGGACCGGCGGAAATGATTAATGATTAATACTTTCTATACATCCCCCTGCCCCCTTCAAAGGGGGATTCTTAATTCCTAATTCTTAATAAAAAAAGATGGACAATTATATATTTTTACAGAATTACTGGTGGTTTTTGATATCACTGTTAGGCGGACTGTTGGTTTTTTTGCTCTTTGTACAGGGCGGACAGTCATTGCTATTCTCGCTCGGAAAGTCAGAAATCGAGCAACGTATGTTAATCAACTCTACGGGACGTAAATGGGAGTTTACCTTTACGACGCTCGTCACTTTCGGCGGCGCATTCTTTGCCTCTTTCCCGCTGTTCTATTCTACTAGTTTCGGAGGCGCCTATTGGGTATGGCTGCTGATACTGTTGTGTTTTGTGCTTCAAGCCGTATCCTACGAGTTCCAGTCGAAAAAAGGAAACCTGCTCGGCAAAAAGACATATCGTATCTTTCTAATTCTCAATGGCATATTAGGGCCTTTGTTATTGGGGACTGCCGTTGGCACCTTTTTTAACGGAGCCGAGTTTACTGTCAATAAAGCGCAGTTGACAAATATCGGAATGCCTGTTATCTCTACCTGGACGAACCCGTTGCACGGATTGGAAGCGGCTTTTGTGCTTTGGAATGTGTGCTTGGGCCTGGCTGTCCTGTTCCTTTCACGCGTACTAGCGCTATTATATTTCATAAACAATATCAAAGACAAAACCATCGTTGAACGGTGCCGTAAACGCCTTCCGATTGAATCTTTTATCTTCTTAGTTCTCTTCCTTGCTTTTTTAATCAAGTTGATGTTTTCTGAAGGATATGCCGTTGACCCATTTAGAGGTACTGTGTTTTTGGAAAAATTTAAATATTTCTTTAACTTAATTGAAGTACCGGCTATTCTGATTATTATGCTTACAGGGGTCATACTTGTATTGTTTGGAATAGCTAAGCCGTTGTTTTCCAAAAGTACGCAAGGGATATGGTATGCTGGCGCCGGTACGGTGCTTACAGTTTTGGCGTTGTTGCTGTGCGCCGGATGGAACAATACCGCTTATTATCCCTCATTGGTCGATATCAACAGCTCGCTTACACTAGCCAACAGTTGTTCCAGTCCTTTTACGCTCAAAGTGATGACTTACGTTTCCTTTTTTATTCCTTTTGTACTGGCCTATATCTTCTTCGCCTGGAGAGCCATCGACTTTCACCGAATAACTAAAAAGGAAATAGAAACCGACGAACATGCCTATTAAAAACCCTGACGGGATAAACTCTTTACGTTTGAATGGTCACTAACTGTTGGCCATCCCAAACGGAGTATGAGAAAAGGTGCATCCAATCGCCAATAATAATCAGGCGGGTGGTCGGCGTTATCTCTCTGTCTAACAGGATATGGAGGTGCCCAAAGATAAAAAAATGGATGTCGGGATGCGTCTGAAGATATATTTTCGCAAATGCTTCAAGCGATTGGGCATTACGGGCTTGCGCTAACTGAAATCTTTCGACAGCAAGACCTTTTTTCCGGTTGTTAAGCGACCACCAACGGGCAAAGCGAAACGACCACCAGGGATGAATCGTCGAATATAACAACTGACAAAAACGGTTACGGAAAAAACTTTGTATGAAACGGTATGTGAAAGGGCGATGACCTACCTCGTCGCCATGTCCTAAAAAGAAATTTTTCCCTAACAGTTCGACTTTAAACGGCTCATGGTGGATGATAGCGCCTACTTCTTCCTGAAGATAGTCGAACATCCAAATATCATGGTTGCCAATCAAAAAATGTATTTCTATCCCATTATCCGACAACTCTGCCAATTTTCCAAGAAAACGAACATGTCCGCGTGGCACAACGTACTTATACTCATACCAGTAGTCAAAAATATCCCCTAAGAAATATATCGCTGCTGCATCTTTTTTGATGTCGTCGAGCCATTGTACCAATTTTTTCTCTGCCTCTAATGGATTCTCTAAGAAACGGTTCCCAAGATGGCTGTCAGCAACGAAATATATTTTTTTTGAAAGCATAATTTAATCAATTACGAAAAAGAGGTATGCGGTTAGCCAATCAATCCCCCATTCTCTAAACTCTATACTCTAAAGTAACCCTAATTCAAGTTTGGCTTCTTCACTCATCCTATCCTGATTCCATTCCGGCTCGAAGACAAGGTTTATCTGCGCGCTTCTGATGTCTTCTATCATTTCGACCTTCTGGCGTACATCTTCCACGATAAAGTCGGCAAGGGGGCAAGTTGGAGCTGTGAAGGTCATGTCGATGCAGACATTTTTCTGTTCGTCAATATCTATGTTATAAATCAGTCCGAGGTCATAGATATTGACCGGAATTTCCGGATCATAGACAGTTTTAAGCGCTTTTATAATATCTCCCTTTATTTTCATCATTCTCTAAATTCTTAATTCTTAATTGCTTCCACTTCGTGAAAGCGAACTTCGTTTCTTAATTCTTAATTCTTGATTAATTAGAGTTTCCCTTCATCAGCATAGCTGTAGTAGTTTTTATCGCTGATGATGATATGGTCTAACAACTTGATGTTCATTAAATTCGCTATACTTCCTAACCGTGATGTCAGCAAATCGTCCTGCGGGCTGGGTTGAAGATTTCCGGAAGGATGGTTGTGGCACAAGATGATACCATAGCAAGTGGCTATGATGGCCTCTTTCATTATAAACCGCAGGTCGGCTGTTGTTTCGCCGAGGCCTCCTTTCCCGACTTGTCTTTTTTCTATCACTTTTCCGGCATTGTTCGTTAATGCAAACCATAGCTCTTCATTGGGCAAGTCGCACAGGTTAGGGTAAAAAAGAAGAAAAGCATCCTTGCTACTTCGTATGACATCCCGTTTGACCGGATCGGTATCTCTTCGGCGACGTCCTAACTCTAAAGCCGCTGCTATCGTAACGGCTTTGGCTTCGCCGATACCCTTATAATCCATTAACTCTTTGATAGTTAGCTTCCCTAAAGTATTGAGGTTGTTTAATGCCCGTTTCAAAATTTTTTGAGCTAATTCAATAGCCGTTTCTTCCGTATTGCCCGAATGGATGAGTATAGCAAGCAGCTCGGCATCGCTCAACGAAGCGACACCTTTCTGAAGCGCTTTTTCCCTTGGCCTATCATCTAATGCCAATTCCTTGATACGAAGCCGCTCGATGGGATGGTCGTTCTCCAATCTCTTCCTGTCTGGCTTCTCGTCGGGGACTTCCATCATTTATTTGTGTTAACACGTCCAATATACGAGCCGTCGCGTGTGTCAATCTCAATTTTCTCACCGACATTGATAAACAAAGGAACACGTACCTCCGCACCGGTCTCTAAGATAGCCGGTTTGAGCGCATTAGTGGCCGTATCACCCCGGATCCCCGGCTCGGTATAGGTTACTTCAAGTACTACGTGCGCCGGCAGCTCGCATGTCAATATAGTCTCGCTTTCCGAATGTACCATCGCCTCGACAATGTCGCCTTCTTTCAGGAACTGAACCCCCTCAATGCTATCGCCCTGAATAGAAATCTGTTCAAATGTTTCGGGGTGCATAAAGTTATACCCCATCTCGTCCTTATAAAGAAATTGATATGGACGCCTTTCGATACGTACTTCCTCTACCCTGACACCGGCGTTCCATGTCTTATCAAGCACGCGACCGGTAGTCACATTTCTAAGTTTGGTGCGCACAAAAGCAGGGCCTTTACCCGGCTTAACATGAAGAAATTCAACAATAAAAAAGTAGTTGCCATCGATGTCTAAACACATCCCGTTTCTAAAATCCGCTGTTGTAGCCATACATTTAATTATCTGATTTTATTAAAAAATTGATGCAAAGTTAGTAATTTTCGTTGTAATAAGAAAATAATGAGAAAAATTGATTTGTAAAAGTAGTTATTTATGGCAACGGTTATGATGCCGTTGTTACTTCAAGGGCAACGTTGTTACCCCATGAAAATGGAGACGGTAGACATATATATCAACATGCCGATGATGTCATTCGTTATTTGAATAAACGGACCGGTGGCAAGGGCCGGGTTTATATGAAACTTGTCTAAAATCATCGGGACTAACGTCCCAAAAGTGCTGGCAAAGATGACAACCGCAAAAAGGCTGATAGAGACAGACAAGGTAATTTGATGGTTGCCAAGCGTAAAATAGTTATATGTAAATACGATGAGACTGATAATAGCCGCATTTATCAACGCTACAACCGATTCTTTCATCACCTGCTTAAAAATTTGGAAATGTTTTAAGCTGTTATTAGCCAACCCCTGAACAACGATGGCCGACGATTGTACCCCTACATTTCCTCCGGTGCCACCGATGAGCGGTATGAAAAAAGCCATTTTGGGATTTTCGGCAAACCCGCTCTCGAACCACCCTAAAATCTTTGAGTTGCCTAAGCCGCCTATCATTCCGAAAAGCAGCCAGGGTAGCCGTGCGGCTGTCTGCATGAATACAGTATCCGACGTTTCGACATCCTGCGTTATACCTGAAGCCAACTGATAATCACGCTCATGGAGTTCTTTTATTTCGTCCATCACATCATCGACGGTGATATGTCCCAATAAACGACCTATACTGTCAACGACAGGCAACGATACCAAGTCGTACTTGGTGATAAGTTCCACTACCTCCGACAGTTCTGCTTTGTCCTGTACGGATACAGGCTCTTTTTGCATGACATGCTTGATCTTTGATATCGATGGACTTGTTATCAGTTTCTGCAGCGGAAGTACGCCACGCAAACGATTATCATCGTCTATCACATACACATTATACACTTCGTCAATGCTTTCTATCTCAGCCTGTTTGCGCATTTCTTCAATACAATGGGGCATACTCCAGTTTTCATTGACGACAATCATTTCAGTCCCCATCAGACCGCCGGCTGTCCCTTCGTCATATTTCAAAAGATCGATGATGTCACCAGCCTGCTCAACATCACCTATATGTGACAGGATTTCTTCCTGGCGCTCCTCGTCCATGTCGCGCATCAGTTCGACAGCATCGTCGGTATCCATCTCACCAACAAAACGCTCGGCAATAAGTTTGCTGGGCAGTTCGTTCAACAACTTGCGACGGTCATCGTCTTCGAGTTCCATCAGAACGTCGCCGGCTTTATCGCCTTCAATCAGCAGATGCAAAAAGATTATCTCTTTCAGTGAAAGCTCATTATATAGCTCTGCTATGTCGGCTGGATGCAAGTCCTCTAAAATGGCAACAGCTAATTCTTTGTCTTTTGATTCGATGATTTTTCTTAGTTCATCGATGTATTCTTTTGTTAATTCTATCATAATCTTATAGGTTTTAGTTCCCTAACTCACCCTTTGAACGTTCCTATGAAAATCAATCAACGTTCCTTAGTGTTAATAATCAGACAATGTGTCTGTTTCGCTTGCGGAACAAATGTGTCTCTTTGTTTCACTTCGTAAAACGACACAATAATTATTACTCAATGGAATGTTCACGAAGTGGAAGAAAAAGGGGGCAGGGGGATGTTTTTTTTTTAAAAATGCTAGCGCGGATTATCAATCCGTGTCTCTTTCCGCCAACTCCCCCGTCCCCATGGCGTACATCCGCGAAAGTTCTATGAACTGTTCAATGGTCAATTGTTCGGGCCGCTTGTCGAAAATCGGCATCCCGAGTTGCGGGTTATCTTTGCCAAACAGGGATTTTAAGGAGTTACGCAGTGTTTTGCGGCGCTGATTGAACGCTGTCTTTACCACCTGTTTGTAAAGCGTTTCATCACAACCTAAATCAAAACGATGGTTTCTTGTCATGCGGATAACAGCGCTTTTGACCTTAGGCGGAGGTTCGAATACCTTTTCACTGACTGTAAAAAGATATTCGACATCGTACCAGGGTTGGATTAATGCGCTTATTATACCGAAAGTGTGACTTCCGGGCTTTGCTGAAAGACGCTCGGCTACTTCTTTTTGTATCATACCCGAACAACAACTGACCTTGTCGCGGTGGTCGAGTACTTTGAAAAAAATCTGACTTGAAATGTAATAAGGATAATTACCGATAACACAGATCTTGGTGTCAAACAGACTGTTTAAATCCATCTGCAAGAAGTCAGTTGCATGAATGCGCCCGTTTAGTTCGGGGAAATTTTGCCTGAGGTAGCTCACAGATTCTCTATCTATCTCAACGACTGACAGATCGTACCCGATATCGAGAAGGAAACGGGTGAGCGAACCGCTTCCGGGTCCTACTTCCAGAACGGGCAAACCTTGGAATTCCAACAGTGTTTCGGCTATACGCTGCGCAATACCAAAGTCTTTTAGAAAATGCTGTCCAATAGATTTCTTAGGGCGAACTATCATAAGTTATTAATTATTAATGATTAATGATTAATTAGAAATTTGTATGCCACAGGCAATTCAATGGGGCACAAAATGAAAATTTACAATTCTTAATTCTTAATTCTTAATTCTTAATTAAAATACCTACCTTTGCGGGTACAAAGATACGCATAATAACGAAAAATTGTATGGTTTATAAACAAATTTACCGCACTTTGATAAAGGTTTTTATCCCTTTATCGCTGGGTATTATTTTGTTATGGTATCTTTACCGTAATCAGGACATGCACGAAATAATGCTCATTATCAAGAAAGATGTCCGGTATGAGATCTTATTACTGTCGCTTATTTTCGGGCTGATGGGGAATATTATCCGCGGATGGCGGTGGAGTATGCTGATTGATTCGTTAGGAAAACGTATCCGTCGCCGCAATGCTATCTACGCCGTTTTGGGCAATTATGCCATCAACCTGGCGCTTCCACGCGTCGGGGAGTTGTGGCGCTGCGGCGTGACGACGAAATACGAAAAGATTGCCTTTTCAAAATTGTTAGGCACCCTGTTTGTAGACCGTGTCATGGACACCTTAGTCGTCGGAATACTAACGCTTTGCCTGAGCATTTTTAATATCCGTTTTTTTCGTCATTTTTTCTCCGAGAACCCGCCTGTGTTCATTAAATTGCTGTTTCAATTACTGTCTTCGGCGTGGACTTATATTGGAATTGTATTACTAATGATTGTGATATGGATTGTCTTTGTTAGACTCAAGCATGCTTCGCTGGTACAAAAAATGGTCGGACTGTTAAAAAATGTTTGGGAAGGTATTAAAAGTATTTGGAAAATTAAGCATAAAACTCGCTTTTTTATTGAGACCCTCTTGATTTGGAGTTGTTACTTTATTTATTTCTACATTACTTTTTTTGCTTTTAACTTCACGCGCGACTTGGGTCTCCGTATTGGGTTGATTGCCTTCGCTATGAGCAGTATAGGCGTTGCCGTTCCCGTACAGGGTGGCATAGGAGTGTGGCATTTCATGGTCATGTCGACTTTAGTCGCCTTCGGAGTAGAAAAAAGTGACGCCGGCGCTTTTGCTTTGGTCGTTTTTACTGTGCAAACCATTTGGGTGGCGCTTACCGGTCTGTTCGGTATAATGGCCTTACCGGTAATCAATAAAACTGCTAAACTGGATAAAAAGAAATAATTTTTTTATATATCAATATAATGAGTACAGAGATTAAATCACTTGAACCTCAGGCAGTATGGGGTTATTTTTTTGAACTGTCACAAATCCCGCGTCCTACCGGAAAGATGGAAGCCGTCACACGCTATATCTTCGATTTCGGGAAAAAGTTAAACCTTGAAACCGAACAGGATGAGGTTGGTAATGTGATCATCCGCAAACCGGCGACGCAGGGTTTTGAAAACAAAAAGACGGTAGTCCTGCAATCACACTTGGATATGGTGCCTCAGAAAAATAATGATGTAGTTCACGATTTCGACAAAGACCCGATTAAGACGTTCATCGACGGCGATTGGGTCAAAGCGTTAGGCACTACCTTAGGCGCAGATAATGGGATTGGCGTAGCATTTACGATGGCAGTATTAGCTGATAACACGCTGACACATGGGCCGTTAGAGGCGTTATTTACCGTAGACGAAGAAGTGGGGATGGACGGCGCTAACGGATTGAAACCCGGATTTCTACACGGCCGCATTTTGCTTAACTGCGATTCGGAAGACGAAGGGAAGTTATTCGCAGGCTGTGCAGGTGGTGCCGATCTGAACATATCGTTCCACTATAAAAAAGGCGTCCCGCTGTTCAACGGCGACGTTGCTGTCCGGTTATTTCTATCCGGCCTGAAAGGAGGGCATTCCGGTCTTGACATTCACAAAGGACGGGCTAATGCCAATAAACTGATGTTTCGCTTTCTGAAAGAAGCCGTGCGTAGCTATGGCGTCCGATTAGCTTCTATCGAAGGCGGCTCTGCACGTAATGCCATACCGCGTGAAGCAATAGCAGTGATAACGCTTCCGAATGATAACGTAGAGCCATTCTGGGAGCTTGTGGCTGATTATCAAGACCTCTATCGCACTGAATTTGTCGGCATAGAGGACAGTATCCAATTCTCAGCCGAGATGACGGAAGCTCCATCTTTGCTCATACCGGAAGAAGTTCAGGACGACCTTATCAATGCTATTGAGGGATGTCAAAATGGGGTGGCTACCATGCTAACCGATTTCCCCAACATCGTAGAATCGTCGTCCAACCTGTCGATTGTTAAATCCTCTGACCGTCTGATAGAAATCAAAATCCTCGCCCGAAGCTCTTCCGAAAGCCGTAAGGCGGCATTGCTTTCCTCCTTAGAAAGCATCTTTTCGTTAGCCTGCGCAAAAGTGGAGTTTGGTGGCGCCTACAATGGCTGGCTGCCAAATGCTAATTCTCCGGTTCTGAAAGCGATGAGCGATACCTACGAGCAACTGTACGGCAACCGTCCCGAAGTGACAGTGATACATGCCGGCCTCGAATGCGGTATTATTCAAGGCGTTTACCCCGATATGGACATGGTCTCGTTTGGCCCAAACCTGAAGAACCCCCATTCACCCGACGAAGCAGTAAGCATCTCATCAGTAGCCAGGACATGGGATTTCCTGACCGCCACTTTAAGGGCTATTGAATGAATATAACACTTTGAACCTCAGTGTTCACTGTGTCTCTGTGTTGAGAAAAATGATTATTAAGAACATCCCCACATCCCCTTGCCTGTCAGCAGACACGGCTTCAAAGGGGGATTGACCCCATACTCCCTGCCTGTCGGCAGACACGGCTTCAAAGGGGGAGTTAAAATATAAACAGATGAAAAAAAGAAAAAAGTCTTTCCCTCTATATTTGCAGATTCTAATCGGAATGATTGCAGGAATAGCGATTGGCTTTGTGGCTATCGGGTTTAGCTATGAAAAAATCGTAAGCGACTGGATAACACCTTGGGGGCAGCTTTTTATCCGATTGTTGCAACTGATAGCTATCCCTTTGATTTTTATTTCTCTTATCCGTGGATTGATGGGTCTTGAAAGCATCCAATCATTTTCCCGTTTGGGTGGCAAAACGCTTGTCTTCTATTTTGCCACCACGATGGTAGCCATCTTGTTAGGGGTGTCAATAGCCTTGATAGCCAAGCCTGGCGAACTGGTTGACAGGACGTTAGTCGAATCTATCAAAGGCGACTATGACTTGTTTGTGGCCGAAAAAACCATCGCTGCCGAGCAGTCGCACGGACGAGGGCCGTTGGGATTCCTGAACGACATTGTCCCATCCAATATTTTTGATGCTGCCTCCCGTAATTCGGGCATGTTACAAGTCGTGTTCTTTGCACTTTTCTTTGGGATAGCCACCATGACAGTTCCAAAGGAAAAAATAAAGACAGTAAAAAGTTTTTTTGACGGCCTGAATGAGGTCATCTTTCGCATGATAGATTACATCATCGCGCTGGCGCCGATAGGCGTTACAGCATTGATGGCCTCATTAGTGATCTCGTATGGTGGAGAGACAAGTATATTTGTTGCCTTAGGCGCCTACGCCTTGTGCGTAGCGGGTGGAATATTATTCATCCTTCTGATATTCTATCCCTTATTAGTACGGATATTCACAAAGATGCCGGTCAGCAAGTTTGTCAAAGCGCTTTACCCGGTTCAGCTTTTTGCCTTCACCACAAGCAGCAGTGCGGCGGCGCTCCCTCTCAACCTCGAAACGGTTCAAAAAAAGTTAGACGTCTCCAAAGAAACGGCATCTTTTATCCTGCCGGTAGGGACAACCGTCAACATGGACGGCACTAGTTGTTATCAGGCTATTGCTATCCTCTTTATAGCGCAGGTATTAGGCATTGATCTAAGTTTGCAGCAGATATTTATCGTCATCGGTATGACGATACTTTCTTCGATAGGCACGCCGGCCATCCCCGGCGGCAGCTTTGTCATCTTAACGATTGTCCTGTCCGCCGTCGGCATCCCCCCCGAAGGCTTAGCCCTCATTATCGGCATAGACCGCCCGCTCGACATGCTCCGCACCGTCGCCAACGTCACCGGCGACGCCACACTCGCCGTCATCGTCGACGGCAAATAATCGGCTATAGAGAGCGAAACGGGCTTTCAGAACAGGAGGCAATCGCCGCGTTTTATCAATCGAAAACAGCCCAAAAATTAAGCGATGTACATATTCTGTTAAGGCAAATGTCGCCCTATTTGCTGTATGAATTGTGGAACGCTGAAAACATAACCGGCGATTACAGAAATTCTATTTATGCAAGTGCGTTATTATGAGAAAAATATCTAATCAATCGGGATTTTTTATTTTCCTGCTCGAAAAATACGCAGAATATAAATCACTGAGCGCCACTGAAATACTGAAACTTTGGCAGGAACGGGGATTGATAGACTATATAAACGGAATGTACGAACAATACCACACAGAGCGACTTGAAAATGCTTTTGCCGACATTGACAGAAAGGAACGCTTTCACGACCGCATCCTGCGAAATCACGACACTTTTGAATCGGCTGTGTCAACCGGGCTTTCGGTCACTGGGACGGAGCAAATGACGGGTCA
>Ga0209628_10002206_pt1 | contig 13084 bp, 7 predicted proteins | sample TergutCu122P4_FD_187285 | JGI IMG/M metagenome (GOLD analysis project Ga0209628, IMG submission 187285) | Cubitermes ugandensis P4 segment gut microbial communities from Kakamega Forest, Kenya - Cu122 P4 (SPAdes) (version 2) | ecosystem: Host-associated > Arthropoda: Insects > Digestive system >...
ACACCCCCCCCCAAAAAAAGGGAAAACTATATTTCTGTATATTTTAATATTTATATTTGGAAAGAAAACTGGAAGACAAATTTTTCTGCATTAACCAGACTTAGGACATTTTAAAAACAGTACTTCATTATTAACTAAATGTATAATCAAATTTGTCTGTCTACATGCCCTATAGAGCAGAATGGAATTACACTTTACTGATTCTTAAGCCCGGAATTAGTTACGGGTCAGTGGTCAGCTTCATGTCCTGACCGTTTAACTGAAAAAAACTCGTTTGTTAGGAAATTGAATAGGAGGCCATCTGGGTCCCAGAGTTATATAGAAAAGACTGTTATCTGTTCCAGGAACCGAACTTCGATTGCTGGACTTTACAGTCCCTTGCTATTTCCTGTACAGTACAATGAAACGAGCTCTAGAGCGGGTAAAATTTCTCGGCTACAAATCTAACGAAAAAGTCAAGGAAGTCGTAGACATAAGTAGAAAAATTTTCATATAAAACAGAGACAAATTAGGACAGTAGCCCCAAGATTTGTGGGTGATAATGACGACAAATCGCACTAGCACTATTGTCAGAGTTGGCAGTGATTAGAGCAAAGCAGTAGTAGTAACAACTTTGCAGATATTTGAGGAAACTAGTGACACAGTTCCACTTGCAATAACAGAGACAACAAAAATTAGCGGCTTTCCTTGCACGAAGTTTGTCCCAAACGATTTTACTAATATTACCTTGAGCCAGTGATGACTGAAGGCAAAAACGAATTACCGCCGATGTGCTTCGTACTGACTGTAAAATAGACTTGAAACTACTATAGGCACTTGACTCTATCCCCCTGAATAACCCACGTTTTTCGAGTAGTTAGTGGATCAGTTCCAGAGCAGTCGTCAGCCCATTCCAGAAGCTGGAGTGCGGAAATTGGCAACCTTAGATTTATGACATTACTCTCGAAACTGACGCATCGCGCAGTGTAGTAGAACTGTTTTGAATATCTCTTTTTGTCGTCTGTATGCCAGTTACATTTGAATTCCCTTTGCCCTAAGGGAATTTTCAAAATGCCTCAACACTCTGCTAGTCACTGAAGTTACGCTTGTATTGCTGGTGTTTTTATCGTCTAGTTTGAAGATTACAGAAGTCTACGAAGATCTACGAAGTGACGCCTTTTATGTTACGCAGAAGTAAACCGACGTTTCAGTAGGACCTACTGCCTCCATTACTAAGGGTTTATTCAACCACTCTAATTGACACGACAGCCGGTCCCTCTGAAACCCAGATGAATTTCAGCCGAAATTCATGCTATCACAACCAAGAAAACACACACACACACACACAGACATATATATATATATATGTAGGTAAGCATTTTCTCCAAATTCCCTATTATATCTTATGTTTATTCTAATCTCTCATCTTCCCTTATCCCCTGGTCTTTATATCCACACCTCATATCCTTCGTTTGATCTCTTTGTACTGCCTTCCTCTTCTTCCTTTCTCTCTCTCTCTCTCTCCCTCTCTATCTATCTCATTATCTCTAGTTTTTTGCTTTATGGTTGTGCATTGTAGCTTAGATTATTTTCTGGTTTCTTAAACTAATTTATTGGTGTTTGATTTCCTCCATACAGACGAAAGAAATAAGCCCTTGAAATCACCGCACTGTCTGTGTTTGTCGTTGGATTCGACTTGTGACCGACTTTTAATAAAACGTGGTAGGAACGTTACGCTATTAGAGGCTGTGCAAATGCAGCATATTTAATCTTTATGCAGTCAGTAATATCAACATAAATGCAGCGACAAATTTTTGGATAGAAACGCCATAAAAATCTTTCCATTACTCTCTAAAATGGGCCATGCATCCGGTGTTACTTGAAAGGCTAATACTTCCTCAATTAGTAAATAAAATCCAAGCATTTTGTAGAATATTGTACCTCGTTACTGTATTCACAATAGCCTAACGATTGTTGCCAACCTAAGCCAGACTGTTCCATTCCAAGACATCTAATTGTGTTCCTTTAATACCCATTTTAATATTATTTTCCCATCTATGTTATCGTCTTCGAAGTGGTCTCCTTCCTTCAGTCTTCAGTATGAATTCTTTTAAGCATTTTTATTCTCCTAAGTACATGTCACCTGCCCAACCATCTCTTTCTCCTTGATACGATGGCTCTCCTAATGCACGGCGAGGAGTACAAATCATGAAATCCTTTATTATGCAATTTTCTCAAATTCATTTTTGCCTCCTCCCCACTTAAGCCCCAGTATCTTCCTCAAAGTCATATTTTCTATCCGCTTCCGCCACTGCTTCTCCCTCAATATGAGAGACCAATTTTCACACCCACATAAAATAAGTCACAATTAAAGTTCTCGGGGTTTTAATGTTTTTATTCTTCATAGTAAGTGGGAAAAAGGAAAAGCCTTTTACGAATTGTAGCAGGAATTCCCCATGTTTAATCAGTTCGTAGTTACTCGATGCATGGTATTTTGAATAAAGTGTTCTCAAACTTTTACATCTTCCCAAATATTCTAAGAATTAAATGGTTACCTTTAACCTGCTAATTTGTCCAGCCTTCTGTTAATAAGATAAAGACGTAAGCTAGTTTGACAGTATTTCCTTTCAGACCAACCTCACACCTTCTAGGTCCTGTTTCGATTGCAGATCAACTTGTGTGGGGCTTTTGATGGGTAGAGTAGGTCTCGGTTAGAATTTCTTCCGACTACTTTCGGTGTCGCCCTCTGTTTATGATTCCACCAACCCTCGGCACACATATCTTATTCACATACCACATAACTAGCACTTAAAAACCTTTGAAATAAAAATTTTTTCTCTCTCCTTGTTTGTTTGTTTGTTTATTTTTGGCACAACAACCCCTCTCACAGTGGGACATGGCCTCCTCATTCATGAGGTTTCTAGATCACACACAACGAAGCACCACACTCGGTAGGATGCCTCCGGACGAGTGACCAGGTCGTCATTCTGTCTCTCTATTTCTCTCTCTCCTTACTGATGGAAAAAAAGCTTCTTATTTTTTTATTGTCATAATGTTTACAACTAGGAAATTAATATTAACAGCGTAGCCCAGAATCTGATATGAGAAATTCAAATTCCAGTGACTTTTGGTGTTCTTTGACCTTCATAATGACATACTTTAATTAGATGTAAAAGCTAGAATGATGTCTTCACATTATTCTGAATGGGAAATGCAACATACAGGATTACTGTCAGGTTCCGAAATATTGAATGCTAATATATACATATGCAAATCTTGTTTATGTAATATTCTTTTATGATAAAAGAACGAAGTGACAATTCCCTGAAATTCTCGTTCTTTTATCTCTCTCCTATTTTAAATTTTTAACGTCTTTCTTTTTCTGTCTTTTCTTATGTTCCACAGTTGAGCACGAATCTTGAATGCACACTGTAATCTTCAGCCATCACGTCACATCATAAGCCTGCAATAAATGTCACATCTTGAATGTGTATAAATATTACATCACACAGCACGGTGAGAAATGGTTGATTTGCCTAGCATCCTGCACTGACAGTATCAAACCAGGCTACATGACTCCGATTTTAGATAGCCGCCCGAATTCATATTTCACAGTGAAGCTCCAGTCATTTCAATAGCAGAACGTGGATTCGAGCTTGACAACGCATATATAACCTGCTAATAACCAACGTGTTCGCTGATGTCCGTGTCAGTTACTGTTTCGCTTTCGACTGGTCAAAATTTCTTTACCCCGAAATGTAGCTGCTTCTGTTGTCCGTAATGTTCCTCAACAAGCACACGTTCTGTACACAGATTTTTTAATTTCCTTTTTGTACGTGGAATCGTTTATTCTGATATTCATATCTATTAATAAATGCTGAGCATTTACAGTAATTTGATAATATTAGTTTTTCAGATGGCGCCCTGTACTGGAGAACAGACGGCAATTATTTTGAAACGGATTACTAATTTGAAATTTTTAAGCAAGTGCGAAGGAATTGCCAAAGTCTTCGATTGTTCGTGATGTTTCTCCGAATTATTATATAATTAATTTAGTAGAAACATTTGAAAACACTTAAACTCTGTCAACTAACATTAAGGTCGTTGCAAATGAATATTCAGAGAAACACAATTCCCAGACAAAACGTTATGACACTTTTTGTAATACATTTTTCAAAAAGTGAATGACTGTTATGGCTCTTATCAGATAGAACATGTTTCGGCCATTCTTCGTCCATTGCAATCGTCCTCAAAGTATTGGGGATCTGAAAATGTAAATGTACATAATCAGGCAAGGTCCTGGAATCGATGTTTAGAGGGAGAAGAATGAAGTATTTCCTTGTAACGTACGTGTACCATATTTTGTTGAAGTAAAGTGTTGGTACGTACTGAACACATTGTTAAGCAACATCACATTGACTGTTGGATATCTTTAACACCAGCACCGCGAACTTTTACGTAAATATCTATGGCGTTTATTATGCAATTAAATACTGCACAGCACTGTAGCGTGAATGTGGTTGAGGTTCATCTAAACACAAGTAGGCTTTTACCTTACGACAAGAAATTTACAAATTTCTAATACAGAATATTTATACATTTTAAAATAATATTCCAGATCCGTAATCATCCTTAACAAGAAATGTCCGTGTTCTCTACTTATCAATTCGATCCACCTTTGAAACTGTACAAGAAGTAGCAAAAATCTTTGTCCGTAAGCTTGTTTAACTTCTGCGTTTTTCTGAAAGTATGTCCCTTCGATGTCAAAATTGAAGATGTAACAAATAATCCTAGGCTTCTGTGTATCCTTACGTTTGTCTGTTCTTCCACATTTGACGTTTTAATCAGCCTTGGCAAAGCCAACTTTACTTAACACCGTATTACAACTTCACGGTAAATCGGAAGTTTACTATGATGTTTATAACAATCCTGCTTATTGGCATGTCCGCACTTAATTCATTAAATCATAACCGGGTAAATTATATTAGATGTCCTCTTATTGTGAAAGAAAACATCAGACCACATCATATACTCTCTGGAAACAAGACTGTAAATACTGTATCATGTGGCGGTATAGAGAGAACTTATCTAGTCATTATTTATTTACAGAATGCCTAACGATATCACTTATCACGCGAAAATGTGGTTCCATTTATTCCCATGAGAAATTATTGCCCATTTTTCGATTTTTAAGAAACTCACATATCTTAGAAAGAGCACCTGCAGATCTCTTATAGTAAATTTTAACCAAAAAGGTAATAAATGTGGGCAGTCAGGTTAGAAATGTATTTTCTTCCAGAAGTAAATTAAGGTTTCATGTAGACCGAATTTTACAGAAATGAAGACTTCTCAAATATATTTTTGTATCCATGCACCGAATTTTATTTAAATATTACAAAAACTTTATAGAATAAGAAAAGTCTACTGTGCATCTTAAAATAAAGTGCGTTTTGCACTGTATTTATTTTCAGAAAAATAAAAATTACCCAAAGGCTTGAAGTGGAGATTTCTGTTACAGAATTTTACCAAAATCTGTCAGGAAATATGAAAATGTAAGTGAAGGCCAATTCCGCTCTTAAGTAAGGTATGACTATTTTCATGAATTTTAATGCTCGCTCGACAAGGTTTTAAATAACTATCGAATTTCACGAACATGTGACAAGAAAATTCTAGTCACTGAATCTAGGTCACCTATAGAGAAGCAAAAAAAAAAAAAAACCTGGTCTGTATACCTGGCCTGTATACCAGTCTTTCTGTATTTTCTTCATAAAAAGGCTAAAGGGCAGAAAGGAAGGTGTGTTTTGTAGGAAGAAAAATTTTACACGCGGTAAAGAATGACAGTAGTAGATTAGGGAGTGAGTGCATGAAATATAACACCACTGGGAATAACCTTACAATACAGAGTACCAAATGATAAGCATGCAGCAAGTTACGTGGTAGACAAGGTAAAGAATTATCATTTAAATTGGAAGAACCATGTACATAGAAAAACATATCATAATAATGATCCGTGAAATGACATAACCTCGTACGACGTCAGAGGAAAATAAAAATAAGTATTCACAAAAGTGTGCATGGATGATAACAACAGTTTCACACATCAGAATTCATAAGACCGACGTGAATGTTTTGAGAAAGTAGATCATGAAGTAAGTAAACGGCATGGCAGAATAAAAGAGGAATAATAATAATAATAATAATAATAATAATGGGAAGTGCTTTAATTAAATTGGAAGATATTACTTAGCCAGAAACGTGGGGGTACACATGCGTGACAAACGTTTGGAGTTTAGTTAAATGAAGGAAAGTAATACCTAAAATTTGGCAGCGAAACCTCTTGAAAGGCGGAGAGTTTGTGACAGAGAAACAGAAATGATTTGCTTAACGAAGCTGTAAATTTCTAAGGCTATTTAATATTGAGTATATATAAAATAAATAGCGTATGAGGAATTCGTGTTATAAAACTGACATAGAACAAGTAACTATTCGGAGAAAAGTCTGTCCCAGGGCCACTTGATCCACCATAAATCCCACATGGACAAAGGTGGTATCGAAGAGGTGTGCATCCACGGTTATAGGCGGGTGATAACCGCCTCAGGCAAGACATGGACGAAAAACGATTGGAGGTGGGAGGATAATGAATAGGACTTGAGGGAAAGACTAGGACTGACATTGATCTCAGACCATACGCAGTGTTGTGTTAGAACAATTTGTGAAGAACGAATGAAGTAGCAGTGTTAAAGACGTCGTAATATAAGACACTTCCCCGGAATTTTCAAGAAGGGACTGAAAAAACAAGAAAATATTAAAGATAATAGCCGGTCTCTGGACCAGATTTAGAATCTGGTACATCTCAGAACACATCAGTATGATTACAACAATATTTTCATGCAGGTTTTGTACTTTTTCTATGGTCCAGTATTTAAAAACACAAAATTTGTAGAAAATATTTATGTTTTATTAGTTCTAGTTCACAAAATTATTTTTTGAACCTCTTCGAAAATACTTGATCTCAGATATACACAGCAGTCAGAAATATCTGAACTGACATAGGCTGCCCAGAGACTGATAGCGCCATCTCTCGGGCAGAATACATTACGTGTTTTCTGTACTTTTATTTGATAACGGAGAAAGAAGGTATTTAAAAACTCAAGTTGGAGGGTAATCGGTTAGTAGTAGTAGTTGTAGTTGTAGAAGTAGTGGTCATAGTAGTGGTGGTGTTGGTAGTAGTAGTAGTAGTGGTGGTGGTGGTGGTGGTGGTGGTGGTAGTATTAGTAATAGTAGTAGTAGTAGAGGTAGTAGTAATAATCAAGGAAGTAGCTGCTGGTTGGGCTGGGGGGATGGGGGCCAGTGATGCGGCACTCCCGGCTGCAGAGGAGGGGTGGTATATTAAAAGCTTTAAGTAAAAAATTAATTTTATGCCCTAATTTTAAATTAAGTACTGAGCCGGGTGTAAGAAAATTCAATAAACAATAGTAATTTTTAAAGTCCAAACTTTCTTTGGGGGTGGTCGTTGTGATTACATGCCTCGAGCTCCAAAAACCTAGCTACGTTACAGGTGGTGGTGATGGTTGTAATGGTGGTGGTGGTGGTAGTAGTAGTAGTAGTAGTAGTAGTAGTAGTACTTCTTTTCTTTATTTACTTGCTGACTCGACAGGCTAATGGTTAAATAAATAATTAATAAATGCTATAGCACACAAAACCAGATTAATGTTTTAACTGGTTTCTTTCTTATTTGGAACGACATCCGTAAGAAGCAACAAGTTCAAGCCTGTCGGGAAAGAACTCCATCTCCAACCATGTACGGGTAGGGTTCTGCGAGCAGCGAGTCCTGTCAGGGATGAAGATGTGTTTCGCAGATTACATGGACAGCTATGCAGCACGAGTCCATTTATTTATCAAGATGTTACTGTACTGTAGTTCCTTGAAGCTGATAGAATGGCGTACGTCCGGAACTTCGTGGATATCACTTAATTTGAGAGAAAAAAAATTAGACCCCTTCACGAAAAAACGTTGATTGTAGAGTGCAACGTCTAACGTCGGATCAATGCAATCCATGAATTCTAGAACTCTGAAGTAGAAAATAAATCCTTCTCTTTAGAAGGACCAGACATACGTGCTGTTTTCAAAACCAAAACCAATTTTTATTCGGAACCCGAAGTCGAAATCAGAGTTCTGCTAAGAAGCTAGAAGCAGAAGTTGTCGCTTCTGAAGCCATAAACTGAAGTGTTCAAACAGAGACCCCCCCCCCCCAAAAAAAATCCAGAAACTTACAACAGACGTGTTTTCTTCCTTCAATGTGAAAATAATTATGTTCAGAAACCGAAAGTAAAGCCGGAAAAGATTCTCTAAAAAATATAGAAGTGTTTTCTTCACATTCTTAAAACAGAGTTGTTTTGTTTAGACCCCTGAAGGAAATGTGCTCACCCGAAAGAAAGACGAAGTTCACGGTTCAAAAGCTGAAACCAGGAAGCCATACCCCACGTCAGGCAACACTACACCAAACACTAAACTGTGAATCTGTTGGTTTGGATTTGGGATTTCTTATTGGTTGCTTCTTAGAAAGGTTTGGCGCGAGAAAGTCCGTTCAAATGTAATGGGGTTTCACTTACTGCTTCCATGGGGAATACCTGGCACCGTGGAGAATTAGCCGCGAGGTCACGAACAGAAACCTGTCGTTTCTCTTTCTGTCCCGTGTCGAAAGTCAGGAAACTAGGAGATTCGAAATTCCACTTTCCCTAAGTCATTTTGAAAGAGAAAATAAAACATTTGTTTATACATAATTCATTAATATGAAGAGTTGTGCCATAATCGATGTCCAAGTTTTAAATTCGTCTCAAATTACTTAAGACGAATTTATTGTGGATTGAGTAATATGCATTTACAGGAACGTTTTCCATTTTCATGAAAATTTCAACACATTTCTTGTAAATGTTACTGATATTACTCCCGTACAACCCTTGCTAAAAGTTTATACCTTATTATTACGGAACCTCAAATTTCGCTCATCTTTAAGACCATCCGAGAATCAAAATGCTGGTCATAGAGGGTTACAAGTTTTGATAACCAATGGATACGAATATGTGGTGTTGACAAGGAGACAAGTATGAAGAATATAACTGTCATTTTTCCTTGTTATTTTGCAGAAGCGCTTACCAGTCAGCACTTTTCTTCTGAATGTCCGTCCAAGATGACTATTTTACTCGTTTATATTTTTACTTTTTAGTTGAAGTGGATTAGGACAGACTGATGGATACTGCGAGTCACTGTTACGTGTATATATATATATAGTGGGATTATAATTTGTATCTTCTGCATAAAAACATTAACAACTTAATAACACATTATTTGTAGAGCTTTAAGTTTGCAACAGGAAAGAAAACTTTAAAGTTCCTGTCCTCAATATCTTTACCTCGTGATATACAGATAGAACATTCGAAGATGGAATAGAGTACGAGAGTAATACAAATGTTTAAATCATTCTTTTTGAGCAAAATTTGGACGCTAACACAAGAGGATAAAAAACGATGAGCATCAATCGAGGTGAAAATTTTTTGAAGAACAGTCGGGGACACCATTTTGGATCAGAAAAGAAATGAAGAATTCCTGGAAGGACTGAAAATAGGCCCATTTGACTAGAAACTAAGAAGATACAAATCAAATTGGCTACGACAAGTAACAAGAATGGAAAACCACAGGGTACTAAAAATAGTTTCGAATTACAGATCAAATGGACGAAGACGACTTGGAAGAATTTTACGTTCATGTGACCGCGCATCATAACAAATTTCTTTATAATAAAACTAACTAGATGCACTAATTTCAGTACATCTAGTTGGTTTTATCATAAAGAAACGACTTGGAAGACCTTTGAAGAGACTATTAGACGGGGACGAAGCAGGTCTATGAAGGCCTAACTTGTGACGAATAATGATGATGATGACGATGTGGTTATATTATCAAAACTCTGACTAGTTTAATAATGTTAACAGTGATGAAGAAACTGGTAGCAGATTAAATTTAAGAAGTTCTTGTTAATAAATTCTACGTAGTCTTCTACTCACTAAGCTCTTTAGTTCGTAATTTGACCTGTGTATTATGTGCCTCTGAAATACGATCTCTCACTCTCAGAGAAGGGCAGAGGAAATGAGGTGTTATCGAAATTCGATATGATGTACGGTATATGTAAGAGAATCCTTTCCCATTTCACGTACAGCAAATAACTGAAAGAAATGTCGATGGCAAGATGTCGATACCACTTCCATATGCCTATATTTTGTTGAAATTCCTGTTTCTTACTTTTTTCAAGGCTCTCTTACATTTATAATACAATATACAGTAACCAATCAAAGATAAAGGACACCAGCTCCTATAAAGTCCTTCAGGCAAAAGAAAAGACAAGTGTTTTTAAAAATAGACATCCGTTTGCATTTCTATATGAAGAGTCGTATTTCGCGCGCGAGTGTTACTGTGTGTGTGTGTGTGTGTGTGTGTGTGTGTGTGTGTGTGTGCGCGCGCGCGCGCGCGCGTGTGTTTGAGACCCGAGTGATAGCCATCTCGTCGCATAAGCGAATATATACAAAGAAGTGTTAAGCCATGCACAGTAAATCCAAGGAACAAAATTCCTGAACAGCTGGTAGAAGCATTAATTTGTTGCGTCGTTTTACTTGTGGGAGGTTCAAAGCTTCTACCAAACAATTTTTCTGCTGAATGTTATGTAGCGCTTCCTGTTTCAAGGTAAATTATCTTTTCCTTAAGGTAGTTACTTACGTCTTCTTTCTCGTCTTATCATCCCTTCCATTTTTCCTTCTATCTTTCTTTGAATAACATTTCTTAGAAAGAAATGCTGACGCAGGATATAGCAATTCATTTAGCTTTCATTTTTTCTATTTTATATAGGACATTCGTTACTCGCCTCTTACGAAATCAGAAATTGACTATCTTATCCACAAGCGATTGAAAATGGACTATATCCTGAATCATTTAAATTCGGTCACATCATCACAGTCTAATTTTTCACACCATTTTCTAACATTTACGGCTAATCTGCAAGTTACTGTGCTCCTCCTCTTCAAACCAAGTAAACATTTTAAGTATATTTCTTTTGCCAACACGACTGTCATTTAGTATAAGGAAAAGAACTTGCAACGAAATTAATAAAAACTTCCAATTTTTTAACGAAATAACAGCCGGTTTGCTGGATGCAAATATTCAAAACCAACCCTTTATAAGTCAATGTTTTGTACGCAATGAAAGTGGAAATATCAGCTGTTCGAGGTGTATGAGAATACATTCCCTTGTAGTAACTGCAACCTCAGTGAAAGTTAATATGAAATTCACGTTAATTACGATCACACTTTTAAGAATAAAATATGGTGGCATCTCTATTTAGTGTTCCCCGGGTTCTTATACTGTACAAACAGTAGGTGTGTCAGAGTATTGTGAATTTATAAGCGTATATCGATATATCAAATAAATATCAAAAACTAAACACATACATTATTAGGTCACCACTTTATTAACCCTATATGTCATTCGAACACTCGAAGGGTGATCTGCAGGGAGCGCATATGATACATTCCAGCAGCAAGGTCAACAAAATGAGTTACCAGGTGTAACAAAAGTGTATATTTGTCTGTCAGACTCTCTGAGTTCAAGGTGTCAGAGTTCTCTTTTCCCTCACATTTACACAGACTGTATGTACAATCTGTCTGTAATTAGGCTCTGAGAAAAACACGAGTTCCCCTGTCTGACACACCACCACAAACCCTATCCACTAGTGTGTTATGATCAGCTTCTATGAGGTCAGGACGCCCTAGTTTTTTACCCGTCACAGCCCCACAAACGACACGTACAGGAACGTTATGTGGTGAGTCTAACTTCAGCCTCTCATTTCTAGTCTCCCTCGGTACAAAACGTTCCGCAGTGTCTTTATTTGATTTCTTTGAATTTTGCCGAAGGGTTCTGGAGTTGTGTTTGTTGGAAGCATGAGAAACAAACAGAAGTTTGATTGTGCAGGCAAGTTGGTCAGGTCCGATATGAAATAAGGTATAAAGCTGCAGCAGGGAGAGAGCCTGTCTTCTTTTATCTCGTGTTAGAAGGCCAAATCCTTCCGCTAGTCAATGGATTCCTTGTGCTAACTTCCCAACTTCTGATGCCCCCCCCACGGTAAATGCCCTAAGAATGGAACAGTGACACAAAGGAGGGTTTCAACTTCAACTTCATATCTGGAGGGACAGAAGATATAGAACAAATAGGCTGGGCACTTCGCAATAAACATCCATAGAGATGTCGTTAGGCTATTTGCCTGGCTATGGAAGCGGCAAATAAATGAATCAGGGGTTCAAAACTTCGTCTGCAATTACACTGCACGAAAATATATAAAATAAAGAGGGAGGAATAAAATTTATCTTCACAAGATTCTGGGCATTATTGTTGTGTTTCTGCATGGAAGTTAAACATTTTTATCCTATGTGATTCCTCTTTAATTAAATTGCATTATTCTGATAACTCAGAAAAAGTCAATATTTTTCAATTATTTGTGCACATAATATATTTTGTAATTATTTTATACATTTTTATGATCTTTGTTCTACGATTTTGCAGTCAAATGTGGAGAATGTAATTACCAATAGCAAGGTGGAAGAACAAGTATGTTGGCGTAGTCTAACATTTTATTCTAAATGCCTATTTTTTCAGGTCCCATCTATGCAACTAACAATTAAAATACACGAATAATAATTTTAAGTTTCATAGTAGCTTACTTATGGGACTTGGTCTCTTACCTTAAGTGAAGAAGTGACATGGGGATGGAGAAGGGTTCACAAGGAAGATCAGCCCTATAATTGTTCGTCGCAAGATGTTTTGAAGGTGACGATATCAAGGAGAGGAAAATGAGCTGCACATGTTGCAAGATAAGAGGTGCTCAGGAATTATGAATTTTGGTTTGGAAACTTCAAATCCAGATTGATACATTTATGATGGTGTGAGAATTGTATTACGAGGGTTGGAACTTTAATAGTGACAACTATTTATTTACAACTGATACAAAATGGATACATGTTTCGAAGTTTTACTGTCCTTCAGTGTAGTCACCAGCATTGTG
>Ga0209628_10002207_pt1 | contig 13081 bp, 15 predicted proteins | sample TergutCu122P4_FD_187285 | JGI IMG/M metagenome (GOLD analysis project Ga0209628, IMG submission 187285) | Cubitermes ugandensis P4 segment gut microbial communities from Kakamega Forest, Kenya - Cu122 P4 (SPAdes) (version 2) | ecosystem: Host-associated > Arthropoda: Insects > Digestive system...
CGTGCACTGTGTTAGAGTATACTTTAGCTCCCTGAAGATGGTCTCCATGTAGACCGAAACATGTTGGAGCGTTTTTATCTATTTTAGAATATTTTAATAACTCTACGTTTCTCAGCGTTGTGTATGTCAGTTGGTAAATAAAAAGTGTTCTACATCATTTGACGCACGGTGTAACCATGAATAATAATAAGCATTTCCAGAATTTATTATTTTCCTCATTATATCACTAATCTGTTTAAAATAATCACTTGTACAGCGCCTACACTTCATCCTCTGTAACTGTTTCACTAACCCACGTTTGCTATACACCTAAAAGTGCACGTACCGTACCTGTTATACAACTGTTGCAGCTGCCTTTCTTTGTCTTTCATTATTCTAGCTATCTCATCTGCTTTGCCAGAAAGTTCCAGCTTGTGTGCAGTTCTCAGTTCTGCCATTTCCTCTCTCAGCCTGATATTCTCCTGTTCTGCAGCAGTCACCTGATTTATAAGCTCTTTACGTAGAACTTCCTTCACCTCTGCACGTTCTGCAGACAATCTGTCAACAATCTATCACCATGCAAACATTTCAGGTACAAAAATTTCTATTATGAACTTTACCCTCAGATATAGAATTACCCCTTGTGTTAGAGGGTGCTATAGCAAGCAGATGTATTGACTAGTGTCAATGTGGTGTTAACAAGTTATGAATTTGGATGGCGAACCATGATTACCTGGATACCACATAAACACAACTTGTCTAATGGAATTCAGAGTGATGTCGCCTGTATGTGCACATATTTTGTGTATACTTAACTAGGCATTAGATATATACACATACTTCATTCTTTTGGCTCTTCATGGTTTGATATCTTATATGTACTTCAAACCCTCTTCAATTTCTACTTCAAAATGTAGTTGGGTTCCTGCTGTGCACTTTTAATGGGTACATACTTTTAGGCCACTTTAAATTGATAGGTTAATCAGTATCAAATTTGTAGGTAAATTATGTATCACTGTTACAGGATGAATGTTTCCCATCAAGACATGTGTACTTACAATGTGTAACATAACCACAATTAATATCCAAATCAGCAAGAAGTAGGAACAATATTAATATCTGCACTCATTAAAATAGTACTGTGCTTGGGTTCATCAGTTAGGACTTTTCACTCTATGTATATATTCACTCCAAAATCCTCATCTTAATTTTGATCATGTTGCACAAGTTATTCCGTTAGCGATGCTATTAATTGTAACATACCTTCTGTAGCAATTAACCACTTGAAGACACTGAGGGTACAAAGCAAAACAGTGAGATATGAAAACATTGAGTGAAATTCCATCCTTATACTTTTCTCAAGATCTTTTCTAAAAATTACAAATTGTGGGAAAATGTAAAATTAAAATAAATTAAGACACTGGCATGTACAGATATCTCTCAATACACGTGAGTCTTCTGTTCCTAAAAATTGTAACATACATTGAAAATGCATAAAACAGGAGAAGTAAACCATATTCACCCAAATGCAAGATGACTCTAATCTAAGACAGCCCCCCAAAAATAAAATGTCTGCTAAGAAAAAATCCTTTTCTCTTATTTTCATACACTTAATACACAAAGCACATCAGATTCTCTGTACTTTTACCAGTCTCCATTATCACTGTCTCCATTTTCACAATCAGTGCCTTCATCTTCCCACACACCCACTAAAATTTCCATCCTCCATTCCACAATGTATCAACATCAGTCTCAACCACTGAAATTGATAAACAGCACTTCATAAAACCCCTCACAGTCACTTCTGGTGAAATGCGCTCCCATGCCATTATGATCCACATTGACTAAATAATATATTTATATTTCTTGGTTTATAAACTTACTTGAACCCACGAGGATTCACTCCCCCCCAAAGATGGTGTTAGTAGTGTTAAGTATTTTAAATACACATGTTCTGGATTTTTGTGATGTGTCTATGGTCTGATCAGTCTGAGTTCATGGCCCTTTTTATGGTTTTTAATTTGTGGATTGGTCCAAGTTTTATTTTTGAGTCTGTAGTTAATTTTTAAATTATCAATAGCCATTTTCCTTTTACTACACTTGGACTAGATCTGTTCTCAGGTGCACATCTTAGCAAGTTACATTCATATGGTGCCCAGTGACTAAGAATAACTCATTCTAAGGGGTCTGTCAGGTTAAGTGCTTCTTTGCCTGAAAACTGAAACAGAGCTGGCTTCTGAAAGGCCATGCTTCTTTAAAAAAGTAGAAAATGGACAAAGTCCCAAAAAAAGAAGACTGTCAGTTGCCTTCAGTCATGCTCTGTTCTCTCTTTTGTTTACAAATGATGATTTGGTGATGCAGGCCTTGGTTTGGCTTCACAGGGTCTGGTTAAGAGTGATCTGGTGTGGCATTTCATATGCCAATTTAAGATGAGCTCCAATATTTAAGCACCATATGTAAGGAAAACCACCATCTTGCATTCGAGAAAATGTGGCAATATTGTATAATACAGCAGTGGCCACAACATGGCTCACATGTCAAGGGTGTGGCTCATGCACATTGCTTGTAATAATAATAATAATAATAATAATAATAATAATAATAATAATAATAATATTCAGTTTACATGCATACAAAGCACACTGTGAATGGTGTTTTAAAAGATTTCTAACAAAAGAAGACTCGTAATTATCTGAAATTAATGTATTGTAACTGGATGAACTGGAATAAGAAACCATCAAATAAGGGAAAAATATATTCCTTTATCAATGTGTGGCTCTTGTCTGCGTTGCCTCCAACAGCACGACTCCTTAAGCTCATGAAGCTGGCCACCCCTGGTAAAATAATAGATGTTGCAATACCAAATGCACAAAATATTAGCATTTCAAGATTAAATTAGCATAAATACAATCACTTTTCATACATATTAAGATATAAGAGCAGTAAATAATTACTCAGAGCACAAAATAATGTATGTAAGTGTCACAGTAGTACATAAATTCAAAATGAATAAACCATAACAATCAGCTAGATCTTGTGTGCAGCTGAATGGATGAGTTACATGGTAGATGGGTCATCAACATTAGACAATTCAGATGGTGAAGTCTTGAGTCTTGTGGAATGTTATGCCGTGTGTTTGGGCCAGTAGATCCTTTGAAACATTGGACACAACAAGCACATTTCAGAAAACATCATCACACTTTGATGTCAAGAACTTCATTCTGACTTGAATGTATATACGGCAGACCTCCACATAGTTACCACTGATATTTCAGCATTTGTACCACCATGACACCAAGGTTTGTATGCCAGCACAGAGAAAGTGGAGTCAGGTGTCTCTAGCAAGGAGATGACACCTTGCTTCATACTGGCATTGTTGCCAATCATGTGCTCGTTAGCACTTTGCCAACTGGATGGCCCTTCAATTAAATACCCCCAGTTCCCGGACATTTTAAGAACTCTGAATGTTCAACCCCATAAAATGCTCCGACTTACGGTTCGACATTGTAGATTATGCTCCTGAGCCTGAGACTGCAGAAACTGCATATAGATAGTCCAGTAGTTCTTCACCGAATGGTATTTCTCAAAACAAGACCCTTTGTGAAGCAGAACAATGCAAAATTTACAAATGTATCTAGTTTCACTTTGCTTCTTATGCACAGCACACACTTTACACTGTCTTGCAGAATACTTCTTTTTTCCCTCCCCAATAGCAACAATTTTTTCCAGTTTGTGTAATCTGAAATCCCTGGAGAGTCTGCCTGGTGGGTCCTGTTTAGGCTCCCTTGGTGTTGTTTGCTTCTGGCAATTGAAGGTCATCAGAAATTGACTCACTTTGATTCTGGATTTCTGATACCCAGGACCTTCCTACCTCATGCAGGAAGTTCTTGTACTTTACTTTTATGTTTGTATTTAGTGTCCTGTACACAAAAAATTCATTGAAAAGTGCACAGTTTAGCAGATGCAATACCACCTTCTTCGACCATTTTACAGTTTCCCTCAGAACTGAGTAATAAATGAGGTACTGGTCTGCCCTGTCAATGCCCTTCATGAATTTATTGCACTGGACAACAGCGTAAGGCTTCTTTATTTCCATGTTTGTTTTCCTTTCTTTCCTCCCTGTGTTTATAATAGTTATGTCATGGATTGAACTTATCATTCACACAAGTCTTTTGTCCTTTCACACTTGCACCATTACATCATCTTTCCTCTGGAATGCTGACTGCCCTATATTCAAGTGTTTGCCTTCCCCTTCTGGGCCATGTGGAATGCCCCTGTTAGCCCTCACAGTGCCGCAGACTCTCACATTTCTGTCTAGCAATGTTTGAGCTAATCTCACACTGTTATGAAACTTGTCTTGATAGATGTGATGATTTTGGCCTAAGTTTCTGTCTAAAAGTGAAAACACTGTTTCCTCCAACTTCTTTCCCTCAGTTGCGTACATCTCCATGTTGCTGATATAACCTGATACCGCCTCACACCCCATTCTCACCAGCACATCATATTTGGTTATCTTCCCTGGATTGTATGTCCTAAATTTCAGGCAACACCGCCATGGGATCATTGCTTCATCAAGTGACAGTTCTTGTTTTGAGCTGTAAACTGAACTAAATTTCTGTACAAAATATTCATACACGGGCCAAATTTTGAATAACCACCCTGAATCCTGTGTTTGCAGGCTGCTGTCACCAAAATACCAGGCCTTCCAAGTGGATTCAGAACGGTTCCTACTCATAGTGTGAGGAAAAATTGGTGTGGAAATTGGGGGTCAGTGGACCAGTAGTCTCTTATATTTTCCTTTCTGATCTGTCCCATCAAAATTATTAGTCCCAAAAACTTTCTAGTTTCTTCAGGTGTGATATTGGACTACTTCAGTGTTTTAGGTAAGCCTTTCCATTTTTGTGCATTTTGACTATGGTAGAGGTTAGACTGTTCAGTAAGTAACTGTAAAAGATCGTCACCAATGATTGAACTCATGACTTCAACAATAGACTCAGGGTTATCAATTACTATATTCAGATCTGTGGTTCCAAGTAAAGGTTCATTGTTTGGCTTTTTATCAGTTATACACCACACGTCACTTGTTTTATCATCAAAGTTCTCTGGTTCACTTCTTTCTTCCTCTTCTGTACTTGAATCACTGTCACTAATAAAAACTATGGCAGAAAGTCGCAATTGTATACGTGAACTAGTTGTGGGAACATCACTGTTACTGTCCAAAATTTCATTGTCACTATTATCAGAGACACAAGAATGTGTATCTGCATATAAAGCACACGAAATATTGTCCTCTTTCAGAACACTCCTACGCAAAGCCATGATTGCAACTGAAGAAAGTTAGGAAAGAAAACGTAGAGGGTATCTGAATCAGTGGTCTCTTTGTTGCAGTCTAATGGTTCTAAAAACTGGGGTCAGGACCGGTTTGTTTGTTTGTAACCTGAGACCCAAACATCCTGCATCAAGCTGTCGATAACCTTGAAGCGATAAGTAAGCCAGACCACCTGACAAATGCATGTGCAGGACGTCATGTAAGAAAAGGCCAAAATGTGTGACCCATCAACAATGCACGGGATAGCAATCACGTCTTTATCAGTGGCCCAAAGGCAAAGCATTAACGAAGCCACACAGATGGGATCACGTGGCCTCAAACTGCCAACTGGACTTATGACTGGTTACAGCACTATGGCTGGAAAGATAGGGACCACCCCTCCTCCCTGCAATCCCAACCTCACACCCAGTGATTTATATCTCTTTGGATCCATTACAAAGCACTCACTTGCAAGCAAACTGCAACAGATGCTGATGTGCAGCAAGCTGTCATCTTCTGGCTACAGACACTTGATACTGGTTTCTTCTGCAATGGGATACAAGTCTTGGTACCATGGTGAGACAAATGCTGAAATGTCAATGGTGAATACATGTGGGTCTGTAGTACAGCATCTACCATCACCGTTCCATGTATACACCACACACCTCAGCCAGAATAAAGTTCTTGGCATCAAAGTGTTTTTATACCTTATTTACTCAAACTCCATTGCACTTAACACAACATGGCATACCATCCCAGAAGACTCGATGCTTCAGCAACACTGCTGTGTGAACCTCAAATATCAAAACAGGGATGGTGCAGGAGAAGGTGGAAAGCTGAAATAAAGAGCGGGAAATGTGAAAATGCTGATAACAATATAACGTATAAATGTCACCTGTACCATGTATCATTTTATGACACAGGGAAAGTGGATGTAAATCATTTGATTTTTTTGTTAAGTGTAGGAAAGAGTGGAATCTGGACTTCCATCAGTTAGATACATTTTCATCACCTTAGACACAATTACATCTTTTCTAAAACTGTTTTTCCTCTTTTATAAAATACAGTTTTCCTAATAATTTTAGTGTACTCTTGAGTTTAGCATTAGTACTTACATACCTTTTTTGCTTCTTCCAGTTCCTTCTCTATCTGTCTGGCATTGGTTTTTAGATTAATAACCTCATCTTCTTTCTCTACTAATTTACCTTTCGTCTCATTATACTTGCATTTTATTGCTGTCTCTGATATTTCCAAGTCCCTGATTTCAGCATCAAACTTTTCTTTTAATCGTCTGAAAACACACATGAGCATTTGGCCTCAGCTACTACATAAAAGAACTTGTGTGATCTAGTAATTTTCTTTCCTTTCACATTCTCCCTTTTACCTTAGTCTGTTGTCCATGGCTTGCTCCAGCTCTGCCCTGCTTTGTGTTGCATCACTTTCCAGCCTCTCTATTACAAGTTCAATCTCCTTATCTCGCTCCCTTTTACACTGGTTACGTATCTCCGTTTCCCGTTCACAGATACGTATTGTTTGGTCTTTCTTATAGTTTAATATCCAAGCTTCTTTCTCAAGTTCTAATGCTTCTTTAAGAGATTTCAATTCATTCTGTGGATGGCAGAACAAAATACTGTTTTATATACATGTCAGCATGGCTCAAAATGTATGTGCCAGTACACAGTTAAAATCATCTTCTCCACTTATCTTGTTTACAAATAAGACAGTGCTCAAGGACTCCAACCATTCTGATGAAGGTGAATATTACTGATATTCATACAGAAGTATCATATCTGAAATTCAGTATTCTGAACATTATGATTTGTAATTGTACTTGTTAGTCCCAGAAAATTATGTAGCAATAATTTAGCCCATTATCTGCTGTGGTTTCATGTGCTCTGGCAACCCCAATAGCTTGGTTTTTCCTCCCATCTTCATGGCTTGTGTCAGACTAAAGTTTTATGGCTAGCATTTCATTACATAAACTTCATCACTTCTCCCATACATAACATGGCACAGCACTTTGTCTGTAGCAACCCCCCTAACTAAAATCCACAGACAGGGATGTCTCATTGCTTCAACTATGTTATGGTAGAACTTAAGATGTGTGCTCTGAGCACAGTGCCAGTAAAACAGTAAGTAACATTCAGACACTAATATATTGTGCGACAGGTACAATTTAATTAATACAAATATACAAATTTCTATATTACCATCATTCCAACATCCCATTATTTATTAAGCCAGTTAGCAAATGTGTGATACTTTAAGTACATTAAAGTACATTACGAATCAACATTAAAAAAAAAGGATCAATGGCATTTCATAACAGATCAGACTACTTAAAAATATTTACAGACAACAGAATTACAATTAAAATATTAAAATATCAAGATTCTTCTTATATGTTATAAATCCCACCAACCTGATGTCTCCTTCTGCATGCTTCCACCGCCTCCTGATGCTCTTGTTTCAGTTTTTCTATAACCTTAGACCTTTCTCTAGATAAATTTTGTTTAGTTTCCTCCAATTCTTGGTTCATTCTTGTCTCTTTCTCTGCAAGTCTTTCTTTTTCTCTGTGAATTTCAGCTAACAACCTGCGCTGTTGTGCTTGGCATTCCAGTTGCTCTTCCTCTGCTTGTTTCTCAATTCTGCAGAATACAGTTAACAAACCTTTCACATGCACCATCCACCAATGACATGATTGGACTTGTTGTGCACTATGCACTTACTGTATTTCCCTAACCACAATAAAGTCTTGGGCAGCCAGGATAGTGTAGTTGGTATAGCATCTCACTATAGGCTGGATGGTCTGTGGATTGAAACCCAGTGGTGGTGAGATTTTCCGTGCCATCCAGAGCAGCCCCAAGGTCCAATCAGCCTCCTGTACAATGGGAACCTGGTCTTTGCCAGAAGTAATGAGTCAACAGTAAGGTGCTGATGACCCACCACCCTCTAGTGCTGGGTTGAGAATAGGCTGGAACTACACCTCCACCTCCCCTCTGTGCTTGCACAGGCATGTCATGGGGTGACCTTTACCTTCACCTTTTAATAACACAGTTTTGTGTATAAGATGAATTCCTGTTTGTCTATAGTTGCATTAGTACTCACACTTCATATATCTGCACACTGCAGTAGTCAGTACAAACTGATATGTAACTCAAGACAAACACAACTTAAGCCTGTGAAGTCAATACTGATGATGTTGCCAGTAGAGATGTCAAAATGCATCTGTTGTAAACGACACTTTCTGACAGACACTGTGATAAAGATTGTTGATATATAATAACAATAAATACAAGCACTAAATCTAAATGGTATGCATAACATAAAGCTATAATATGTATATATTTATAAAACTTTATGTTGAAAAACAGTTTGGTCATCCGAAAGTGATCACCACTTCTGAGTTTCAGAGTATACCATGGGCACAGTGTGCACATACAGATCCACATGGTAGGTTAGGTGAAGGTAAGGTGATTCCTTGGTCATCCTGCATAAAATTGTTATTTTATTCGGTGTCTGAGAAGATGTAAGTAAATAATAGAAGCAAAAAACATAGTGAAAAACTTATTTCCGTAGTGTTAGCATAGTTAAAAGAAACAAAATGGACTGCAGGTAGAATGTATAAGGAGGAAAGAAGAAATGTATATAAATCATTGATGGTGGAACCTTGTGTACAGAAGGCAAATAAAAGTGCAGATGGAGAAGGGGAGACACTTGATCACAGGATGATACTGGCTAACTCACAATAAGACCAAGACAGAATGTTGCTATTACCTCTGTCTGAAGAGCTCTTTCTCTCTGGCTAGTGCTTCTTCCTTTTCAGCAGTGAGGAGGTCTCTGAGTTGTTCCATCTGTTGAGCTGTCTTCCGAGCGGCGCGTAATTCAAGTTCATCCAGTTCCTGCTTATGTAACAACCTTAAGTCTGATATCTCTTGTTGATGCCTTGTATTCATCCTTTGAAGTTCTGGCTCAAGGCCCTTCACTGTCATCTCCTACAGAACAAATTTCAAAAACATAATTCTTTTGCTATTTTGTTAAATCACCATAGCCAGATATGCTTCAAATACAAAAATTAAGATTAATATTTATGAACTACATCAACTATTTATGATGAGGTATTTTTTAAAAAACAATGATTAAGTTCAATTTCAGCTTAGTGTAAAGTGGAGGTTATAGTGAACTACAAATAACAACTTTTATTGTTTGTCACAATCGAATCAGTAGTTCTGGAGGTGAAGCATTGACAGACAGCATCCCCATTATGTCACCATTATATGCACTCTTCTCAAATAATGTATGCAAAACTCGTGCAGTATTCCAAACAAAGACTCAAAAAATGTGAGTCACATAAGGTGTACAAGGTTATATAAAATAAAAGTGGTATTATTTATATCTTATTTCAAAATTTCTGTTCTAATTATGTTACTGAATTTATAAGATGAATCATAACAGACTAGTTTCTGTTTTTTTATCTTCATTGTTAAAAGCTCATCTGTTTCATCACATCAGAAAGAATGTTCATGAGCATTTGACCACAACCAAGCCCTGACTGCATTTAACAACACATTTCAACATTGTAAAAAGACTGCTGAGAAGTGTGTTGCACCATTTCACAGCAAAGTGTATCTGAAAAATTAGACAACTCAGAACATAGGTCACAAAATATTCTCAAATTATATTTTAAAAGGGAACCACAGAATGGACAGCTTGGGCATGAATTTATTTTCATCCTACAGACAAACAGGTCAAAAAACTACCATCCATGATGTCTCCTCCCATAACTCAATTGTGAATTGACACAGGAAAAATCATTCACCATTAATATCTTAGTGTATCATCTCAACAAAATATACATGCAGACCTTCAACAGTGAACACAAACATGTTGCATGCTACCTTAATCTTCTTTGTCTTATTATCAATCCATCTTTCTCTGCGGAGCTTCTCAGCAGCTGCATGCATTTCCCGCACTTTCTGTAACTCTACAGAATGGCGATGTTCTACCACTTTCAACGCATTTGTGTGATGTTCTTCAGATTTCTTCAGTTCCAAGACCAGACTTTCACACTTCTCACTCAGACTCTTTTTATCAGCTATCAACTGGATTAAATTAAGAATTCCAATAAGTTTCTCAAAACCATGAAATAACAAGAGTGACAGAACTCAATCTTAAACAAATTCCTCATTTTAATGGATTCCAGCACTTCAGCTCCATATTCAAAATGTCCAACACTGGACCTTACATGAGTGTCTAAGGCAAACATAACTTTGCAAAATACCAGATGACTAGTTTATACAATAAATGCAATAACTCTTTCAGCCAGCACAACTACTTTTTTATTCACCTACAACAAATTTTGACACATTTCAATCCTTCCTGGTCATCTTTAGGCAAGCTCAATTATCAAAACTTAAATTGTACAAAAACAGACAGTGCCACACTACCTTGAGATCCCTCTATTTTTATCAAATATGTAGATACTGTAAAGTTAATACATTTAAAACCTATTTAAAATTTATACACTCTGACCCAGAAAGCATTGAAACATGTAGACAGTTGCTACATTGTAAAAAAAATACAGGTGTGCCAACTAAAAGAGTGATTGCATTCATTGTATCTACTTGTTACAAAACACAACATGATATCACTCCTGAGAATATGGGACAGTTTATGATTTACTGTACAGCTACATACCTGAGTCACTTGCAGCAGATGCAGTCACTCTCAGCAGAAAGCATTAGTCATCAACTGACCTTGACATGTACATACTTTCAACAATACAAGACTTCCAGTTGATTTATCAATGGATCTTTTCCACCAGTATATAAAAATGCTATGGAATCAAAATTGAAACTTTGCTGTTTCTGAGAGTTACTGGTAATCTCTACATGGTAACTTTATCACTGTAAGCACATAGCAAGACTGCATATCTTACTGTTTAACATTCATACAGAAATTACTTGCTGCTGCACATGCTACCCTCTCACACTGTAGTGACAAAAATGCATATGTCATAATTAAAATTTTCTGCATCCTTGATGTACTGTACAATACAAGTTGGTACACTCAAAATAAAATTACAGAATCACATACCGTAATTTTCGTGGGTTAAAGTCAGCACTATCTACTAATGCAGACTTTGAACTGGTACACAGTTCCAAATGTAGCCAATATATCTGCTGTAAATATCTTGTTATGCATCATATGCAAGGTGCATGGAATGTTTCATTCCATCCTACCATACTATTGACAAAGTAACAGTAATGAACCATTTTAAGGAACATTAAAAAAAAAACTCTATTTGTAGTTACATATTCACTGTATGCCAAAAACATTGGTTATACAAAGGCAGAATGAGTTCTCTACACAAAAACAGACTGTTACGTGGACTTCACGCAAGGTCTGTCATGAGACACACTTGTGCTATTCTAAGAAAAAATAAATAAACTAAAAAAATATCAATACAATGGCACAGCTGTTAGAGCATGAGAGTGTAACATGCACCATTACTTTGACCTCTGACCTGCTAAAATGCACCACTACCTTTATCAGGTTAAATTGCGACAATAACCTCCATATACACCATTCACCTGATCAATGAACTTTTGGTGCCGGGCCACAGCTGATTCATACTCATCTTTCTGCTCACTCAGTCTCGTCTTCATGTCACGGGCAGCATTTCTTGCATTGCGTACTGCAAGTTCACGCTGCTGATTCAATGTCCGTTGCAATAAACTGATGCTCTTACTCTTCTCCTCAAGTTGGAGGTGAAGTGTAATGACTTCATGAGCCAAATCTAATGTACTTAAGTTGAGTAGTTCCTCCAGTCTAGAGACAACACATACAGTCACTACCAGATGTAAGGTGCATGTTTCAAACACCCATATACACACACAGCCAGTCTCTGGTTGTGGTGGTAGTAGTAGTAGTAGTAGTAAACAACTGCTATTGATCTTCAGAACAATACTAACTTACTGAAATATGGATTCTATCAACATTAATTCAGCTGGAATATATCTTCATTGTTGCATACAATTACCACATTAGTAACTGCTGACTAGAGAATTTATAGATATGTTTACATTCCATTTCCATATCAGATTTCACATGCCTAACTCCAAGAGTTCATAGCTATTGCCAACAAACCAAAAGGTCAATACAGTTTTCATACAGCTGCCATGTGATTGTTTTATATACCACAAAAAATTACCTTAACACTAGAAGCGCCGGTGGTACTTCACTACCTGAAAGCGCCAACGGCGGTCAAATTGACCGCCATGTGCTTTATCGCCTTTTAATTTATATCATGCTAAGTAGGGAAGGTAAATATTTAAAAATCATTAATTGCCTTAAAGTTGTTATTTATTTTGTCATGTTTTATACATACGACGTGTCAAATATGACTATACAAGAAAACATCGCTGACAATGAATGAAATTTTTAATAGTGTTACAGCGTGCATTTCTTGCAGTAGAATTCTTTTCTACAGTTTTCGTGCAATTTCTACATACATATTTGAAACATATTTCACATTTTTAGTTGTTTTGTTGCGTTTACACATACCTACTTGACACTCATGCCTTTTGTTTGCTTATCTTTTTTCCTGCGACTGCTCTTCTTCATGGTGGTTTGGAACCATAGATTCATGTTTCTCTTTGTATACCTCCCGTAATTCCTCAGCAAGCTGACGGAGAAAGGCATGCCTGCTCGTTTTTTCCCCTGTTACACCCCTGTAAATAATCCATGCATTGATCGCCACAAGATCCAATATGTTATAGAAAACATGGACAG
>Ga0209628_10002208_pt1 | contig 13078 bp, 16 predicted proteins | sample TergutCu122P4_FD_187285 | JGI IMG/M metagenome (GOLD analysis project Ga0209628, IMG submission 187285) | Cubitermes ugandensis P4 segment gut microbial communities from Kakamega Forest, Kenya - Cu122 P4 (SPAdes) (version 2) | ecosystem: Host-associated > Arthropoda: Insects > Digestive system...
AATCTGGATAAGGAGGAGTTGTTGTTATAGTAACGGTTTTCTCAAATTTTGCATTTTGATACATATACACAACCTCCGCTTTTAGCGGAACGCCGTAATAATAACACAAAACCTCTGTATTTTTTGGCGTTATTATTTTATGGTTTGCACGTGTTAGAGGTACAACAGTAATATTTTGGTACGATAAATCATTAAAAATAGATTTGCAAATATAGATTAATACACTTGTATCAATAACCACATTACCATCTTTATCAAAAATTTTAATATAAAATCTAACCGCTTCTCCCTTTGTTTGCATCGGCACTAAATCTAATTCAAACTGCTGAAAATCATACACCTCTTCTGCTAATTTTCCTAAATTTTTAACTCTCACAACACCATTTACATCAGGCAAATATCTTTCATAAAATAGTATATTGCCGTTGTAACTCAATTCTATAACTGCATATTCATCAACTTGCGCAAGCACAATATCAGAGTAGTTATACGATAAACCTTTATTTTGCAGAGTTTGTATAATCATAAAACAATTATTTTTATACAAAAATAGTTTTAAATATTTTTTGTATAAAAGACAAAAAATAAGTTTGCTAAACAAACACATTATATATTCATTTTTGTTGTTTTATTACATAAAAAACAAAAATAAGGGTGGGAAAAAAAATAAAAAAATGCTTTAGATGGGTGGGGCAAGCGATTTTTTTTTGTAAAAAATCGCATAAAATTTAGTTAAAACGCAAGTTAGCGATTTTATATTAACTTTCATTTTTTCTTTTATTAATCGTAGAAATTAGCGATTTTAGTTATATTTTTCAAAAAACGATTAAAAAATGTACGTAACTTGCACAACTCGCATTTTTGGGCGCAAAAATCGAGTAAATAAAAAATGTGTTTACTCCTTTTAATCGGCGATTTGAAAAAAAAATCAGCAAAAAATTAAAAAAAAATTTTTTTTCAAAATGTTACTTACTACTTACTACTTACTACAACTGATAATCAACGAGTTATAAAAATTAACATATTTTAATAAAGTTTTTAGTAATCTTAACATTAAAGGTTACTACAAAATAGCACCTTGTAAATATTTGAAAATCAAAAAGTTACGAGCCAAAAAAAAATATAATAGTAAGATAGTAAGATAGTAAGTTGTTTTTTTTTAATTTTTTTTTTCCTAAAGTAATTATAAAATGAAATAAATGTTAAATATTATTTAAACTTTAAATAAACTTTGTATTATAAAATAAATTGTTTTGTGGTAAAAATTTTACCACAAAACAATGTTCTGTAAAGACCTCCGACCCGCCCTTTCGCTGACGGCAATAAAAAAAACAATTTTTGCAGGAAATATGAATAAAAGAGCAAAAAAAACACCAACAGGCGGCGTAAAAATAGTCCTTTTGAAAAATAGAAAAGTCCTTATAAAAAAAACGGCGTTATGCCGTCTCTAAAATACGCCAATATATTTCACATAATTTTCCCAAAAAACACTACCGTTTTCATCACGCTCTAAATTTTTACGATATTCATAATAATCAATAGAGCCGTCAAAATCGCCATAAACAAATTTTTTATCTAATATTTTTTCAACGGCTCTTTTTTCTGCATAACTATATTTTTCGTGTAATTTAATATTAACGGCATTACCACCAGCAAAACTTTCATATCTAATTGATACAAACTCAACATTTAAGTTTTTGAGTTCTTGTCTAATTTTTTTTGTAATTGCTCTCATTGTAATTAATTTTTATAACTGCGGGGGGCTGTGGTTACTGAGCGTAGCCGAAGTACCCCCCGCAATTAGTTAATAAATTATACTGCCTTACTCATTTGTGGCTGCATTGCTGCCTGTTTCGTTGCGAAAATGTTTTTAATTTCATTTTCAACTTCTTCGATGGCGTTGGTAAATTCCTCTGTCCAAAACTCAATAAGTTTTTTGATTGACTTCGGGCTGTTACTTGTGAACGTCTTTCCGTTGCGGTCGGTTACGCTGATTGTTGCGTTTTGCCTGTCGCTTGTGATTTCAAATTCTTTTAACTCCTGCCTTTTGGCTGTGAGTTCGTTGTGTTTCGCTTGCAAATGAAAAGCGTTGATAGCTTTCTCTTTGTAGTCCTGCAAAGTTAGCGGTTTTTGCTCGTTTGCTTTCTCGGTTGATACTGACGTTTCAAACTTTACTACTTTTGTTTGTTCGCCGTTGTTTTCTGCTGCTTTCGCTGCATTTTCCGCAGTATTTATCACTGCATTTTTAACATCATTTACACTTTTAAAGTTGTTGATGTTGTTTTTGTCAATTACTAATGTTTTTGTATCCATTTTTTTACCCGATTGATAGTGGAGCGGGCGCACTTTAAAATTAATATAAATTGTTTATATATAAGTTAAAATGGTAATCTGCTAAATACATTTCCATTTCTAAAATATCATTAAAATTGAATGATATTTTTTTGTTTTCATTTTGTACAGGCATTAAATTTTTATTCCCTGCATTGAATTTTTTAATAGTTGCTTTCATTTTAATAAATTTTTATTATTAGAATTTTTTATAATATTTGTAAAACCTTAAATCTTTTTCAACATCAAATATATCGGTAATCGTTTGTTGAGTTGGTGTTGAGCCGTTAAATTTTTTTTCTTTTGTTTCCATAAACTTTTTTTTATACATCGTACAAACGTAGTGTCGCAGTATGTTTTCGCCGTTAATTTTGCAGGTATAAAATGGAAAAAAAAATATTTGTCAAGGTTTTTCAAAATGAATACCCAATTTTTTTTAGCGTAAGCGTTAAAAAAAAAATTGCGGAAGGTTTGTTTTGAAAATTCATTTTAACCTTTACAAATAATTTTTTTTGGAATTACCTTTGCAAACATTAACAAGAAAACATACTGCGAAAGTTGTACAGCATTTTCAAAAAAGGTGCAATGGAAACGATAAAAAGAAAAAAGAGAATAAAATATGCCGCACATTAATTATATAAATAAAAATATGCGGCGCAATTATTTTAAGTAAAAATTAATGTAGAAGTACCCACCCTGAATTTGGTTTTAGATGTTTTCCGTATTTAGTCCAAATTCTTTTATCAACGGCATCTCCAAAGTGCGTGGCTTCTTCTGGCAGAACAGATGAGCGCGCTTCGGAGCGTTTATCTTTTTCAAATTTATTATTTGGTTTTTGAATAACAGAGGTATTATTCATTGAAATAAGCGTGTATTTACAGTTGGTGCCGTTAAATCGTTTTTTTGGCAGGTTGTTGTTTTGCTCTTTGAGTAGATACTCCCAAAGCAGATATTTTTCGTTTTGCGGTGGTTCCTTACCTGCGTGTCGGCGCGTTGTAACTGTCCAACCGTTACGTTTTAAGCGCGAAATTGCGTGTTCGTTGTATGTTTTGAGCGAAGATGGAATTTTTAAATCGCCGTAAGTGTCAATGGTGTAAATAACTTCTTTCTTTTTATGATAGCGGTAATAGTTGCTAAATCTATCAATCAGCAAGTTAATCATTGTGTCAGTATTTTTGTCTGGTTTTACAAAAAATTCGTTAATGTTGTTATCACACCTGCATTTTTGATTTGTTACAAAGTCAAAATCGCTCTCTTGCGCCACTTCAATCAGTGAAATTTTTGCTCCCCAGTCGGGCGTTATTTCAATAGGTTTATTAACATCGCAATCTTTATCAAACAAACTGTGCCTGTTTTTTTTCAATTCTTCAAAATCAAAATTGTTGTTGTCGGCAATACCTCTAATGTAATCGTCATTGTCGGCGTGGAAATATACGTGCCTTTCGTCAATTTGATAATAGCAATCAACAACTTTTGAAATATGATAATTTAGCATCTCAATCATAAATTCCATAAGCGACATTGTTTGATATTGATTAAGCAGATAAGAGAATGTTATATTTTTATTTGCTATTCCATCAAAAGCATTTGCGAGCATAAAAAGGACACCCTCTTTTGATACAAAAGGAGTTATATTTTTTTTGAGCCGTTGTGCCTCTTTATAGAGTTCTATTGCGAGCGAGTTTTCGTTGTTTGCCCTTGCCTGTATTATTTTTAATTGCAGATTAACAATTTTGTTCCAATTGTCAAAAATTAAAATATTACGTTCTTCTTCGTAATATTTTGCCGGCTCTAACAGCCATTTATGTTCCGGCAAATAACCCATTGAAGAGGAGAAAGTAAAGCCGTGATGTTTGTATATTGGTTTTGGAGAGAATTTACCGAATATTTGCTCTTTTCCGCGATTTGTTGCGGAAGTTTCGTGGTCAAACTTTTTTTTGTCAATGGTAAGTGCTTCGTCTGTAATGTTGTAGTCAATGCTTGGACCGCGCGAGTTTCCGCTTTGAGATAACAGATATAGTGCGTGTCCGTTGCTAAATGTTATCATATATTCGTAAGAAAGCGAAGAGCCGAACGGCAAATAAAAGTGTTCAGGCGGTTTTTGGCAGACAACGTAATTTCCTGTTTTTGTTTTTGGGTTATATCTTCTGTAACCGATTCTGTCCAAAAATTCAAAAGCGGAAGGGAGTGTTTTAGTTAGTGCCTGTCCGAGAGTATCTTGTGTTATTGCAGTTATTCCACGCGGCATTAGGCGCACATTTTCGTCAATTTCGGCACCGTTAATATATGATTTTCCTGTACCGCGTCCGGCAATAAGGTATTTGTATTTTGCATTAAGTAATTGAGCGGTGATTTGGAAAGAGTTTAATGAGATAATATCTTCGGCAAAATCAATCATTTTTTATTATTTCATATTCTCTTTGAAATTTTGATTTAATTTGTTCTTTTGAACATTTTTGTAGAAAGGTTATTTTTTCCATAACTTTTAATTATTAATTGTTAATTCTTCTTTTTCTTCTATTTCTAAAATTTCAGCAATTTGTTCGTCATCTTGTACAGGAGTTGTCATTGCTTCTACAACAGTTTTTATATCTGATGCGTTAAGACCTTTGAGTTTGCTAATCGGCAAATTTATTATTTGATTGTTGTTATTTACTTGCACGTAAATAGTATTTTTTTCCATTCCTTTTGGGTCATCAACTCCTTGCACTTTTTCTCCTATAATATCGTGGAGTACTTTATGCGCTGCGATTCTCTCTTTTTGTTTGTTTTGTGTTTGGCATACTCTAATTGTCTCCACAAGGTCTTTTATTTGCCATTGCTGCCAAAAGTCCCAATCAAATTTTTGTTTGCTTTTAAAAAGTTCTTGTGCGTAATAGACATCAGAAAGAGCGGTGTTGTATTGAATTGTGTATTGTGCCTGCAAAAGTGAAATAACTTTTGTCGGGTGGTAACTTTCGAGCATTTTTGCAGCCGAAATGATGCGTTTTAATTGCGCCTGTTGTTTTTCCGGCAGCGGCGAGTTTTCTGGGTCGTTTAGGTGCGCCTGTATCTCTTCCCAACTTCTATCTTGCAATAATTTTCTATTTTTTACTAAGTTAGGCACGATTGTAATTCCTTTATAAGTTTTAAAAGTTGTTCTTGTGCAGGATTTGAGCCGTTGTTTGCTGCTTTAATAATACTTTCTCTTATTTCCGTTTGTAGTCGGATAATTCCTTTGTAGAATGCTCTGCGGACATCAGAATTTTGCGTTTCAAGCATTGCAAGAAATTCAAATTCATTTAATTCAAGATTAATGGCTATTAGTTCCGGCGTAAAACACCTGTACGCCATCTCCTCAATTATTTTAAGTTGTTCCTCTTTCATAAATATTTTCCATTATTTTTTTATCAAAATCAAATACCTCTTTTTCAAAAAAAATTGTTCCTCTTTCTGTTTTTGGGTTGCTTGTTGCGTTTTGCGAAGTTACAATTGAAATATTAAAATTTTCATTCCAAATAAGAGCGACTTTTGCGTGAATAGCGGTGCATCTGTACTCAAAATTTTTTGCCATAATATCAAATGGTTTTGGCGACAAAGAGCGCACCCTGTTATCAACTATGAATCTAATATTTTTTAAAGTGCCTTTTTCTCTTTTTGAAATGCACGCCATCAGTGCGTTGTGCGAAATAGAATAAGTACTCATAAGCACTTCTGCACTGCCTATTTGGTCAAGGTAATAAAAAATTAAATTCATTACAGAAAAATTTCCGAAAGAATAGTAGTGAACTTGACGTTTTTTTTGCTCAATTTTTGGGCAAAAGACATTTACATTAGAATTTTTTTTTATTTCAGGAGAAAAAATACCAAAATCAGCGTTTTCGGAAAAGATAAGAGACGTCTTGCACTCATCTTTTTGCAGAACCCTCTCCGCTGATTTTGGTATTTCCAATTCTATTTTTTTAAATTCCTGCAACATATCAAGAAAGATTTGCTATTGCATAATTTACTTTCTCTAAGTTTTCTTTGAAGCGGTTGAGCCGCCTTTCAATTTTGATGCGTCTTGGACATTCCGGCATTGGATTCTCTTTATCTAATGCTTTATTGTTTTGATACAACAAAAGGTTTTCGTGTTTTGTGATATAAGTACGTAAATTTCCTTCCAACTTTTTAAGTTTCTTAATATCTGTCGGCAAAACAAATTTATCGTTTACATCATCATCGGCGTCATCTTCGTTGTTATCTTCGGAAAAGTCTAAAATATTTTCCTCAGGCATTATTGCTTCGTTTTTATACTTTTCAAAAGCGGACCAGAGCGTTTCCATTTTTGTGCTCATTTTTTCAATATCTTCAACGATTTTTATACGTTTATCAATATTTTCTTTTGTATTTTGTTCGCCTGTTTTTTTGAGTTCTCCGTGAGCGATTGAGCGTTTTTTGTATAAATCAGAAAATTCTACAATATTTTTTTTTATCTCCTGCGGATACTCTTTTTGTAGTTCTTTTTCGAGATTTGATTGAAAAACTTTTTCAGGGTTTTCATCTGTTTGTTTTTCCTGCACAGCAGGTTTTATGTTTTCTTTAACCACAACGGGCGTGTTTTGTGAGCGCAAAAATTGGCGTACCTCGCCAATAATTTTGTTTGGAATATCGTTTCTATTAAAATTTTTTTCAAAGATTTCAATAACGTGCGGTTTCCAATTTGCCTCTTTAAGAATTGCGAGACCTTCTGCAATATCTTTCTTTTTTGCATTAAAAAAAATTAATGCACGTTCATTTAAATTGTTATTCATACTATTTAAAGATTAAATTATATTTAAAATTACAATGTATTTGGCAATAAAAAAAAGACAAGCCGCAATAGTGGCGACTTGTCTTAATTTTTGATTAAGGAGTAGGAGTTGGAGTTGCAATTTGCAAAAGTTCGTCAGTTTCGCCGCAATACATAAATACGCGTCTGCTGTTGTATGTAAATTGCATAACCGATTGGTTAAACTCTGTAAATGTAGAGTTAGTTTGGTTGCCGTCTCCTCCTGTAAAGTAAGCACCTCTGCGCATGTCTCCCATAAGATAGCGGTTGCCGAGTTCATCTTCTACAATGAAGAACAATTTGCGGTTTGCTGCTGCATTTTGGAAGCCCAAAAGTTTTTTGCTAATACCGTATTTTGTAATATTCAAAGTAGATAAAAAAGATATAGCATATTTTTCGCCTTGCGGAGCGATAGTAAAGTTGCCTACATCTTCAGTAAAGTCAAAGAAGAAAGCGCGTTTTCCCGGCTTCATAATCACATCGCCGATAAGCGCACCCATCTTCTCCATCTCAACAGGTACCGTCATATCTGGCTTTGGTTCATCCGGCCAAGTGTCAACGTCTTCGTGATAGCCAAAAATTACTCTTGGCACAATACCACCCGATGCGCCTTTGTTGCAGTCAAGGGAGTGGTCAATATCTGTTAAATTAATACAACTCATTTTTTTAAAATTTAAGTGATTAATAATTATTCCTCAGGCGGTGGCGGTGTTTCTGCCTGAACTGTTGTCCAAACTGCCTGATTAATAGCGAAGCCGACGCCGATAAAGAAGTCGGTATAAAGTTTTATGAGACGGTCAATATTTTCAATTTGCACTCGGCTTTGATTTTCTGACTTTTTCACAGCATAAATCAAATTGCTTTTGTGTGTAATGAAAATATCATTAGTGCCAATCATTGACGGCATAGCGATAACATTTGCAGGAGAGAAGTCGAGAGAATCGTTTATCTGACCCGGCGTTGTTATTTGATAAAAACCGAGCGTCCTTTTATCTTTCAAGAAAGCGCGGTACCACTTTGGCGCAAGGTAAATACCCATATTTAGCGATTGATACTCTTCCTGAATTTCTTCGTAGAGTTGCTCAAGTTGGTCGTAGATAGTTGATGCGTCAAGCGTTATCGGCGTTAGGCGGTTAATACCTGCCCTTGTTTTGAGTTGATACTGCAAGCCGTTGAGTGCTTCTACAGTAGCACCCGGAGTTCCTGCTGTGATTGGTTGTTTCACGCCTTTATAAAGTGCGTTTCTTTCCAAATCATCCACAATTTGCGGAATAAAAAGTTTTTCTGCAATCCAGCGTACAATTGGCCAAGTTTTCCTGTCCAAATTGTTTGATGCTAAAAATCCTAGCCACGATTCTTCAATGTCATCCGGGTAGAATTCGTAGTCAACTTTGAGTTTTGTGAGTATAATTTCGTTTGGCTCAAAATCAACTACACCTTTTGGCGTCCATTTGTTTTGGAAGCCCTGAACAATTTCTGTGAGGGTTGCAAGCGCCATTTTGATAATCTGATTTTGTGTTGGAATAGTTGTTGCATTTTTTGAAAAAGTATTTTCAAACAACAATAATCTGTTCAAATTACGCTCATTTTGCCCTTCATCAATATAATAATTGTTCCACTGTTCAATAATTTGCGATGCTAAGTTCATAATTAAAGTTAGAAATTAGAAGTTAGAAGTTAGAAGTTAGAAGTTAAAAGCAGTTATCTCAATAGAGCGTCTGCTTTTTGGTTAAACGAATAATCGGCATTGTCTTCAAAAGTTGAAGTGCCTTTTTCTTTTGTTCCGCCGCCATGTGTATCTGGCAGTTTTATTGCCGAATTGGTAATAAATGCTTTTAACGCTGTAACCTTTGCGTCTGCATCGGCGGCGTTCTTGATGCTGTTGTCAATTTCATCAATTTTACTTGTGAAATTTGACAATGCAGTTTCTGCGGTTGTTTTTGCTGTTACTGCAGCCGTTTTTTCAGTTTCGGCTGTAGTTTTGGCAGTTTCCGCTGTTACTTTTGCCGTTTCGGCAGCAGTAACCTTGTCATTGAGTTCTTGAATTTTGGAGTTAAGAATTGATATTTGCTCTTTTGAAAGAGTAATTTTGTCATCTTTCATCTCCACTGATTCTACATTCAAGGTTTGATTAATAAATACATACTCCTTTGTCATAATAGAATTTTTATTTGATGAAAAAATATTTTTAAGTGTTAATAAAAAACTTTTATCTTCGTTCTCTTTTTGTACTGCCGGAATTGGCGGCAGCCCGAGTGCTGTTACCATTGCAACAACATTTGTTGATACGGGTTGCTGTTTCTGTTTTTTTGTACTTGGCAAAATTTCATCAACCAAGCCAAGTTCTACTGTCTCTTTTGCAGAGAGCCATTTTGCCTCTTTCATAAGTTCGAGTACATTTTTTAGTTCGAGACCGCAAGAATTGACGTAATCTTGCGCAATAGTGAGCGTAACAACTTCGGCATCTTTTTTGGCGTGTTGCAGGTTTTCAATAGCGGTTTTTAGTTCGTCTTCATTATACGCTCCCCATTCATCAACATACACCATTGGTTTGTGAATAAGGTAAAAAGCGTCTTCGTGAATAATAGATTTTTTTGCAGTGTGTCCGAGCAGAGTTGCTGCAGATGCATTGAAGCCGATGTATTCAACAGTAACGTTTCCGTGAGTGGCAATTAAATCTTTCATTTTTAACGCCTCCTGTACCTCCCCTCCGAGCGATGTAACTTTTAGCGTTACTTCATCATTTTTTGCCTCTTGCAAATAGTAGTTAAGGTATTGACTTGAATAACCCCACTTTTCTATAAAGCCGTTAATTTCAATTATTTTACTCATAATATTGAAAATTTTTACTCAAAGTTAAGCACAAAAAAAAACAACATAAAAGACAAGAGCCATTTTATGTTGTCCTATTTTTAGGAGTTAGGAGTTATGTTATTTTATAGAATTTGCCTTCAACAAGATTGCTGTTTGTATTGCGCTCAAGCGAGATAGGAATATAATAACTGCCGTTGTAAAAGAACGTTTTTTCAGTTGTCAATTTTATATCATCTTTTAGCGTAAAGTGGTATATTTCAGTGTTAGTTAAAGATTTTGAGTAGTATTTTTTTTGCAAATCAACTATCCGAAGAGAAAAATTATTAGTGGCTGGTTTGTATATAGTTGTGTACCATTCGTTAAATTTATTTGTCAAATCAACTGTATATTGATGTAGATATTTATTTACTAAAAATCCAAATTCTGTTGTATTATTTATATATGTTAAACTTTTATTTGTATATTGAGAAAAAGGAGTTTGGGGTATTGAAAAATTTACCATTAAACCGCCATATAGTGCTATCTCCAAATACTCAGCATCGGGTTTTTCGTTATTTATTCCATCATAAAGATTTTGAGTAAAAGTTTTTTGATTAGTTAATTTAAAATTATTATTTGGAAAAGGTAATTGATAAAAATCATTTCTATAATTTTGATAACTTATGTAATTTATTACTTGCACAAATTCAACAGGCACAGGAATAATTTTTAATTTTAGTGCTGTATCATATTCGTTATTTTTTGGGTTTAATTTATTAATTAAAATTACTGCTCTTTTTCTTTTTTGAATATCAATTATATTACCTAAATCCAAATAAAATAAATTTTGTAGAGTATTAAGTATATTTTGACTACCTTCAATGTCATCTTCGTAAGTATGTTTTATACAAAAATAGTAATCATTAGTTGATTTATTTAGAAGTAAAACTCTTTGATTGTTAAGTTCTTTATCATATTCATTTTCCGTTAAATTAACAACAAAATTTATTAAATCTTGCTCGTTTTCAAAATCTTTAATTTCTAATTCATTTAATAGTTCCGATTGGAACATATGATGTTTGTAAAAAATGTGATTATCTTGTTGTTGGTATGCTATATTTTTTGCTTCAATACGATTTTCGCTCTCTTTATCTTCTTTTGGAAATTCACGCTCATATTGTTTTATTACTAAATTATTTACATCAAGAGAATTATTTTTAAAATCAGTTAATTGTTTTGTAGTATTTATAATTTTCATTTTTCTTTTATTTGAATCAAAAACAAAAGAAATATTAAAAAAGTTCTCAATTTCTGTAATAAATTCTGATAAAGTCCAATCTGGAAGTTTTTTTGCATATTCCATTGAAAAAACTCTATTTGCAATATAAATTCTTTTGGCTAAATCATTATTATTAAGTACTGATTCTGTTAGTTCAAATCCTAAAATATCAGGTAATTTGTCAATATAATACATCAAAAATGGCTGAATAACAGTTCTGTAGTAATTTTCAACATTAATTCTAAATTCATTTAAAATATATACTTCCCTTTCATTTACTGTAACTTTACTCGGAATGCTACCTCCACCATTTTGTTCTCTAATAACAGTAAAATCTTCTACATTCATTAAAATTTCAGGTATAATCCAATGTCTTCCTGTATTATGACCGTAAATAGGATTTTTTTCATAAAATCCATCCATCCAATAATGGAATCCGTATAGATCGGAATCAGAAACTGCATTCCAAAAATCTAACTCATCAACCTTTCCCCAGTCCAGTTCCCAAACCTTTTTTTGCATTATTTCTGCGCTGTTAATGTAGGAGTTATTGCCTACAAATTGTAGTTTTACCGATTTTTCTGTGTTGCTGATAACAAGTACGCTGCCTGTGTATTGCTTAAAATTGTAGTGCAGCGTAGCGTCAAGACGGCTCGGAAAGTCAATTTTATTTAGGCGGTTAATAAAACCGAAAATTATTGCGTTATCCCTGTTTTCAAGCGACAAATCAAAATCAAAAGTGTAATCGCCTTTGCGCTCTATCAAAGGGTTGCACTCAATAATCTGCAATGATAGATTTTTTGGCAGTACTGCCTGTTTGCCTTTAATATACAACTCTACATTTTTCATTATACAACAAAATAAGGTTCGTTTATAGTATCTCCGTAAAAGTTCCACGTTACTGCGTTCTTGCCGCCGATGAAGGCAGTGTCGGTTTCGTATTCAAAACGGAGTTGGTTGTTTAGGTCGCCGGCGATGCGTCTGTTTTCGTTGTTGTCGTTAAACAAAACAAGCCAATAATTGCAGCGCAAAAGTTCGAAAAGGAATTGATTATCTTTGTTAATTTGCGGACTTTCGCCGTCAATTTTTATTCCATCTTTTTGAGAATATGTATATTTTAGCGTGTTGTCGGTTGCATATATTTCTATTGCATAAGCATCGTCAAATTCAAATGTTACGCTGTTATCTAATATATCAAATTTTTGAACCGATGAAAGCGGAACGGCTATCACGCTGTTAATGCCGCCAAGGTTGGCATTATCGTTAAAGTTTATTTTTAACATTTTTTATAGTATTTATTAAAAATTTATCTAAATTTTGTTTTAAATCATTTTTTGGTAAATTTCGTTGTAAAAATTTTACTATTGTGTGATAGTTCCAATCGCTGTCTGTAAAGTTCATTTTCTTTTGAAAATCAAAAATACAATCTTTAATTGAGTTGCCAAAGGACATTTTTATTGCAACAAATATAAGGCACAGTGCTTTTAATTGTAGTTCAATAATTCTGTTAATTTCAATCACTGCCTTTTCTGATAATTCCCAGCCGAATTGGTAAAATTCAAATTGCGAAATTTCTAAATCAATTTGTTTTGTGTATTTAATATTTTTTGAAATTCTGTTGTATGCACGCGGTTTTTCAATGCTATTTTTAATAAGATTTTTTAAAAAAGCGTTTGAATTAAAATTTGCAGGTTCGCCAAAATTATTTTTTATATAAGCATATACCCACGTTGAGCAAGGCAATTTTATAGTGAATTTCATAAGATAGGAATTAGGAGTTAGGAGTTAGGAGTTAGGAGTTAGGAGTTAGGAGTTAGGAGTTAGGAGTTAGGAGTTAGGAGTTAGGAGTTAGGAGTTAGGAGTTAGGAGTTAGGAGTTAGGAGTTA
>Ga0209628_10002209_pt1 | contig 13078 bp, 6 predicted proteins | sample TergutCu122P4_FD_187285 | JGI IMG/M metagenome (GOLD analysis project Ga0209628, IMG submission 187285) | Cubitermes ugandensis P4 segment gut microbial communities from Kakamega Forest, Kenya - Cu122 P4 (SPAdes) (version 2) | ecosystem: Host-associated > Arthropoda: Insects > Digestive system >...
GAAAAATAAAAAAATTAGCCAAAATAAATCAAAAAAAATTATAAATTTTATGAAAAATAAATCAAAAAAATTATTTCCACTTATCTGCTGTAGCCTGATATTTATGTTTTTATTTACAGTTACGGGTTTTGGACAAACATCTCCAAAGTGTTTTAATCTTGAAAAAATTAAAAAAATCTTTACTTCCTCTTTTATAGAGGTCAATTCCTTGCTTAATCAGGATAATTGGGAGGCTGTATCCAATACCAACGAAACTCCTTTTGTTTTTGGACACGACACGGTGATGTTTGATAATTTTGCACAATGGAAACTTGAGTTGTCCTCAGATAAATGGTTAGTTTCTCAATATCAAAAAAAGGAACTAGCTTCGGTTATCGTAGTAAAAACTTCAAAAAACTGTTATGATAATTTAGAATCCGATTTGCAAAAGAAAAAGATTGTTTCTAAAAAAATACCGGATTATAATATTTATTCTTTTCAAAAAGGGATGGATATTATTTTTTCTACATTAATAAATGAACAATCCTATCAAATTATTGTTTGTAATTATAAGCAATTGGACTCCGTAATTCTAATGCAAATTGCTGAAAACATGGAATATAAAGAAATACTGTACGAGCAGCGGTACGCTGTTAGAACGGCATTGTTAAAAGTAGATTCTTTACGAAAAATTGAAGCATTTGAACCAGCCGTTCTTTTTTTGACAGAGTTTCTAAATCAACCTTTTTTTGACAGAAAAGAATTGACAAGTGAAAAAATAGAAGTAGAAAATATGATTGAGATTCTAAAAAAAGAGAATAGTGTAAAACAGTTCAATTCTCATGTTCAACTTGCGGATAATGCTTTTTCAAAAGAAAAATATGCCGATGCAAAAGTACATCTGCTGGCTGCCCAAAAAATTGACCCTAACTCTCAGGATGTTTTAAATAAATTAAAAGAGATAAAACGCATTGAGTCTGTGTTTGAGATTAGAGAAGACTCGCTGTTTAATTATTCGCTTTACAACAAACCCACCAGCGAAGCCATTCAATCAGTTATTTTTAAACAACTTAAAAGTTATATTAAAAGTATGAGTGCGGGTAATGTTCACTTTTTTTATACGTTACAAACAGATACAATGGGAGAAAATCGTTCTTATTATCAAGTAAATACATTCTCATTGGTTTCACCGCCTAATTACAATTTTCAGGTGGACACCCGCGAGAATTTAGAAGCGTTTTTAGATTCGGTACTTATTTTTTCTTCAATTCCGGCGGTTAGAGTAGAACGGCTTTTGGTAAATGCCGCCACCGCATATCAAAATCAAGCTTCTTGGAAATCAACGTTATGTAAATTAACTTACCCGGGAGAGAAACCCAAAATTTCCTTACGTCAATTCACCCGTGATGAAAAGTCTATATTGAAAGAATATTTTTCTACGAACAGTTCCTCGCCAAAAGGAATTTATGATATTGATAAAAAGATACTTACGTATAAAGATACGCTCTTTACCGCCATGTCTATAAAGAAATTTCGTACGGTTGGACCGGAAGCGGCGGCTTATTCCATGTTGTTGCCGGGCGCCGGCTCTTTGGCTGCTACTTATGGAAAAAAAGGATGGGGAGCATTATCCTCTTTTGTCATATTCACAGGTATAGGAACGTCAGTGTATTTACTTGCTGATAAAGCGATGAAACCCGGAAAAACAAGAGATATAGTAAAATATATTTCTTATGGTTCGTTTGGAATAAGCGGCGTTATTTATATTGCGGATGTGTTTATTGCGCTGAAACGAGGTTTGGATAATGTAAAAAATTCCAGTGCGCTGCGCATGAAACTAAACGAAGAACCCGTTTATATTCAAGAGTTTCCTCCACAATTTGAACGTTAAAGTTATGATACCACGTTTTAAAATTCACAAAGAAGGCTTCGCCACCATCATCATCGCCTTTGCCATTGCGTTTGCGCCCGTTTGGATTGTCCTCTATTTTTGCAGCATTCCTGTTTGGCTCACCGTTTTATTGCACGTTTGCAGTTTCACATTTTGGTTTTTTGTCGTCTATTTTTTCCGAGTACCGTTCAGAATTGTAAATCATGATGAAAACGCCATCATTGCCCCCGCAGACGGAACCGTGATTCAAATTTTTGAGGAAATTGAAACCGAATATTTTAACGACAAACGCATACAAATCTCAATTTTCATGTCGCCGCTTAATGTACACGTAAATTCATATCCTATTGATGGTGAGGTGGTTTATGCTAAATATCACCCCGGTAAACACTGGGTGGCAAGTTTGCCTAAAGCTTCAAAAGATAATGAACATAATACGGTGGTTCAAAAACATAAAAATGGAGACGAGGTCTTGTTTCGGCAAATTGCCGGTGCTGTTGCTCGCAGAATTGTGGGCTACTCGAAAAAAGGCGAATTTGGAAATCAAGGTGCAGAGATGGGAATTATTAAATTCGGCTCAAGAGTTGATGTTTTTCTTCCGCTGTCGGCAAAAATTAATGTAAAATTGGAAGAAAAAGTGCAATCGAAAATTACACACTTGGCATATTTCTCATAATTATTTGATATGCAACTCAGTATAGTTATTGTAAATTACAATGTTAAATATTTCCTGCTGCAATGTTTGCAGTCGGTGCAAAAGGCTATTGCCGGCATTGAGGCAGAAGTTTTTGTGGTAGATAATGCCTCCGCCGACAACTCTGTAGAGATGGTGAAAGAAAAATTTCCCTGGGTAAATCTTATTGCAAATGAGGAAAATACCGGTTTTTCGTGCGCCAATAATCAAGCGATTAAACTTGCAAAAGGTGAATTTGTGTTGCTGCTCAACCCCGATACCTTAGTAGAAGAAGATACCTTTTTGAAATGTTTGGAGTTTATGAAACAAACGCCGGATGCCGGAGCGCTGGGGGTGAAAATGATTAACGGAAACGGCGAATTTTTACCGGAATCGAAACGGGCGCTACCCATTCCTTCCGTAGCGTTTTACAAAATATTCGGGTTGTCCAAACTGTTTCCCCGCTCCAAGAAATTCGGCTCTTATCATCTTACCTATTTGGATAACAACAAAATACAAGATGTTGAAGTGTTGTCGGGTGCTTTTATGTTTATGAGAAAAAAAGTGTTGGATGAAATCGGGCTTTTGGATGAAACCTTTTTTATGTACGGCGAAGATATTGACCTGTCGTATCGTATCAATAAAGCCGGATACAAAAACTACTATTTGCCCGATGCCAAAATTATTCACTATAAAGGAGAGAGCACCAAAAAGGGGAGCATCAATTATGTGGTTGTGTTTTACAAAGCCATGCAAATATTTGCAAAAAAACATTTTACAAACAAAAAGTCTTTTTTGTTTTCCTGGATTCTCAATTTTGCAATATGGCTTCGAGCTTCGGTGGCTATTGGAAAACGGGTGGCTTACTCTTTGCTTTTGCCCCTCCTTGATATTGTTTTTATTTACGCCGGAATGTTATTTCTTGCTTTTTATTGGCAAAAACAAGTGCTTAATTATAGACAAAGTCATTTTCCCGATTTTTACTTTTATTTTGTAATTCCTTGTTATATAATTATTTGGATTGTTTCCGTGGCGATGAACAAAGGATACAGAAAACCTTATTCGGCGGTAAAAACGAACAGAGGTATTATTTTGGGCACTATTGCCATTTTGTTGGTTTACGCTTTGCTCCCCGAAACCATCAGGTTTTCGCGGGCGGTTACTATTTTTGGCGCTGCATGGACAGCCGTTGCCATGAACACCTTGCGTTATTTCTTTCATCTATCCAAACTGAAAGGGTATCAATATGCCAATTCCAGCAAACGCAGAATCCTCATCATCGGCAATTTACCGGAAACAAAACGGGTGGCTGTGTTAGCCCAAATAGGCAGTCAAAAACCCGAAGCGATTTATGCCATGCCGGATACTTTTTCATCTGAAGTGAAGAGTTTTGTGAAAGAAAATAAAATCACCGAATTGCTCATCTGTTCAAAAGATGTGAGCATTAAGAGTATTATTTCTCATTTTATGGAATTAAAAACCGACACTTTGTTGTATAAAATTGTGCCTGAAGATGCGCAAGTGATTATTGGCAGCCGCAACATTCAGCAACCGCCGGCAGAAGCAGTACTTTTATAATCACTCAAACACCGCACTCCCAATCCTTATTATTGTGGCTCTTTCTTCGATGGCAATCTCGTAATCGTTACTCATTCCCATAGAAATATCCTTAAAATCAGAATAATGAGAAAAAAAATCTGTTTTTAGTTGGGTAAAATATTCGTACAGTTTTTGAAATTCCTTACGAATTAATGTTTTATCATCGGTAAAAGTGGACATACCCATCACGCCGGTAATCTTAATGTTGTTAAGAGTTTGAAAAACAGGATTTTCCAACATCTCTTTACATTCTTCCCAACTGAAACCATATTTTGTTGTTTCTTGAGCAATAAAAAATTGCAACAAACAAGAGATGGTGCGGTTGTTTTTTTTCGCGTGCCGGTTTACTTCCTGCAGCAGCGAAAAACTGTCAATACTGTGAATTAGAGATACATACGGCGCGATATATTTTATTTTATTGGTTTGCAGATGTCCGATAAAGTGCCATTCAATATCTTTTGGTAGCGTTTCAAATTTGGCTTTTAACTCAAGCGGGCGGTTTTCTCCAAAAACCCTTTGCCCTGCATGATACAGTTGCATGATTTGCTCAACGGGGCGCATTTTTGAAACCACCACAAATTTTATATGCTGTGGAATGTTGTTTACGAAATGGTGATAGGGTTTAAGGTTCAAGGGTGCGTTATTTTTGGGTTTCTTGATTCTTTTTCTCGGGGCCAATATAGTGTTTTTCCGAACAAGGAAACGCCCCAATAGCCTCTTACGCGAAGTTTGCCATCTTTTTCAAGTCGCATAAAGGCTTTAAAATTTCCTTTTTTTCCAGGGTAAATCATGGCAGCCTCTTGCCACTCATTTTCTTTTTCATTGAATTTCATTCCTTTTAAAAACACCAAACCCTCATATTTTTTTCGGGCTTCTTCATTTACCCAGATTACAATCCCTTCATAAGTTCCATTTCCGGCATTATAGATATACACTTGAGAAATAGCGCCGGAAAAGGGGTCTTCGTTCAAATAATACCCGATAATATCATCCGGTTTGTTTTGGGCAGAAAGGGAAAAAGGAGAAAGGAGAAAGAAGAAAAGGAGAAAGGAGAAATAATACCTTAAACCCTTATTTTCAAAAGGCACCCTGAGTAGCAGGGAATTGTCGGTTAATTTCATTATAAAACATTAAAAAAACGGCTGCGAAAATAGAATTATTTGGGTTTAAAAAAGTTTGAGGTGCTATTTTCGAGATTCCTCCTCCGCTTCGCTGCGTCGGAATCTCGTTGCTATGAAAGGAAAACTGAACAAGTCCCCCATTTTTTTCCCACCGGATTTTCCGACTGACCCAAAAAAATGGGATGTCCTATTGCGAAAGACAGGAAAAAAAGTAGAGACGCGATGCATCGCGTCTCTACCCAACAAAAAACCAATTTATGTATTAATATTTAATCAATTTCTTCACCACCAAATCGTTGCCGGTTTGAACGCGAAGGAAGTAGATTCCTGCTTGCAAATGTGCCACGTTGAACGAGGTGTGCGGGGTGTGGTTTGCAGTATGCAACATTACCCTCCTGCCGAACATATCGTAAACATCTACCGTTTCAATACCAATTTCTCCGTTGGCAAACTGAGCCTGCCCACCGGGTAACTGAGCCTGCCGAAGTTCCACCCTAACCTCGCCCGTGGTGGGGTTGGGATAAACTAACACGGAGTTGCTGTCTTCGAATACAGGCTTGGGGTTTTTAATACCAATTATTGATAGAGAATCCGCAGAGATTGTGCAGTTTAAGTTATGTATAAAAACATAATCCCATGTCTTACGCCCTGCTTCCTTATCAGAGATTAACTCAAAAATAAAACCTACCCTCTCTTTAGGTTCGGGTAAAAGGGCATCTAAATTATATGTTAAGTGTTTTACTTTGTTTTCACGACCGGCGAGTTTACCTAAATCAATAACATCAACTACGGGCAATCCGTCTAATCCAAGACGTGCTGTCAGTTTTACATTTGCAGCATAATCGCTGTTGTTGGTAATGTTAGTGGTAACTGTTACCGTATTGTCGTCATTAAATGTAGTACTAAGTAGCATAGAGAAATTAACATATCCCGGGTTTATATCAATGAAATTATCTCCCATATTTACATCGGTTAGACCTGTTGGCTCAACGGTTATTCTAAACTTAGTCAGCGGCGCCATACCGGTAGGGATGGGCAAAGAAAAATTCACAATCTTCTTTTCAGCAATATTCAAGTTCACCGGATAGGTACCCGCTGCTACATCGTTCACCTTAACTGTAACATTGTTCACTGTCACGCCACCGATGTTTTCAATTTCTAAACCCAGCGGTAGTGGCTGACCTAATTTAACCTTTTCATGACGATAGTCAATGTCCAACAATCTGATATTTACCGGTGCAGGGCATCTTACGGCTATTAAGTCATTTTCTTCTTTGTAGTCATCATCACTAACAGTTTCTATTTTTGAATTGTTATATGCCACATAAAAATCACCGTTATTTTCTAATAAACCATCGTACAAACCGGCAAAACCGCCGCTTGTTATAAGTTTGAACTGAGTTCCCAATTTTCCGGCATCGTAATGGCGGGCAAATAGATACCCTAACCCATTTTCTCTATAAGGATAAACCAATGCGGTTTTAGTTCCGTTGGTAAAAAATTTGTAATTACCGGTAAACATATCCGCACTGTCGGTCAGGTTTTGAATAGCACCTCCCTCAGTCATAAAACGAAGTCTATCATTTTCTATCCAACTCAATATTTTAGAGTTTCCGATAGTAGCATAGCGCAAACCGATTACAGTTTTTTTTGTTACCGGAGTTTGTAACACCGCACCGGTCAAATCCATCATAAACAAACTATGGTCATCTGTGGTTGAGAAATCGTTGTCCATATCGGCAACATAAGCCACTTGATATTTTTCGTTGAACCAGGAGACATCCACATTATTGATAGCACCCAATCCTGTTTTTAAATCCTTTGGAGTACTCCACACACCTGAAGTACTGTGAGATTCCCTGATTTTAGTTTGGTTATTTGTGCCGTAAATGTCACCGGTGGAATTATGTGTCCAGGTAACACAGGCATCACCGGTGGGAGAAACTGCAATTTTTGGAGAAAATCCGTCTGAAAGATTTGAGGGTGGAGCAAAAGTACTTGTAGCAGTATTAAATTTTGAAACACAAACTTTTCCAGCGAGAAACATCTCTTCTATGGTGGATGCTGCTGTGAACAGTTTGTTGCTGTTTTGCCATGCCACCCAAATGTCGGTTCCGTTGCTTTTCAAGCAGGGATAATAGTCCGCTCTTCCGTTATTGTTTACGGCTACCGGATTGCTCCATGTGTTGGTTACCGAATTGTAAACGGAATACACTAATAAAGAGCGGTTGTAATCGTCTCTAAGTTCGTCGTCGGTAAGGAATACCATAATGCGTTTTCCGTTTGCCTCGGCAATTTTAGGTTCCGTCTCGGAATAGATAGAGGTTTGTAGTGCGTGATATATAGAACCGTCTCGTGCAGGTGGAGTAGAACCCAACCACGCCGAGCGTTTTTTTAAATAATCCCGTGAAATGGGTCGCCAACCATTCATTTTTGTTGTACTAAAATCGGGCTTAAACAAATCTTCTATATCGGGTAAATCGGGGAAGAACGCAAAATCGGTGGAATCAGACGGAGAGCCGGATTTATAATTTTTGTAAATTTGTTTAAAACATTTATCAATAAAAGCATGTCGATAAACTTCAAAACCGAATGCTTTTCCAATAGAATAAACACTACCATTAAGCCATATATTGTGTTTACTGTCTTTTATATTCCACAAATGATTAAATTGACCCTCACATACAATTTCGATTGAATTACCAAATGGAAGACTTAGCCCCACACCGGCAACAATTTTAATGAGATATTGTAGGGATGCAGTATAATCGAAACCACTATTCTGTGCCGAAAAAGATGCATCCAACTTAGTACCAAGTCCCAATCCTAAAAATGCTGAAATTTCGCCTGAAAGACCCAGTCTCGCTGTTATATTTAATGGTGGTAAAAGAGGGTAACTTGCTTTAGTTTCACCATGTCCACTCCCGTAAAGCATCATTTTTCCCGCAAGACTGACTCCACCCGCAAATTTAGCTTTCACCAAACCGGCAGCTTCTAATTTGTATGCAAGAGTAGGAGAACCACCCCCCAAACCAAACGGTTCTAAATCTTTTGTTACTTTTTTTCTATCTTTTGCGTCTAATCCTGCATCCAGGTTTTGGTATGCTTCTATTTTTTCTTCATCGGCTAACGGTTGCTTCCAATTTTTACCAATGGCGTAATACGCAATATCACCGATATCATCATATTCTGCCCCAATTGCTTCTAAAGCAAACTTTAGTAACTTACCTCCAAAACCACAAGTAGAACTCTTATCTCCAGGCATATCTTGTTGAAAAATACCATTTGTAATATTCATTTCCTTTTTTTGTGCTTGAACTCTGTATTCTTTATAATTCACTTCGCTCGTAATCACACCGTCATTAACAGCATTTCTTTTGAATGCAATAACTTTAAATAAACCCGTTTTGTCAATTGTTAATTTTCTCCAACTTGCGTATTTATCCTCAGGTCCACAATAGCTATTCCCCCAACTATCTGTAATATACCCATGAACCTGGTAGCTTATACCATAATAGCTATTATACTCACCCGCTCCCGGCGGTGTCTGTTGAATAGACGGAGTGGTGCCATCAGTTGTAAATACAAAACCATCAATATTCTGAGTAGCACATAAGAAGCGAAGAGGCGTTCCGGCGTTTACCACTACATAATTATTGGAAAACGTAGGTTTCGCCAATTCTTGTGCAAGTTCAATGATGAATTTTTGGTTTGGACTTGGCTTTTTATTAGGCGGATTATAAGTTTGTGATGCCGCATTGAGTATGGTATTCCTATAGATTACATATCCATAATCGGGCGGATATAATTGTCCCGGATTGTAATTTGGAAGTGAGTGATCTAGCTGTACGGGTAATCCGGTATCTGTGTAATATATTTTTGTTCTTAATGAATCTTTATAACCGGGAATTTCTAATTTAATAGTATCTTGATCTGCCACTATAAATGTTTTTCCATTACTGTCAAAAAAGGGTACATAGGCTTGTTTCTTATAATTCCAAAGACTAAGAATGGGTGGTGGTGAATCACCACAGAAAAGAAATTTTTTATATGAAGGTACACAACCCGGCTTTTTGACACACGCTTCAAGAATTTTACAACTCGGAAAGTTAGTACTAATTTCTTCCGGCCATTCGTATGGTATAAAATTTCCTTTGTCAAATCTATAGGAGAGTGATGCTCCATAAATACAACCACCTGAGGCACCTGGCAATTGGCAGGTAATTATACCTTCAAGAACGTCAAGTTCCGGCTCGGGTAGCAAAACATAGAATACATGATGAAATGTTTCGCTTGGTGTACTGCAACCTTGTATATATGCTTTTGCTTTAAGAGTTAATGGATAATTATTAAAAGGTCCTTCATTATAAGGATTCAAAGTGGAAATCCCGTGAATATATGGTCTCGATTTTTCATTAGGTTCACTTCCGTCAAGTGTATAATATATTTGAACATTTGAATCCCAACCACTTGGTGATAAGTATATCATATTTCCATAAACTATATCCGATTGATAAATATATTTTTTACAATAATTTACAGAGATTATATTATGCAATTTAAAATTTGTATGGTTCATAGAACCAAGACATGGTGGATTAGGCATGACGAGCAATTTCAAATTCAGTTCATTACTTACAACATTAGGATAACCGGGGTCTGTTCTAATTGCCACTGCTCTTATTCTCATATCTTTAGCTAGGTAAATAAATCCTGAGCCCTTAGAAGCTGGAATAACATGATTTTTTTCACCAGGACCACTAAGGGGGTCGCTACCATCGGTGGTGTATATAATTTCATACGCAGCGGGGTCATCGGAAATAATTCTAAATACAGTCCAATATTGAAAAAAACCAGTACCATAATATGGATAATAATCCCCCAATATTATTTGACGTTCTTCTGTAAGAGAATGTACACACATTAGTTTAGGCATATTGGGTTTTGCGGGCGGTCGGTGTTTTACCGTAACCTCACAGGTTGCCGTTATCTCTTTAAATGTTGCCGTTATAATTGCATTACCGACTCCCATTCCCGTTAGCCTATTATACTCGTCAAATCCAACAACGGCAGTGTTGGAGGAACTCCATGTTACGTTCGTAATTTGGTAAGGTTCCATAAAATTTGGTCCGCAAGTTGTGGCATAAACGCCAAGCCAGTCCCCTTCCATTATTTCAATATCACCTCCAACAATACACATTTCTCCCTGCTGAATGTCTCTCACTTTCACATCTATATTGGTTACTTCCGTATAATTCGGGTCTAAGGAACGGATAGTAATAGTTGCTTCGCCCGTGCTTAGTGCATGAATATTATACCAAAACCTTCCTTCTTCAAATAAATGTACCGAAAAGGCTAAAATATCCGTGTTGCTGCTCTGAAGAGTAACTCCTTTGAATGTAGCATTGTGGGGCCACACATATACATCAACCATCCCAACATCGCCGTTAATGAGGCATATTTTTTGATAGTCATCGTAACAACCAGGTCCATACTCATAAGCGATTCCTTCCACCGGTATATTACTCACTACAACTTTAATAATTTTTTCCTCCGTATAGCTTGGGTCTAAAGAGGTAACAGTAATAATGGCTTCGCCCTCGCTTTTAGCATAAACAAACCAGTGGGAGTCAAAATCCCAACCATCGTAGGTGGTATCGCGTTCCACTTTTGCCACACTCGGATTACTGCTCACTACAGTCACATCCCGAATGGTGGCATTATAGGGCCAGGCATAAATAAAGAGTTTTCCGGTATCGAAGGTGTTGATGCAAAAGTGAAGAGTATCATCGGTAGCACCACATGGATGGCTCATCTCAATTAAGATATCTTCCACCGGAATAGTTTGTGCTTGCCCCTTGGGCGGCGCAAACACCATGCAAAAAAAGAGCATAATGCTCAATAAGAAAATTTGTTGTTTTTTTTTCATAATAATTTTATTTAAGTTAATATTAAGTGGTTTATTTTTAAGGAGTTAAAGAAGTTAAGGAGTTAGGGTGTTAAAGGAGTTTATTGTCAATTGTCAATTCTCAATTCTCAATTCTCAATTAGGTAACTGAGCTTGTCGAAGTTCAATTCTCAATTCTATCCGGCGGATGCCAACTGTTATAATGTTCAGTTATCAAGTCTTTGTAATACAACAATTTTTGAACATAATAACGGTTTTCATCTTTTTTGGATAGCCGGTGCAAAAGTTCGCCTGTTTTATCAGTTTGTGCAAGGGTAAAATGAGTAAGGGTAATATCCGGCATGAGTGCATTTTTTACTTTGTAAAGTTCGGTGCAAAGTAATATACAAAAATTGACATACATATCCCTAATGTTAGGGAGGCGCATATCCCTAATTTTAGGGATGTCATAAAAACTTTTTAACCACAAAGAACACAAAGAAAGCACAAAGAATTCTCAATTCTCAATTCGGCAACTGAGCCTGTCGAAGTTCAATTCTCAATCACCCATCGTTTTACGCCTCGTTCTTTTTGCGAAAATTCCACACCTATTTTCACAAGTTTTCGGTGGCTACTGAGCGAAGTCGAAGTATGGTCGGCGGTGTATGGAATTGCGTAATCTTTGCTGTTAATCTGCGCAAGAGCATCTTCGGCGGTGGCGTTTTCATCCATTTTGAACTCAAAAACATAGATACTTTCGGCGGTTTTTACAACGGCATCGGCTCTGCCTTTGTTGTTTTTTACTTCGGTTTCTACGTATTGCCCCATCAATTTAAAAAGCAAATAAAAAACGTGTTGGTAGTATTGTTCATCACGGTGTTTTTTCTTAATGGCATTGTAGGGAATGGCTGCAAAAAACGCTTTCAACGAGGTCATAAATCCTTCAATATCACCATTTCTAATTTGTCTCATAAATTCTATAACAGAAAAAACTCCTGTGGCGATGGGGTCTAATACAAACGCAGGCAAAAGTTCTTTGAGAAAACCATATTTTACTTCTTCGTTTGGAAAACCCAAAGTAAACAAATCGTCTTCAAACGACTTAATGGTTAAATACCCCGTTTGATAAAGCAGCGGCACAAGATTTTGATTTTCAACGCGATAATCCATCAATGAATGTTCGTCAATTTGAATGTCATCTTCAAATTTACGAATATCAAAATTTTGATTACGCAATGCTTTTGCTAAAAAAGTGGGTGTTCCTGTAGCAAACCAATAGTATCTAAAATCTAAACTATAAAAAGTATTTAACAAACCAAACGGGTTGTAAATATCTGCACTTACTTTGGCAAAATGATAACCGTCATAAAGTTTTTTCAGTTTTGCAAATGCGCCATCGTAAGTCAAATTATTGGCTTCTGCTAAGGCATGAATTTCGGGTTGAAAATTTTGCAACATTTCCGTTTCTGAAATTCCACAAATTTCCGCATAATTTTTATCCAAACTAATATCCATAAGTTGGTTTAAGTCGCTGAAAATGCTAACTTTAGAAAATTTTGTAACCCCTGTAATAAAAACAAAACGTAAATGGGCATCTTCTGCTTTGAGCACACCATAAAAACCTTTCAAATGGTTGCGAAATTCTGTGTTTAGCTCCGGATTATCCATAGTAGAAATCAAAGGTTTGTCGTATTCGTCAATCAGCACAACTACTTTTTGTCCTGTTTTTTCAGAAGCTCTGCGAATCAAACCCGTCAAACGTGAGGCGGGGGTTGTTTCATTTTCACCCCTTCCCCATTTTTCCTCAATAATAGAGAGATTTGTATCCAATGATTGGTTAAAAAAATCTATGTTTTGATAACTATCCCTATTAAAATCCAAATAAATAACAGGATATTTTATCCAATCACTTTCGAGTTCGGCAAGTT